>SL_8KL_010_SEDDRAFT_10003633_pt1 | contig 12653 bp, 10 predicted proteins | sample SodLakKL_010_SED_4_FD_11160 | JGI IMG/M metagenome (IMG submission 11160) | reverse complement strand
TGAACTTTTAACAGTTTCTGCATGGGGGTCGCCCCAAAGGCATCTGCCGCTTCAATCAATTCATGGGGCACCTGCCTGATGCCCAGGTTTGTCAGCCGGATCAAAGGTGGCAAGGCAAATACAAAGGTAGCTACCACACCGGGCACCAGGCCCAACCCGAAAAACATCACTGCCGGAATCAGGTATACAAAAGCCGGCATGGTTTGCATAAAGTCAAGTATTGGCCTGATGATGGAATTAAAACGGTCACTCCGGGCAGCATAGATCCCAAGCGGTAATCCGACAACCATTACCAGCACCTCAGCCGTTAACACCAGAGCGAGGGTTTCTACAAAAGGAACCCATAAACCGATGTTTTCGGTGATCAACAGGCCAACAATGGCGAAAATACTCATCTGCCAGCCTGCCAGTTTCCAGGTGAGTGCTGCAATGAGTAAGATCAGAATGATGGGGTGTACAAGAAGCATCCCGTCTTTGAAGTTGTTCACCAAAAAATAAACGAAGGCACTGAAGCCGTCAAATACCGGTCCGAATTCACTGACCAGGAAATCTACCGCAGCAGACACCCAGTCTCTGATGGGTATACGAAATGGAAACATTGGTTTTTTGCTTTACAGAATATTAATCATCTTCTTTTTCATGCTGACCGATCATTTCATCCTCCTGTTCTGAGAGGGCCGAAATGATATTGCCTTTCACGATCACTCCCTGCAATTTATTCTCCTCATCCACGACTGCTATTGGTCCGAATTCGGTATTGTTATATATGTTCATGACCTCGGTCATGGACTTATCAGGAGTTACCGTAGATGGCTGATGCAACAGGGATTGGTCGAAAGGCACCTTCTCCTGCTCCTTATGCTTGTTCAGATATTCCACAAGCTCCCGGGCACGAATGTACCCTTTCAGATTCCGCTTTGTATCGGCCATTAAGATCCCGGTCAGGTTGTTTTTTCTGATCTTTCGAAGAATGGTCCTTGGTCCGTCACCGGGGAAGGCCCTTTCAACGGTGGGCTGCATAATCGATCCGGCAGTCAGGACAGCTGCCCGGTTCATGTCTTCCACGAAGGCCCTCACGTAGTCGCTTGCCGGTTTGGAAATGATTTCTTCCGCGGTACCGATCTGCTCAATACGGCCATCTTTCATAATGGCGATGCGATCACCGATCCGAAAGGCTTCATCGAGGTCATGCGTCACAAAGATGATGGTTTTCTGCATTTTATCCTGCAGCTCCAGCAATTCATCCTGCATCTGCCGCCGGATAAGCGGGTCAAGTGCACTGAAAGCTTCGTCCATCAGCATAATCCCCGCATCAACGGATAAACCGCGGGCCAGTCCGACACGTTGCTGCATACCACCTGAAAGCTGGGATGGAAAGCTGTTTTCATTACCGGTAAGCCCCACCTGTTCGATCACCTTCATGGCTTTTTCACGACGCTCTTCTTTGTCGACGCCCTGAAGCTCCAGGCCGAACTCCACATTTTCCACAACAGTCCGGTGAGGCAAAATGGCAAAATTCTGAAAAACCATCCCGCAAAATTGCTTGCGCCGGAACTCCCGAAGCTCATTGGTGTTCAGTTTGGTAATGTCTGTCCCGTCAATGATGATCTCACCAGATGTGGGCTCATGCAAACGGTTCAACAAACGCTCCAGGGTAGATTTACCGCTGCCGGAAAGGCCCATGAGTACAAAAATCTCTTTTTCATGTACATCAAAGGAAACATCGTAGACACCTACAACCTGCTTATGGTCATTCAGGATGTCTGCCTTGCTCTTTCCTTCCTTAAGTGCTTCAAGGGCCTTTCCTGGCTGGCGGCCAAAAATTTTTGTCAGGTTTTTGACAACAATTTTTTCTTTCATAAGAAATTCAAAAAAATTATGGCAACCATTGATTTACCCTGTCGCGGTTGTCTGCAATCCAGGTTCTGGCTGCTTCCATGGGATCCATTCCATCTTCGATATATCCCATTACCACGCCAATTTCCTCAGGGGTCCAGTAAAAGTTATCCAGGAGCTGGTAAACATCAGGTGATTTTTCATTCAACCCGGGATGCACAAATGTACCAATGTGCTCTTCTTCTCCGAAAGTTTTTCTTGGGTCCTCAAGGTATTTCAGGTCATAGCTGGCAAATTTCCAGTGCGGAGTCCAGCCGGTAACCACGATCCACTCTTCGCGATCAATGGCACGTTCCAGTGCAGCTGTCATGGCAGCGTCAGAACCGGAAAGAAGATTGAAATCAAGGTCATATTCCTCCAGTGCCTCTTCACTGGCTGACATGATACCGGCACCGGGATCAATACCGGTGACTTCTCCGCCGAACTCATCCCGGTATTCATTCATCTCTTCGATGCTGTTAATGGTCACATAGGATGGTACAACCCACCCAATCCTTGCACCATCCAGGTTGGGTCCGAGGTTTTCCACATCATCTCTTGTTTGCTCATAATAGGCGTCATGCGTGACGGGCAGCCAGGCAGTTACCATGGCATCAAAATCACCACGGGCAAGTCCCATCCACATCGGGCCGGCATCAACGGAAGTCAGGTTGACATTCATCCCTAACTCATCCTCAATAATGGCAGCCACCACATGGCTGGATGCATTGGCGCAATCCCACAATACATAACCGATCTCAATTTCATCGGGCTGCGGAGCGCAGGATTTAAGATTAAACATTGCCGTCATGGATATCAGTACGACTGATACCATTACAATGGCTTTTTTTAAAAAAGTTTTTGTCATTCTCATTTGGTTTTCCTCCTGTTGTTTTGTTCCTAAATTAGAAAAAAGTGGGGGTACATCTGTTACCCCCACTTGTAAATATACTCATTCTAAAAGTAATATCCAACATTGATGTTGAAACGCAGGTTCCAGTCCATGTCGTCCACAGGGATTGGTTTGCCCTGGGCGTCAAGTTGACCGGCACCCATTCCTGTACCGAAATTATCGGTCAGCCAGGGATGGTTTTTGCCCATCGCAAAGTCGACATAAGTCCAGATGTTACCGGCTGTGATCAGGAAACCGGGAACCAACATGTGGCTGTCTTCAAAGTCAAACATCTGACCGTCTACTTCCAGTTGCCCGTCTTTGGTCATCAGTGCGTAATCCACATAGGGCATGATATTGGAAATGGGGCCCAGGTCCACATCAATGCCTTTACCGACTCCCATGGAAAGGATGTTGGCCCTGGCGGCCACACCATCACCATAATAGGGATCACCATAAGCACCCATCTGCACACGGTCCATTAGCTGACCCGCATCATTTTTAGCAGTGTAATCATAATTGATGAACTGTCCTTTTACACTCCAGTCACCGAAAGTTGCCGCACCGTGGGCTGCAATGGCATGGCCATATTCAGTTTCATCCAGTACGGAATTGTACAGACCCTGGCGCTGGGCAGAAAAACCGACCTCTACGCCCGGGGTAATTTCATAACCAAGGCGCACGTTCAGCTGATTCATTTCCCTGATGTGGGCAGGTGCTCCGGATAATGCTCCGTCAGAGTCCGGAATGACATTGTAAGAATAGGTGCCTGCTCCGGGACCAGCATAAGGTGCCGCATTGTGTGCAGGTCCTGCAGGATCCTGCTGGCGGAAGTAAGCCATCATCAGGTTCAGGCGGTCACTAAGATCGTAGCTGAATTTGACTCCCATATTAAAGTCATCTTCCAGGCCGACATAATAACCACTCATGAACCACCAGCTGTGTGAGTTATACATCAGGTTCCCGAAAGGCACCTGTGTAACACCCAGTTCCATATTCAGGTTATCGGAAAAGTCATACCCGAGATAACCTTCTTTAATGAAATGGGTATTGAATGTGGGATAAAAACGGTATTCAAAATTCAGCGTCACATCGCTGTACCTGGCTGCCACATTCAACCGCCATGTATCCCATGTGGCATAAGTACTGGTAGGCATTGCATCACTTTCGTAATGCTGACTTACAAAATTATAGCGGACAGCACCGCCAAATTGCACAAAGTCTTCCTCGTCCTGGGCATACGCGTTATTGGACAACCCCATCCCCAGCATCATCATCAGTACTACAAATCCTGTCAATCGTAAAAATTTCATAAATTAATGATTTAGTGAATAAAAATAAGTTTGAACCTGAAGAATCTCTTCATTCAAAGCCTTTGATTTAACAATTCTATTTGATTCAATTCCAGAAATCAACAAGTCGGATATGTTGATTGACCCTATTGTTGAGCAGAATGGTTTTCGAAAGAAACCATAAGCAGAAAGCCCCCTCAGGAGCACATAACATGCAAAAGTAGTAATTTTTTTTACTTTACACAAGCTAAAGCCTGATTAAAGAGACAACAAACAGGCATTCAACCCACCTAATTGCCTGTTTACCTGAGTATTTCCAACGCCTCTTCAAGAATATCATCCCGGCCTTGTTTAATGCTTTCAGGGGAAAGATGCAGGGTAATATGCGGTTCTACCCCCGGCTCAATGCTGTTACCGTCGGGATCCAGGAAGCGGCTGCTGGAAAGGCGCAACATCCATCCGTTTGGCAGATCCCTGAAGGCAGGGATCCCTCCACCCCCGCCGGTTGCATCCCCCACTAAGGTGACATGGGGAAGCACCTTCATATACTGGGCAAAGTAAGTGGTGGCACTATAGCTTTTCCTGTTGGTAAGCACCACCACCTTTCCGTCAAACCGGGGGCCGTCATGCGGACGGATATATACCTCCTCTGCCCGGAAGTCTTCGTGCCCCGGCCCGTTTTTGATGTAGTTGGTTCCGGCAAAACGGCGCTCCCCGGTAAAACGGGAAGCGATATCACGGGCATTGTCAGGGCTGCCTCCTCCGTTGTTACGCACATCAATGATTAGCCCGGGGCGCCCTCCCGCAGAATTCAGGGTATTGATCAGTATATTCAGGTTGCTTTCACTGATTGCGTTGGCGAAACTGCCGTAATACACATAAAAAACATCCCGCTCAAGTTTTACAAACTGCAGGGGGCCGATGTATCGCTGCCGGTCCTGCATATAATATCGCTGGACAATACTGTAATAAAAGTTCTCCGGGCTGTCAAGGAACCAGTCCCAGTAACGGGAGCGATCAAAAGAACTCACCAGATTAACATGCCCGTCACGGAGCTCATAAAGCATGGCCGCACAGAGATCAAATAAATCAACCTGACTCATGTCCGGGCGGACTTTTTCCCGGTACTGGTCATATATGGCATCCCAGTCCACCCCTTTTTCCCTGAAAAAAGAATAATGCCGGTCGGCAAAAGTCCACACCTCATCAAATACAGTTTCCGGATCAGCACCAGCCTCATCTTCCATGAAGGCTTTTTCACAGGAAGCAAACAACAACGGCAGCAAAGCCAGAAAGCCGATTATCAGTATGTATTTATTGTTGTTCATACCCAATATTTTCAGACAGACACGCGCGCCATTGATACAATTTGGCTTCAAATGATTTTTAAGACCAGTTTCAATTCAACAGAAAGTATAATTCCAACACAAACTGATGACGTACATTATATAGACGAAGATTATGATTGCTGTCCATGCGGAAATAATCCCAATTATATCCGATCCGGAACCAGTTGGGATTGTATTCGTTGCCAAAAGAATGGCGGTAAAAAATTCCGCTATTGATTTGTGCGGTATTTCCCGGATGGGTCAGAAAGCTTTCCAGGTTTTGCAGGGTGCTTCCCCCGTCTTCCCCGATGCGATAACTGGTCCCGTACTCAGGAAACCCCAGGTTATATCCGATCAGCGATGCGGCCATCGAAAAATCAAAATGCCATTCACGATTAAACAGTAATAATGGATAGGAAATATCCATCCTCGGCTGCAATGACCCCACAGCGTTGGCAAACAAAAAGGAATTGCCCATGGCCGGGATAATCCGGAAATCACCCGTCAAATCAACCTGCGCGCCTGCATAAAAGCGGAATGGTCCGCGCGGGTCAAGACGCCGCAAATGCACATACCTTGTACCACCTGAAAAATTATAAACCAGCGAATTTTCATGATGCGGGCGGGAATAGTGAAATGTGCCCCGGGCAAAATGCCATTCAGAAATATGAGAAGGTGCGCGGCGGTGCAATGCAAAGGAAAGGACTCCCCCGGGACCACCGTAATGAAGATTCGACATTTTTTGGTCAAAGAGCAGCCCTTTTGAAAACCCCTGGTCGATTTTCAAGTAAGTTAATTTGTCTGGCATATCCGACAAATAGGTAGCCCGCAGATGCCCCCGGTCATCCCTGCGGAATGAACAATCATTCACTGCAGTATCCTGGCTGGCAGATGCCTGAAACCCGTTATAAAAAGATAAATAGATGGACAAAAAAGCCATCAAGCCCAATCGGCGGGAAAAAACCGTTTTTAAAGCTGAATGCCGGCTCTTTTTCATTGCATTGCTTTTGAATACGCTGCCAAAGATACAAAAATCCATATTTTTCATACTTTTGCAAACCTGTAAACACCTGTAAAAACCGATGGCACAAGAACCTCAGCAACCCCTGTCGGGGAAAACCCTCGAAGAACTTCAATTACTGGTCAGCGCGAATAACTGGCCAGACTATACCGCCCGGCAGATTGCCGAATGGATTTATAAAAAGCGTGTGCGGTACATCGACCAGATGACCAATCTCCCCAAAAAAATAAGGGAGGAGCTGGCCAGGGATTATTGCATTGAATGGAGAGAACCGGTGGATGTACAAACAGCATCAGACGGGACAAAAAAGTACTTATTTCCAACACATCATAATGGGTATATCGAATCTGCTTACATCCCTGACGGAAAGCGCCATACCCTTTGCATTTCATCACAGGTGGGATGCCGCATGGCCTGCAGTTTTTGCATGACCGCCCGCCAGGGACTTCAGGGGCAGCTGACTGCCGGAGAAATACTCAACCAGGTTCACAGCCTGCCTGAAACAGATTCGTTGACAAATATTGTATACATGGGCATGGGGGAACCATTCGACAACCTGGATGCCGTCATGAAAAGCCTTGAAATACTTACTTCAGCGTATGGCTACGGGATGAGTCCGCGGCGGGTAACGGTCTCCACCATCGGGCTGATCCCTGAAATGCAGCACTTTCTGGAAAACAGCCGCTGCAACCTGGCCATCAGCCTGCACTCCCCTTTCGATGAAGAACGCCGCCAACTGGTTCCCATGCAGAAAACACATCCGCTGGAAGAGGTCATCGGCACCATCGAAAGGTTTTCAATGGAAAAACAAAGAAGGGTATCTTTTGAATATATTGTATTTAAAAGCTTAAATCACAGTCCGAAACATATCAAGGCCCTGGCCCGTTTGTTACATCGCATCCGCTGCAGGATCAACCTGATGCGCTTTCACCCGGTACCCGGAAGTGACCTGCAGTCACCGGATGAAGAAATTATGCAATCTTTTAAAACGGCCCTGGAAGCAAAGGGAATTACCACCACCATCAGGAAATCACGGGGAACAGATATTCAGGCTGCATGCGGTCAATTATCTACAGATAAAAAGAAGGCCACAAAGAGATGAAGCAACAAATATTAAATAATTATAAATATACATTTTGACAGAGTTTTCGTCGTATCTTTATCAATAAGATTATATATAATAAATCAGCTGACTACCAGGCATATCAAATATTAACAGAATATATCAATGGTCGTACTTGGAAATATCATAAAAGCCGCCCTCGGGATCACAGATTTTGTATTACCTGATCACGATCCGGTGGAATCACAAAAGGAAATACTGAAAGATTTACTGGAAAAAGGAGCATCCACCGAATTCGGACAAACATATGTATTCAAAAATATACTGAAGGAAAAAAACCTGGCTGCTGCATTCGCTGAAGCAGTTCCTTATTATGATTACGATGCAATGAATTCCCGCTGGTGGAGCAAGCAGAAGGAAACGGATGCAGGCAATGTCACCTGGCCCGGAAGGGTTAAATATTATGCCCTGAGTGCCGGCACCACGGGAAAGGAAAGCAAAAGAATCCCCATAACTGAAGAGATGCTGGAAGCAATTCGTAAAACCAGTATTTACCAGATCCTGGCCACTTCAAACTTTAATTTTCCGGCCGATTTCTTTGAAAAAGAGATCATGATGCTCGGCAGCACCACCGACCTGAAAAAATCGGGACATTACCTGGAAGGAGAGATCAGCGGAATCGCCGCAGGCAATATCCCTTCATGGTTTGAACGTTTCTACCGCCCCGGGAAAAAAATTGCCTCCATAAAAGACTGGGATGAGCGGGTCGATGCCATTGCCAAAGAAGCTCCCAAATGGGATATCGGTGCCATGGCCGGGATTCCTTCATGGAATGAGCTGATGCTGAAAAGGGTCATTGAGTATAACAAGGCAGAAAACATTCATGAAATATGGCCCAACCTGAGGGTCTTCGCTTCTGGTGGAGTGGCTTTCGGGCCCTATAAAAAATCTTTTGAGTCATTGATGGGAAAACCCATCACTTACCTGGATACTTACCTGGCTTCAGAGGGCTTCCTGGCATTCCAGTCCAGGCCCAATAACGATATGTCAATGGCGTTGGCCACCAGCAACGGAATTTATTTTGAATTTGTTCCCTTTACCAATGACAACATTGACGAGAACGGCAGCATTGTTCAGGGCGCCAGGGCTTTGTCACTGGAGGAAGTGGAGAACAATACGGACTATGTGTTGGTCATTTCCACGGTTGCCGGCACGTGGCGCTATATGATCGGAGATACCATCAGGTTCACTGACAAGGAAAAAGCAGAAATTGTCATCACCGGACGAACCAAACATTTTCTCAATGTGGTTGGGTCACAACTATCTGTTATTCAGATGAATGACGCCATGAGGCAGATTGAAGAGATCTTCGGATTACGAATCCCGGAATTTACAGTTGCAGCGGTACGACCGGAACAGGACTATATACACCACTGGTACCTCGGAGCGGAAGGTCATGCCAGTGAAAATGAGCTGGCCAGAGAGCTTGACAAAGCATTGAAAGAAACAAACAAAGCTTACGCAATGGCCCGTACAAAAGCCCTGAAAGAGGTGAAAGTCACGCTGACCAGCCCGGAGGCATTTTATGCATGGGTTGAACAGAACAAAGCCAAAGGCGGCCAGGTTAAAGTTCCCCGTGTAATGAAAGCCGACGAATTTGCTGAATGGCAAGAGTTTGCGAAAAAATTCGAAGGTTGATCAGTGCGCAGATAACCACTTAACCTATCCGGGACGCCTCTTGGTTTTTATTTCTATTTTTTGTTTTGTTTTTTATATTAAACGTTATAATTTTATGACGTATTAATATTATTTAAACAAAACAGCTATGGAAACGAAAACAATCGGAGACGGAATCTGGGTCCGGGAATCCCGCCGCCTGCGGCTTATTCCTTTTGGAAGCATTACACATGTACGCTACCACGAGGGCTTATCGGTTGTTTATATGGGGAAAGAAATCCTGAAAAAGCTTCACACCCCCCTGAACGGCCTGGAGCAAAAAATGCCTGAAGACCTGTTCTTCAGAACCCACCGAAACTATATTATTAACAAAGCCTTCGTCAGCACCTATGAACCTGAGGGCAGCGTCAGCCTTTTGTCAGGAAGGGAAATCGTTCCGGTAGCCCGCAGAAGAAGAAGGTCACTGGAGAATTTTCTTTCATCCTGAGCAATCCAAATGCAACCCTGATAATTTCGCCTGGTATTAATTAAACTATTTATAATCATGGACACATCCGACGAATTAAAAGAACTAATCACTGACAAGCAAGACATCGATTATGCTTTTTTGTTTCACGGTTATACCATCCTGGTAATGAAAAACGGCTCCAATGAAGTGGTTGATATGCCCCTGTCCGCAATAGAAACGGCACTCACAGACCGGTTATTTTTCCGGATTCACCGGTCATACCTGGTAAACCTCAGACGAGTCCGTGAAATGGAAATCAAAAACAACCGCCTGCTGATCCGCATCAGGGGGCATGAACTGCCTGTTGCCCGGCGGCGCAAAAGACAACTTCTTGAATTATTGGGCGCGCTAAATTAAAACAATAAGATCGTTTTACGGTTCCGCAATATCATTTCTTTTGTGTTTTAACTTGTTTATTCACTAATTTATCAATAAATTTAGGGTGGGAATAATGTTATGCCCGCCCGGAGGAGGCCTGGTTTTTCAGGTATTTTTAATTGGGAAAGACGGCGGATTCCCCCTGTAAGACAGCATTTTGTATCTACATATAAAACAGGAGGGTATCACCATGAAAAACTCACCAAAACAACACAAAAAAGTCCGGAAGAATAAACATTTAAACTTCAGCGTTTTTCTGTTGCTGATTTTCTGCTTTCAGTGGATACCCCTCTCCCATGCAGGGTTTTCATCCACTGAAAACAACAACAAAGCACCCACAGACATTTTTCGAGGTTTTTTTGCACCCGGGAAAGAGGTTGATACCACTGTTCATGCTGACCAGTGGCCTGACAATGACCCCATGACCTACGATATTGATGCCAGGGCTGCACTGGGAACTGCATCTACACTGATTGACCGTTACCTGCAGCATGCTTTAACTTCCTTACGACTGATCGCCGGGAGTCCGGCTACAAGAAGCGGAATCTGGCCCGAGATCCGGCCAGGCCTGATCACCCTTCAGAACGCCATCCCCGGAGCAGTCCTTTATATCGAACCTGACGGAGGATATTACAGCGTTGATGCCGGTTATACAGGGCTCAACCTGTCAGACCGTGATTATTTCAATTCACTGTTTAACGGGGAAGAAATTCATGGGTCACTGATCTACAGTCGCTCAACAGGAAAACAATCCGTCCTGATGGCAGTCCCCGTTTTTGAAGGTGAAGAAATTACCGGTGCTGTGGCCATTTCCATTTTTCTTGATGAATTCCAGCAACTGATCAGCAACGCCCTGAACCTTGACGACGACTACCTATGGTATGTGCTTGATGAAGAGGGTACTACAGTCTTACATCCGCGTAGTGATTTTGTTTTCATGAACCCCACTGCAGAGGGAAGTCCTTCTTTGCGTCATGCTGTCGAAACCATGAAGACCCGTTCTCACGGCTACACCTCCTACATTTTCGCAGGCAGAAACACCCATATTCTTTTCACCCAGGTACCCTTCAATAACTGGCGTGTCGTTCTGGGTAAGATCGGAGAAAGATCAGACGATCATTACCTGCCGGAAGCCAGCGAGATCCTGGAAAACCTCAGGGAAACGCTAGCTGAAGAACTGCACAGGATGGACCGACAACTGGATGATGCAGTAACCTCTTTTAACGGCCAAATCCCGCCGGAACATGTGGCCAGAGACACATTCAGAAGACTTTACCAGGATAACCCCTATATCGTGACTTGTGCCCTTATAGATACCGATGGGGTGTTGGTGTATGTGGAACCATCCGAATTTCATCCATCAGAAGGTGAACATATACGTGACCAGGAGAATTATTTCATCATGCAAAAAAACAGAACCCCTATGCTCAGTAATTCCTTCCTGGCCGTGGAAGGATTTGATGCGGTAAGCTTGCAACACCCGATTATAGATGATAATGGTGAATTCCACGGATCGGTCAGCCTGCTGATCAGGTCGGACGTGATGATTGAGGAACTGGCTACTCCCTACGTTGCTGAAACCATGTATGAACCCTGGATCATGGAACCTGAGGGCCGGATTATTTTTGACAAGGCTTTTGCGGGAACCGGCAGAATGCTTTTCCTTGATTACCGTTATGAGGGATTCCAAAGTTTGCTGGAACTGGGCGGTGCCATTGCAGAGAGTACCAGTGGAACCGGGGACTATGTGTATCAGGATCCCGAGAGTGATCAGCGAATGGTCAGAATGGCTGTCTGGGACACCATTCGTCTGCATGATGCAAGATGGAGGGTGGTTATATCATATGCTCCATACTAAACGGGTACTTCTATAATACTCCTAAAAAAATTTCAAAACTGACAATGAAAACCCTGCCAAGGAAGCCTGATTCATTAAACACTGACGTCAATCTGTTTAACCGGTTAATCTATATTCTCCCCCTTGGTGTATTGCTGCTGGCCTCGTGCATGCGTTTTCTGCTGTCAATAGACTACTCCGGTATAAGTGCCCAAAAAGTAGCAGAGCGGAACCTGAGCAATGAGAAATATGCCGCCAGGCTGGAAGCTGACGGATGGCCGGCCGGTCAACTGAATACAGCCGCCGATCATCACTACCTGGACGATGAAGAAAAGAACCTGGTTCTTGCCCACAACCTGGTAAGGTATGACCCCGGAAAGTTTGCCAGGCAATATGTGACGGAATATATTACCTATTTTGAAGGCAAAGAATTTCATTACCCGGGCAGAGACCTTATTATGCTGACCGAGGAAGGGGATGAACCCGCCATAGAACTTTACTGGGAATTATTGAACACCGATCCGGTCGGGATCTTTTTTCCTTCACAGGGTTTACATGAAGCGGCAATATCCCATGCTGATTACCTGGTTCGAAATAAAACAAGGGGCCACGGCGGACAGGGTGGCCTGGTGGCAAGGATAGAGAGAGCGGGTAATTGGCAACAACAGATCGGGGAAAACATCGCCTATGGCAATTTTTCCCCTCATGATGCCCTGATGTACATGCTTATCAATGATAAAGTAGCTGACAGAACTCACAGAAAAAACATACTGGATCCGGGC
>SL_8KL_010_SEDDRAFT_10003629_pt1 | contig 12660 bp, 6 predicted proteins | sample SodLakKL_010_SED_4_FD_11160 | JGI IMG/M metagenome (IMG submission 11160) | reverse complement strand
GACGAAGCGCACCACTACAGAGGCTTACTTGGAATCCACGTCGCTTGGATCATCAGAAGGTTGAGAAGGATCTCAAAGTATTATTCAAGAGGCCCCGGATTTATACTGACCAGCGCCACCTTGGGTAATCCAATAGAGCATTCGGAGAACCTTGTCGGTAAGAATTTTAAGGTCATAGAACAAGATGGAAGTGAAAGAGGTAAAAGAGATCTAATATTCTGGAATCCTCCTAAGCTACACGAAAAGATAGGTGAGAGAAAAAGCACTCACAGAGAAAGTAGCGAACTCATGGCATTTCTTGTCGATCAGGGCCTTCAGACTTTGATGTTTGCTCCGTCTAGAAAGATTACCGAATTGGACGCACTTTGGACACGAGAGATTCTTGAAGATAAATTCAACAATAATACCGCAGAAATAAGATCATACAATGCAGGACATTCAAAAGAGGGAAGGAGGAAGACTGAGAGGAGGATACGGGAAGGAAAGACAGATGGAGTTGTTTCAACGACGGCTCTTGAACTAGGGATAAATATAGGAGGCATAGACGTTACACTTCTTTCAGGATATCCTGGCTCTAGAATAAGTTTCTGGCAGCAGATGGGAAGAGCGGGGAGAGGAACTGAAGAAGTCATGTCAGTCCTGGTACCTTTCAACAGCGCCCTAGACCAGTACATAGTGAATGAGCCGTATCATCTTCTCGGCGAACCTGTCGAAGATGCGGTCATCGATCTATCGAACAATCACGTTTACTCTAGACATTTACTATCTGCTGCACAGGAATTGCCGCTGAAGAAAGAGGACGAAGAACTGTTCACCTCAAGATTGAGGAGAGCTACGGAGATGTGGAAGAAGGAGGGGAGTTTAGCTGGGAACCTAGGATCTAGATGTCGTTACGTTAGAAACGATTTTCCACAACAAAAAATCGATCTTTACTCTATAGGTGAAGATACATTCGAAGTGCAGATAAGAAAAAACAATTCGCTAGAAAGTTTACCTAAAGTAGAGCGAAACAGAGCGTATAGAGAATTTCATTCTAACGCGATTTATCTGCATCAAGGTGAGTATTATCAGGTAGTGAAATTTCAAGAAGGTCCTCAACCTAAAGTTATCTTAGAACCGGTCGATACAGACTACTATACGGAAACTCTCAGAGACACGAGCATTTCGAACATTAAGGTCGAAGAAAGTAGAGAGGCAGGCGAATACAGAGCGTTTAAAGGAACTGGCAATGTGAGCATACATTACTTTGCATACAGAAAGAAAAAATTGTCAGATGATGAGGTGATATCTACAGAAAGCCTTAATCTAGAACCGGTGACTATAAACACTCATGTCAGTTGGATAGAGATTTCAGAACATGTTGAGAAAAAGTTGTTAAAGACCGCAGAGGAAAAAATAAGTTCTGGGGAATGGATAGGACCTGCAGAGAAGAGTTATGCGGGCGGTTTACACGCCGCCGAACATTCATTGATACACATGCTACCTCTATTGATGTTGATCGATGATAAAGACGTTGGAGGTGTTTCTACGGACTTTCATCAGGAACTCGGAAAGCCTGCGATATTTATCCACGACGCAGTTGAAGGGGGCGTAGGCTTTTGCCACGATGCATATTATCGATTCGAAGATTTAGGAGCTAAGTCTGTAAAAAGACTAGAGAGATGTTCATGTGAGAGTGTAAAAGGTTGTCCCGCTTGTACTTTTTCCCCAGACTGTGGAAATGATAATGAGCCTTTGAATAGGTTATTAGCCGTGAACTTGTTGAAGAAATTAAAATAAGATACAGTGTAAAAGCTTCACTAAATGATGAAATCAAAGCCTTTCTCCTGTACATCTTTTCTCAGAGTTTTTCTAGGCTGAGCGTCGGCTTAGCGAAGTGATTTCGTCAAAATTTAAGTAAAGATGATATCCCTTCGTCCTCATGCAAAGTCTTGCGGATGAAACGAAATAATTTGCAGACAATACAGCTGAGTCACATCCTAACAAATTTTTTATATTAGACCTTCACTGCAATTTAAGAGGTAGAAAACAAGAAATTTGCGGGTAAACCTTATATAAGCAAAAATAAACACTCGCTAATTCTTGGAAGATTCTAGAGGGAAACGAAATGAGATTGAAAGGAGAAAACAGGATATTATTACATCTAAAAAACCATTCATCTAATAGTGGAGAGCAATCACTAAGTTTTACCGATAACGGCACCGAATCATATTTTATTTGCCAGAAAGGGATAGCAGAATCTACAAATCTCTCCATAAGTCGGACTAGTCGTCTGATTAAGAGATTAGTCGAAGAAAATCTATTGAAAGAAGAACTTGGGCACGTCAAAGGTCTTGAAAGGAGAAGAAAGGTTTATTACCTCACAAAAAAGGGTCAGAAAAGAGCAAAGGAAATCCAAAGGGAATTGGAAAAGAAAAAAGTGACTGTCAAAACAAATTCCTCTCAAATCGATGTTGAACTAGGGGAGATTGGCTCTTACATAAATTCCCGTGATCCCCTAATGAAAGCTTTGAACAATATCGATGATAGTGATGTTATAGATCTTACGGGTCCGGATTTGGAAGAAGAAGACATTTTTGCGGGTCGATCTGAGGAACTAGAGTTCTTGACCGATCAATTGGAAAAAGCGATAGAAGGGGATATTAGAGCTCTATTAATCAGGGGTAAAGCTGGAATTGGAAAAACGAGGCTGGTAAATGAATTCAAACAGAAAATGCAATCGGAAGATTTGGATTTTTTAATCGGAAAAGGATACTTTGCGAGTTCCGAACCTTTTCTTCCTTTCAAAGATGCTTTTAATGAATTTGAGGACCGAGACATACCTACACCTATGCAACTTGCTGAGAAAGTTGGGAGATTAAACGAGGAAGAAAAGAAAGTGCCGAATGAATTTATAGAAAAGAGAGACATGATCTTTTCCGAGATAAGTGAAAAGATTAAATCTTTAGCTGAAGATAAACCGATTGTTATTTTTGTGGATAACCTTCAATGGGCTGACAGATCTACGTTGATGCTTTTTCACTATCTAGTAGATAAATCAGAAAATGTTCCCGTTCTGTTGATGGGAGCATACATACCTGAAGAAGTTCAGCGTGGTGATTTCCTAAATGAGGTACTACATAGGTTGAATAGAGAAGACCTTTTAGAAGAGTTAAAGTTAGATCCTCTAAAACCTGATGATATAGAGGACATACTCAAAGGAGTGGTAGGGAGGATTGACTTACCTGAAGATTTTGTAAAGCTAATTCATGAAAGTTCTGAAGGTAACCCGCTTTTTTTGAAGGAATTGACCAAACAGATGTTAGAAGACGGAACCATAGATCCAAAAAATAATAAATTTCCCAAATCAATAGAGGAGATAGATGTTCCAGAAGTTGTAAAAGATATCACAAAGAGAAGAATAAAAAATTTAAATCAAAAAAAGCTCAAAATTTTACGGATCGGAAGTATAATTGGAGAGGAAGTTCCCTATGAATTACTACATTCCATGAGTGGTATGGATGCGGTGGATCTTTTGGAACACACAGATATCTTGACCGGTACAGGTATTTTGAGAGCTAGTCAAGATGAGGAGGTATTCTGTTTTGAACACGGATTGATTCAACGAGCAATTTATGAGAGAATTCCCAAGCCACTGAAGCAAAAACTTCACCGTCAAGTAGCCGAATCTATGGAAAATGAATTTGAGGTAGAAATAGAAGAGTTCTATTCAGACATCGGATTTCACTATAAACAGGCAGAAGAATTTTCAAAGGCGTGTAAATTTTATTGTAAAGCAGGTGAAAAGGCTGAAAGACTATATTCCCAAGAAGTTGCTTTGGAGATGTATGAGGAAGCACTAAAGGTTTCCAAGAATGCAGATTTATCAGATGAAAAAAAATGGAAAATCTACGAGAATATGGCAGACATCTATAAAATTGTCGGGAGCTACAAAAAAAGTGAGAAATATTACAAAAAAATTCCCAAAGAAAAATTAGATTCAAAATCCCGGAAGAGGATAGCTAGGAAGACAGCTGAAGTGTATGAAAAAGAAGGGAATTTCAATAAAGCACTCGATGTTCTTGAAGAAGTGATGGCTGAAAGTCCAAAAAGAAATGTAGAGACCGCTAGAGTATTACAAATGAAAGGGTGGATCGAAATGAGTCAAGGAAAATACATCCAGGCTATAGAGGACCTATCAGAGGCATTGAAAATCAGTAAAAAAAATGGGGATGAGAAAGATAAAGCAGATATTTTTCACGCATTAGGAACTATACATCTGCGTAAATCAGAACATAATAAAGCACTCTCTCACCTTGAAAAAAGTTTGAAAATAAGAAAGGAGATAGGGGACCTTGAAGGGCAAGCCTCTTCTTTGAGTAACATGGGAATCGTTTATTTAAGGAAAGAGGAGGTAGATAAAGCATCGGAACTTTTCCAAAAGAGTCTTCAGATATTGGAAAAGATAGGTGATAAATGCCGAATCAGTAAAGCACTTCTCAACATCGGGACGATCTATCTAAAAGAAGGCGAAATGGAAAAGGCTTATGAGTGCTATGAAGATAGCAATAACATGTTTGAGGAGATCGGACATGTTAAAGGTCTCAGTATTTCACTAAATAATATAGGGAATTATTACTTAATGAAAGACGATCTAGATAAAGCCCTAGAGTACTACAATCACAGCCTAAAGATAAGTGAACATAATAACTTTAAATATGGGATAGCTTTAGCACATTCTAACCTTGGCATTGTGTATGCTAATAAAGAAAAGAAAGAAAGAGCTAAAGAACATTACCTCAAATCAATTCACTTCAGTGAGGAGATTGGTGATGAACTCCTTTTGGGGCACACGTTGTTATTTTTAGCGGAATTTCTAAGTAGTGAAGGGGAGTTTAAAGAGGCTTTAGAAAAAGCGAAAAGAGCTTGGGAATTATCTGAAAATATCGGAGCTATGGAAGAGATAAGGTTGAGTCGTCGAATTCTTGGGAATATATACGTAGGAAGAGTTAATGAAGAAAAGAGTAAATTGGATCAATCAAAATTAACGGGACAATTAGAAAAAGGAAGGAAAATGATAAGTGGGTTGGTAGAGGAAAAAGGATTAGCAAAATTAGGTGCGGGTAATTCCGTTCTTTGAATTCTTCAACCTCTCGTTTTTATTGAATGATATTTAACTTTTGAAAAAATTATAAGAGTTGCGTCAATACATCAATTATTCAATAAATTCTCATGCCATGCTTATCTTTGATTATATCTTAGAGTTCAGCTAAATTCTAAAAGGAATTTTCCTTCTTTGCTCTTTAGGGATATCAATGGTCAAGAGACATACCTTCTATTAAAAAATTCCCAAAAATTCTTTATAAAAGATAATTGGTTGTCATTCCAGAAATTGAGAGCAAATTTTGTTTGATCTCAATGGACACATGGAAAGAAAGGAAGTAGATATACTCTCTCACTATGATTTAGGAATAGGAGAGGTTAATAAATGGATGAGAAAAAGAAAGAAGGAAAGAAAAACGACTTACAAGAAGGACGTCTCATAGATAGGGAAGAAGAGTTAGAGAAACTAAATTCCTTTTTACATGACTTAAAAAATAACGAACGCGGTCATTTTGTTTTAATAGCAGGAGAAGCAGGGGTTGGAAAGACAAGATTGGTTAACGAAGTTAAAAAGAAGGCTGAAGAAAAGGATTTTGAAGTGCTAAAAGGCAACTGTACTTATGAGATGTCTCATCCCTATCTTCCGTTCCAACAGGCTTGGATGGATAATAAAGGAAGTTCACTTCCTTCGATAACCGCATCGCTACACACGATTCTAGAAGTGGAGGAATTAGAGGATGAAATGATGTTCAATACTCACAGAAAAGCAGCTTTCTTTAAGAGTGCTAAGGAATTGAAAGCAGCTGCAAGGAACGTACCGCATCTCATCCTCATAGAAGATCTTCATTGGGCAGATAAGAGCACTATAAACCTATTCCACTACTTGGCTGAAAGACTCAATGACGAGCCAGTGCTGTTCATCGGCACGTATCGACCCGGTGATGTAGTTTCAGGTGATGCTCTTTTAGAGATGAAATACAGATTGTCTTCAGAAGAGTTCTATACTGAGCTGGAATTAGAACCACTCACTTTTCAGGAGACGGTTGAATTCGTAGAGAATACCGTGAGGGTAAAGGACATTTCAAAAGACTTCTTGAAAAAACTCTACGATAGAACTAATGGTAATCCACTTTTTGTCAAAGAAGGTATTCGTCATTTGCACGAAGTCGATGCTATCTCGCCTGATAAAGGTGAATTTCCCGAGGGCAAAGAAGATTTTGTTATTCCTGAAGAAATCGAAAATTTGGTAGAAAGGAGAGTGTTCCGGTTAGATTCCATGTCCAGAGAGATATTGCAGATGGGAAGTGTTATCGGGGAAAGCGTACCATTTACTTTGCTCTCAAAGGCGATTGATTTAGATGAGATAGATATTTTAGATTATATAGACCGTGTAAGAGAAACAAAATTGTGGATCGAAAAGAAGGAAGAAGAGATTGAAGAAGAGTATTTCCGTTTTTCACACGACAAAATAAGAAGCACTATATACGAAGGTATCGGTAAATGGGTGGAAAAGCAGAGGTATCATCGGAGAGTGGCCGAAGCTATAGAGGAATTACATAAAAAAACACTTGAAAATAAGTATGATATCTTGGCGGAACATTATATGAAGGGAGAGAAGTACTCCAAGGCTGTAAATTATTATCTCAAGGCAGCTGAGAGAGCTAAAAAGGTATACGCCCATGAAGATACTATAGGGATGTACCAGAAAGCTTTGGAACTTACCGAGAAATTACCTGAAAGCCCTATAGAAAAATCGAAAATATTAGAAGATATAGCAGTTACTTACAGATTGATCGGAGAGTCCGAAAAAAGCAGGAACGAATTATATAAAGCTTTAACCTTAAATTTGGACTTTAAAGAAGAGCAAAATATCTATCTTCAAATTATTAAAACGTTGAAGGAAGAAGGTAAATATGAGGAAGCCCTCGAAATAATTGAAAAAAGAGAGCAGCTTGAAGGTGAGGACACTTTAGAAAGAGGAAAAATATTGGGGAATAAAGGTTGGATTTTAAGGAAACTGAGACGGTTTGAAGAGGCCTTACAAGCTTTCGAGGAAGAAAAGAAAGTAGCTGAGGAGCTACAAAACGACGAACTCATCGGATCTGCTCATCACCATCTTGGAAGCCTTGCCATTATTAGAGGTAATCTCGAAGAGGCTCAAGAACACCTAGAGAAGGCAAGGGAAATCCGGGAGGAAATGGACGATTTGAAAAATCTTTCTAATACTTTGAACGGTTTAGCTAAGATAAATGCTAAAAAAGGAGATCTAGATAAGGCGGTAAAGGAATTTAAAAATTGTTTAGATATATCTAAAACATTGGGCAATAAAACTGATATGCCTAAAATACACAGTAACATTGGATTAGCATATCAGAAAAAAGGAAATTTAGAAGAAGCTCTGTATCATTTTGAGAGAGCGGATGATCTCGCTGACCAGACTGGTAAAAATTTTTTGAAGAGTCGTATTTCCGTGAATTTGGGCCGAATATATCGGGAGAAAGGCGATCTAGAGAAAGCTAAAAATTATTTAAAGGAAGGAAAAGAGTTAGCCGCGAAAACAGACAATCTAGCTCAGAAAATCAATGCTGATTACTTACTTGCTAAAATAGAAATTAGAAAAGGAAACGTTGAGAAAGGAAAAGATTATTTAACAGAATTACTCGATTTCTCTTCAAAAAGAAAGGATGAAAGAGATGAAGGGTATATCAAATCTCTTGAGGGAGCTATTCAACAGGAAGAAGGAAAACTTGAAGACTCGATAGAATCTTTTGAGAGAGCTATTCAGATATTCGATGAAATTAGTTTCCACGAGCAAAAAGCAACCACGATGTATGAATTGGGTTCACTACTGGTGGAAAGGAGGGATGATGAAACTGGCGCCAAATATCTTCGAAAAGCGCTCGATTATTTCGAGGAAAAAAATATGGAACTTTGGATCCAAAGATGTAAAGAAGCGATGTCTAATGACTTAGACTAGGTAAAGACACTTAAACTACCAAAGAAGTTATAGAGTCATATCCTACAATCTAAAATTCTTTCCGATAAAATATTTCTATAGTTCCACCGATTTTCTTTGATATCTCCTTTTCTTTCTCCTCTAAATCTTCTATGTCTTTTGCGCCCCGTAAAGCTTTCAAAGCTCTCTCGAAGTGATCGATAGCAACTGGTCTCTCTGCTCTTCGAAGAGCCTCTTCTCCAGCTTTTTTAGAATACTTATATGATTTTTTGAAATTCTTTCCTTCGTAAAAATGTCTGCTCAATTCACCATAATAGTCTTCAAGTTCATCCTCCTGAGATTCTTCCAAAGCTTCTCCAATTATATTGTGGAAGATCTTTTTTCTGCTACGATTCATCTCATGCTCTATCACTCTTCTGGTCTGGTAATGATGAAACCGATACAATACCTCTGAGTCTCTATCAAGTACCTCTTCTATCAAATACCGCCTCTCCAAATCTTCTAATATATCAGCTAGTTCTATCGCACCAATATTTACTGCCCTTTTCAGTATATTAAAATCGAATTCAGTTCCAAGGAGTGAAGCAAATCTCAAAACATTCTTCTCTTCATTATTCAAACCCTCCATTCTCCTGCGAGTTATTTCTTTTATCGAGGAGGGAATTTTCATCTTTGACAATCTCTCTTTGAAGTTCTCAGTGTAGGAAGGCAGGGAGATGAATCCTTCTTGACTCATCACATCTAATATTTCTTTTAAATAATACGGGTTCCCCTCACTTTCACGATATATCCATTGGAGAAAATTTTGCGATATTTTCTCTCTACCGAGATAGTCTTTTACAAATTCGATTGTTGACTCTTGATCTAGTCTAGGTATTTCAATTATCTCTACAAGCTTTTCTTCTTTCATCCTTCTTAGGGTATCTTTAAACGGTGGATGGTCACAACGAAGTTCTCCCGTTCTGTATGCTCCAAATAGGAGTATTTGATTTTCTCTTATATTTCTAGCCAAATGATTGATGAGTTGTGCAGAAGATTTGTCTACCCATTGGAGATCATCAATGAAGAAGGCTATAGGTTGATACTGACTCATGTCTTTCAAAAGTTCTGTGATTTTGCTGAAAATCATGTCTCTTTTCTGCAGCATCAGTTTCCATTCCTTCCACTGGTCTTCTTTTAACGACTCTGTAACCCTATTCAACATACCTTCTTGATCGATATCGGTAGTGGTCTTTAAAAACCCCTCTTCCCCTCCAGCTAAAAAACTCATCGGTTTTCCATTAGATTGTTCTGAATTTACAGATTTATCTTTATTAGAGTCATCTGTATCTTCTTCCTCAATGTCTATTTTTTGTCTTTCAAAATATTCTGCAAAAGCCCGATCAAAAGGTAGGAATGGTTGTGTTCCTTCATAATAGAGACCGCGACTCCACAATACTTCAAAATCCTCCTCAGAACAATCTCTCAGCAACTCCTCTGCGACACGGGTCTTACCGACTCCTGTCTCCCCCTCGAGAAGAATACACTTACCCTCCCTAGAGGATACTACATCTTTATAATTTTGAAGTTCGTTTAGAATCTCTCCTCTATCAATGAGATCACTTTTCTTTTCCTTTTTGTAGAGCATGGGTTTCATAGAGTTAGATTCCATTGAGTCTCACCTTTTTTGGGGCAAATCCATGGGAACATAAAGACAAGAAGAGATGTAGCGAAGTGTATCTTGTTATGATTATCACCCTGTAGAAATAAAATTTTGCTATCAGAATTGTAATTTTTGCCTTTCCCGTTAATATAGATAGATGTAAACTCGCCTATTCCCAATCCTAACTCACTAATCATCCTCATTATTTACTTCCCAAGAGGGGTAAGTACTTGTTTGTTTTTGAACCTTTGCCGCAAATTTGCTACATTTCATTTTTCCTCTAATACCGTAGAAAATTATAATTCTGTGATAAAGACAAGGAGTATTTACCTAGAGAGAGGATTTTTAATAAGTTGTATAGACTCAACTAAAGGAATTACTATTAATATTATATTAGAGAAAAATATAAAATCTCTTTTCTGCTTTTAACTTTCTTGATGATTAATCCTAAACGAAAGAAAGTTAGTAAATCCGTGAAAGCGAAAGTAGTGAATAAGTAGGAAACTTGAGTGTGTTGATCTGTTCTATTGAACCTTACCTAAGCATATAGATATCGCATTTATTTTTAAGATCCCAGACTCCTAACTTACACTCCTATACTTTTGACTGTATGGCAAGAGGTTGTTTAAAGTAGAAGAATGAAAACAAAATCCCTATTTAGAAAAAATTAAGTTTTTACCTTTACGGAAATTTCGTTTGACTTCAATCATTTGAATCTCAAGAATCTGAAAAGTTGAGTTAAAAAATAACAGGTTTAAGGTACATTAAAGGAGTAAAATTTGCTTCCTATTAGGGGATAAGGAGGGGTAACAGGAGAAAGGGGTTATATATATTGTTTTTATGAATTATTTTATACTGAAGATTTCCTATTTCTCAGGTCTCTCTTCCCCGTCTATATCTATAAATTCTCCGTGATCACCACCGTCTACCGTCTATATCTATAAATTCTCCGTGATCACCACCGTCTATATCTATAAATTCTCCGTGATCACCACCGTCTATATCTATGAATTCTCCGTGATCACCACCGTCTATCTCGTTATCGGTATCTTCCATCCCAGCGGATAAACCTGAAATTAAAGCAATCGCTAGGATGGCCGGAATCGCAAACACCAACAACCTTTTTAGCCGCGTATTCATATTTTATCTTCTCCGAAGAAAAGATATTAACCACATTAAATATAACTTTTCTAGCAAATTTGTCAGAGTTATATAAGCATCCTCATTTCATAGTGGTTTATAACCTTGTTATAGCAAAATGAGTCGAAAAAATCTATTTGCGGAAATCGAATTGTCATAATATTAGTATTATATTAAATCATGTTATTAAATTTTTTATTATTGGTAGTCTTTTAAATATTTCTGTACTTAAAAATAATAAATATTTTCGATCTCTCTAATGAGGATTTCTGTCAACTTTTTACATTATTACGTTTTCTATTCTTAGGAGCTAAACATAAAATTTGATTTATCCGTTACAAATAACTAATTTGACTATAAATAAATTAAACCATAATTTTCTAGATACACTATTAGTCTCATAACTCTAGATCTTCAATCCTTTTTTTATAATGTTGTATCTCTCCGGTTTGAAGAACAAATACCTTTGTAAACCAATAAATTTTCCTTAGACTCGTAGGATTTTGATTTTCCTACAATTTATAGTCTTAGGTTATCAAAATATTCAAACAAAAATTCCGCAATTTTGCTACGAAGATTTAAAAATATGATTCAATCCTATCAAACTCAGCGAAAAAATGATTCTATCTGGCAATTCACGTATGGTTCTTTCCCGAGCACATCTTATAGAATTTACCGACATCATCTCTGTAGACGGAGGTGAAGAATAATTAAACACGATTTTAAGAAAAGTGAAGAGGTCGTAGAAGATAAAGAAGCCGGTTCTAATATTGACACATCAGGTCTCAATAAAGCTGTTCGAGATTTCTTGAAAGACCTAGAAATAGAACACGAAGTATACGGAGATGAGACGGTAAGAAACGCTACTCTAAAATCGTTGAAACATCTTCAAGAAAAGGCCACAAAAGATGAGGAAGAACCTCCACTAGAAGATCTTTGGGAGATAGGCAAGACAGGTCTACATCATCTTGAAAAAAAGACCGATCTTGTTGAAAGCTCACCAGGCAAACAAGGCAGGAGATACAGGTTGAATCCTGAGAGAGAACGAATAAATTTCGCAGAGATGAACAATTTAGAGAAAAATAAGTCAAAGAGCAGTTCTATTGATGATTTTCACAGAGAAAAAGTTCTGGAGAGCGGAAAACAATTCTTAAATACCGTATACAGAGGCAGTGAAAAGGGAAAGGCGGAAAAAAAAGAAACGTCTATTTTGGAAAGAGGAAAAAGCTATCTTATTAAAGAAAAAAAACCGGAACAAGGGCTAGAACTATCTATAAAGACGATGAAAGAAGAAGGAAATGGCTATATTTTAAGCAGTATAAACCCAGAAGAGATCAGAAGAAAATATTCTGACGTCTCCCAAGATTCGATATCATACCATTGGCTCACAGTTCTTGAAGGGGAAAATAAGTTCAATCCATCTAATCTTCACCTTATAGGACACAGCATGATCGATTTTCTAGAAGAGAAGAATGGACCGATTTTTATGGAAGGAATAGAGATCATTTTAAAACATAAGTCTTTTGACAGATTCTGGGGTTTTTTAAACCATCTAGTAGACGTAGTTTCTGAAGAAAATGGAATCTTAGTTATCAGTCTGGATCCTAGAACGCTTTTGAATCAGCAATTAGCTCAGATAGAGCGAAAATTGGAACCGCTCTAAATCTCTAAAATGATCGATTGGTCTAGCTTATAAGATATTCTGTGAGAAATGTAATCGCCGAGAAGGATATTCTAACTCTGATTTGCCCTTAAATTAGTGCGGGGGAAGGGATTTGAACCCTTGGAGGCCTACGCCACAAGGTCCTAAGCCTTGCCCCTTTGGCCTAACTCGGGTACC
>SL_8KL_010_SEDDRAFT_10003627_pt1 | contig 12665 bp, 11 predicted proteins | sample SodLakKL_010_SED_4_FD_11160 | JGI IMG/M metagenome (IMG submission 11160) | reverse complement strand
AGGTGAACACCTCCAATAGGAAACTTTCTTAATTTATCTTCTGATTTATTACCCATTTTTATTTCACCTCGGTTTTATTCTCTGAATTAACTGTCAGTACAGGGCCCGATCAGCATAAATATATTGGCCTTAATTTTATAATCATATCCATTCAACAACAGCCCAAAAACAGTTATTGTATAGATCCCGACTTTGTGAATAATTAATCATTATTAAGCATAAAAAAACATGCAAAAAACTTGTGCATAATTTTACATTCACAGGTATTTTAGATCCAGCTCTACTGTAATTTCTGGCCTATTTGGTAGACCTACAGCAAACTTTATAGAAGTACTCGGATTTAATTAAAAAATTTTTTAGGAAAATAAATTAAACTCTAACCATCTCTTAAAGAATATCATACCAATTTTTTTTTGTCAAAAACAGCCAGCTCAACCACATATCACACATATTTCTCAGCCCGTTTGAAAAATTCTTTTTCCGGTGATTTCAATATCTGCAGAAACTTAAACTTGCTTACCTTTACCTTTGCTGCTCCAAAAAACAGATCTGGATTATTCCTCATCTCCTGCAGAGTAGCCAGGCCGAGGGCATTGTTGGTACAGTAAAAACGCCGGTAACCTGACAGACCATCAGGTAAAGCACGATAATATTCAAGCAGACCGGGCACATGGGTCAAAACATTTTCAATCATACATTCCAGACCCTGCAGGACCTTTTTTTCCTGTCCGGGATCCGTTAAATCAGCAAGATCAAGCCCCAGATTCTTCAGAGGCCAGTAATTTTTTTCCCGGTTCTCAATATCTTTTTTTATGTCCCGAATTATATTAACTTTCTGCAAAAAACGACCGGCATCCTCAAAATTGTTCTGCAGGATCTGACCTTCTGGTTCCTTGATATCCTCTTTTAAAATAATTGTCTCAGTCAAAAATCCACCTACTGTACCGGCCACATAATAGCAGTATTCATCAAGATCAGAGAAGGTTTCAACCTCCCGGGTTAAAAAGGACTGCATACCCCTGTTCATCTCCTGCATCCAGTAATGAGAAATTTGTCTGACTTCAAAATCAAGAGTTTTGTTAGCCTCATAAAGGAGGTCAGCCCGGGCCGTAAGCCGGGAAAGTGCCTTATCTGAAAATAAATCAGCCTGATCCTGTATCTTTCTAATAGTATCTTCAGGAAAGGAGGTTCCCGGACCAAAAATATCAACCACCCGATCCATAAGATATTTTCTCTGTTCAAGGCTAATTCCCCGCACTTCATCTTCAAAATTATCCAGCAGACGATCCTGAAGATAGGTCACCATTACCGGATCGTGAATACTATTATCTAAAAAGGGAATAGTTAAAGCAAAACTTCGGGATACTTTTTTTAAGATTTCACGGCAAAACTTAAGAGCTTCTTCTTGACTCATTAGGGCCCCCTCATAAGCCTTTTAAAAACATAATAAAATATTCTTTTACTAGCTATTTTAAAAAATGGCCAACCCCAAACCTTCTCTAAGATCTGCCCAATTGCTCCCGCTTAACATATTCAATTAAACCACCAGACTGGATAATATCACGCATAAAAGGAGGGAACTTCTCTGATTTGTATTCCTGACCACCATCCAAATTTTTAATTATTCCTTCCTGTAGATCAACTTCAATTTTCTGTCCTTCTTCTATACTCCGGCTGGCCTCAGGGGATTCAAGAATTGGTAAACCAATATTTATTGAATTCCGGTAAAAAATACGGGCAAAACTTTCTGCAATTACACAGGATATTCCGGCCGCTTTAATCGCTAAAGGGGCATGTTCCCGGGAACTTCCCGAACCAAAATTTTTACCGCCAACTATAATATCTCCTTCTGTTACCCGGTCCGTGAACTCCGGATCAAGATCCTCCAGACAGTGTTCAGCCAGTTTTTCCGGATCAGAGGTGTTCAAAAAACGGGCCGGAATAATAACATCAGTATCTACATTATCACCATATTTAAATACTTTTCCAGACAGCTTCATTTTACAACCTCCTCGGGATGTACAAGATATCCTTTAACCGCAGCAGCGGCGGCTACAGCCGGGCTGGAAAGATAAACTTCACTTTCTTTGTGTCCCATACGGCCCACGAAATTCCTGTTGGTCGTTGAAACAGCCCGTTCTCCAGCGGCCAGTATGCCCATATGTCCACCCAGACAGGGTCCACAGGTAGGGGTGCTTACTGCAGCTCCAGCCTCAATAAGAGTCTCTATAACACCTTCCTGTAAGGCCTGCTGATAAATTTTCTGAGTGCCGGGAAATACCAGACACCTTACACTATCCCTAACTTTGTTCCCGGCCATTACTTCAGCAGCCTTTCTTAAATCTTCTATACGGCCATTGGTACAGGAACCAATAACTGCCTGGTCAATTTCCAGTCCTTCTGCTTCACTCAGGGGATGGGTATTTTCAGGAAGATGGGGAAATGAAATCTGGGGTTCTATTTTGCCCACATCATACCTGATCTCTTTTTCATATTCGGCATCTTCATCACTGTACAGGGGAGTATAATCACGAATTGCCCTGTTTTTTAGGTAATTTTGGGTTTTCTCATCTGGCTTTATGAGCCCACACTTTCCCCCGGCCTCTATGGCCATATTGGACATTGTCATCCGCCCATCCATAGATAAGTTATCTATTACTTCTCCGGTAAACTCCATAGATTTATAAAGGGCACCATCTACTCCAATATCACCTATAGTATACAAAATAAGATCTTTGGCTCCCACCCAGGGCTGTAGGCTGCCTGAATAAACAAATTTTATTGTCGGAGGTACCCGAAACCAGGCTTTCCCGGTGGCCATAGCAGCTGCCATGTCAGTACTTCCCACCCCGGTTCCCAGAGCCCCCAGAGCACCATAAGTACAGGTATGTGAATCAGCCCCAATTATTATTTCACCGGGTAAGGCCAGACCCTGTTCCGGCAGCAGGCAGTGTTCAATACCCATTTCACCAATTTCAAAATAATATTCAAGCTCCTGTTCACGGGCAAAGCTGCGCAGTATCTTGGCCTGCTGGGCGGAATTGATATCCTTGTTTGGTGTAAAGTGGTCGGGAACCAGAATAACTCTTCCGGGATCAAAAACCTCCGAAATACCAATTTTTTTAAATTCTTCTATGGCAACCGGAGAGGTAATGTCATTTCCCAGCACCATATCAACTTCGGCCAGCAGAATATCTCCCGGGCTTACTTTCTGTTTATCGGCATGTGCGGCAATTATTTTTTCCACCATGGTCATACCCATGCTATCTCTCCTTATACCGGTTATTTTTAAATATTATTCCTTTATATATCAATATGATTTTCCTGACTATCCAAAAATATATTCATTTACAAAAAGGATAAACAGTAATAAACAGGATTTCATATTGGGATGCAAAATTTCAGCCTGCTTAATAAATTAAATGATGAAAAAAATTTATTAATGATTCTGATTGTGTACAAAATATTTATTAATCGCTTCCAGATAGGCCCGGGCACTGGCTTCAGTAATATCTGTTTGAGCACTATGGCCCACAAAAGTACTATCCTCAATATCCACTTTGACAATTACCTCACCCAGAGCATCCTTACCCTCGGTCACGGCATCTATTTTATACTCCAGAAGTTTGATATCTTCCAGACCCACTATTTCATTAATTGTCTGGAATATAGCATCTACCGGACCATCTCCACTACAGGAAGCTTTCTGCATAATCTCATCATCTTTTTTTAATTTAATGGTAGCCGTGGGAATAAGCTGATTTCCGGTAGAAACTGACAGATATTCCAGCTCATATACTGCCTCCCGGGTATGGTACTGATTATCAATTAAGGCTTCAATTTCAACCGGAGAGATTTTTTTCTTCTTGTCAGCCAGTTCCTTAAATCTCCGGAAAATATCTTCAAAAGTCTCATCATCTATATCGTAGTCAAGATTTTCAATAAAGTCCCGCAGGGCATGGCGGCCTGAGTGTTTTCCCAGCACCAATTTGTTGGTCTCCCGGCCAATGGTTCGAGCATCCATAATTTCATAGGTGGTCCGCTCTTTAATTACTCCATCCTGGTGTATACCGGCTTCATGAGCAAAAGCATTTTCACCAACAACAGCTTTATTGGGCTGAATATGCATCCCGGTTAAATTGGCTACCAGTTTACTCAAACGGGCAATCTGGGTTGTATCCTGGGAAATATCTATTCCATAGAAATCCTTTCGGGTATAAAAAGCCATCAGAATCTCTTCCAGGGCCGTATTACCAGCCCTTTCACCAATACCATTGACAGCTACTTCAACCTGGTTGGCCCCCTGCTGTACAGCCTCCAGACTATTAGCCACGGCAAGCCCCAGGTCATTATGACAGTGGACACTGAGATCTACCTCATCAATACCGGGAACATTTTCCTTAATACCGGCCACCAGTTCACCAAATTCAGCAGGAACTGCATAACCCACAGTATCCGGTATATTAATAATCCGGGCTCCAGCATCAATTACAGCTTCAAATAATTCATAGAGAAATTCAGGATTACTCCGGGAGGCATCTTCAGCTGAAAACTCAACATTGGGAGTATACTGCGAAGCATATGCTACAGCCTCTACAGCCTGTTTTTTGACTTCTTCGGGTGACATCTGCAGTTTGTGTTCCATATGAATAGGAGAAGTGGCAATAAAAACATGAATAAGCGGCTGATCTGCATTCTCTATAGCCTCCCAGGCCCGGTCAATATCCTGTTTTCGGGTTCGAGCCAGGGCACATATTTCCACATCTTTAATATTCTCTGCTATTTTTTTTACCGCTTTAAAATCACCCGGAGAAGCAATGGGAAATCCTGCTTCAATAGCATCTACCTTCAATTTGGCCAGCTGACGGGCTATAGTGAGCTTTTCTTCCGGTACCAGACTCACTCCCGGTGACTGTTCTCCATCTCTTAAAGTTGTATCAAATATCTTAACCTTGGACATTATTTATTCACCTTCTTATTTTACTAATTTTACCTGCTTAAATCCAGATTTACTAATTTTATCTTTTTAAATCCAGGGCATCATACCTCTTAATTTTTTTCCCACTTTTTCTATAAGATGATCTTCATCTTTTTCGGTTAAAGAATTAAAAACAGTTCTCCGGGCTTTGTTTTCAAGAATCCATTCTTTAGCAAATTCTCCGGACTGAATATCTTCCAGTGCTTTTTCCATATTTTCTTTTACATGTTCATCAACAATTTCCGGCCCTTTTTTGATATCTCCATATTGAGCGGTATCACTAATATTATTCCTCATACCGGTAATTCCCTTTTTATACATCAGGTCAACAATTAATTTAAGTTCATTAAGACATTCAAAATAAGCAATCTCCGGCTGATATCCTGCTTCTGTTAATGTTTCAAAACCTTTCTTAACCAGAGAAGTCATACCCCCACACAGGACCGCCTGTTCTCCAAACAAATCTGTTTCTGTTTCTTCAGCAAAGGTGGTTTTTAAAACTCCCGCCCGGGTACAGCCAACTCCACGGGCATAAGCCAGACCTATCTCTGAGGCCTGACCGGTATAATCCTGTTCTACAGCCAGCAGACCTGGTACCCCCTGATTATCTTCATAAAGTTCACGCACCCGATCTCCGGGACTTTTAGGAGCAACCATAAAAACATCAACATTTTCGGGAGGAACAATCTGATCAAAATGAATATTAAACCCATGAGAAAAACCGAGAGCATCACCTTCCTCCAGGTAAGGAGCAATCTGAGACTCATAGACCTGACTCTGTACTTCATCAGGTACCAAAATTTGTATTACATTTGCCTCTGCAGCCGCTGTTTTTGTATCTACAGGATCCATACCATCCGCCTCAGCCCGTTTATAGTTTTCAGTTCCTTCCAGTTCGGCCACCATAACCTCCAGGCCACTGTCTTTAAGATTTAATGACTGAGCACGTCCCTGACTTCCATATCCAATTACGGCAATTCTTTTTCCTTCCAGAATATCCAGTTCTGCATCTTCATCATAATATATATCTACCATTGTTATTCACCCCATGAATTATTTTTGGCCTGATCTTTAGTTTTTTCACTCAGCTCTTCTCCCCGGCTTAAGGCCACCAGTCCGGTTCTAACTACTTCCATAATATTAAAATCCCGTAAAACTTCAATTAAAGCTTCAATTTTGTCTTCAGTTCCCGTTGCTTCCAGAATTAAACTGTCATAAGATACATCAACTACTTTGGCCCTAAAAGTATCAGCTATCTGAATTATCTCTGAACGCTCTTCACGGCCACATCCAACCCTGATTAAAGCCAGGTCCCTGCTTACAGTAGCTTTATTACTAAGCTCATTTATTTTTATTACTTCAATAAGCTTGTTCAGCTGTTTTTTAACCTGTTCCAGAGTTTTTTTATCTCCCCGCACCACAATAGTCATTCGAGAAATATCAGGGTTTTCAGTCTCCCCTACATTTAAACTATGAATGTTAAAATTACGTCTGCTAAAAAGATTAGCCACTCTGGTCAAAACTCCCGGCTTATTCTTAACAGCTACCGATAATATATGCATCATTAATTTCACCTCCTGCAGTAGAAGGGGATAAGTTAATACATCCATATAATATCAAAACACTTTAAAATATCCCCCATATAATATCTTCAAAGCATTAATAAAATTTATCCAAATAATATATACTGCTGCTGTTTAATATTATAATTTTTAGGTTCTCCTCCATAACCGTTGGTAAGTTTAAGTATATGCTGCTGTCAGCTGATATAAACATTTCACTGCCCCTCCATTTGATACGCATGGTTGGGCCAGCATTAGCTCATCGAGCGCGTCAAAGGACTCCGCCCTCACATTGAGGGAAAGAAGAAAAATAACGAAATTTCTGTTTCACCTTCCGCTCGTCACGACTGCGACTCGCTCCAGGTACTAGGACCTGAGGACCGTCGGAAGTAAGTTAAATTTAGTTTCTTATTGACCGAAAGAAAAGATGGGAGCTAGTCCTTTTCGTAAATGAAGCAATACAGGAAGCAATAACAGCATATATCAATATTTTTCACCAACGGAAGTGAAGATGATTCAATTTTTATAATTTATTCATAAACCCGGACCCCACTTGAGGCGGCAAGTTCCCGAAATTTTTTAATTATTTTTTTAGTATACTCTCCCGGAACCCCCTTACTTATCTTTCGGCCATCTACTTCTACCACCGGAATCACCTCAGCCGCAGTTCCGGTTAAAAAACACTCCTCTGCATTGAATAAATCATAACGGGTAAACTGAACCTCTCTGACATCAAGGCCCATCTCCTCAGCTATTTCCATAGTTACACCCCTTTTTATGCCTTTTAATATACCGGCATAGGGAGGAGGTGTAATAAGTGAATCATCTTCAATAATAAAGATATTATCCCCCGTACATTCGGCTACATAGCCCTGCTCATTGAGCATTATTGCTTCCGGGGCACCAACAAGGTTGGCCTCAATACGGGCCATAATATTATTAAGATAGTTCAGTGATTTGATACGGGGATTAACCATTTCCGGACCATTGCGCCGGGTTGGAACAGTTTTTACCTTAAGCCCCTTTTCATATAAACTCTGATCATATAACTCAATTTCACTGGCAATTATTACAGTTGTTGGCTGCTCACATTTCCGGGGGTCAAGCCCCAGATCACCTATGCCCCGGGAAATAACTACTCTAATATAGGCATCTTCAAGTTCATTAGCCCTTATTGTCTCCAGAATTTTTTCTTTAATTTCTTCCGGTTCCATGGGAATATCCAGCATAATGGACCGAGCCGAACTGTATAAGCGCTTAATATGTTCTTCCAGTTTAAAAACACGGCCATTATAGGCTCTTATACCTTCGAAAATTCCATCACCATAAAGATAACCGTGGTCAAATACTGAAACCTGTGCTTCTGCTTCGGGAACCAGTTCTCCATTTAAATAAATCTTCCTTTCCAATTTATCCCTGGTTATTATTAATCAATTTAACCAGGTTCCACCTCCTTAAAATATAGAATTTACACCCCTCAGTAAATAAAAAATATGTAACTATATATAACATAAATCCTTAACATAAAACCATGCATTAAACCATTCATTTTTGCTCTTTACAGGCTTAAAGGATTATATAAGTAGTTAGTCCTATATTATATTATTATTAATTTAAATTGTCAAGCACAGCTTTCGGTTAATTCGGTTCCCAGAAGATGTGAAACTATATAAAATACCTGCCACCATAATATTTTAAAACCAGACTTAAAAAAGTAACGAGTTTTTGACCGAAAATAAGAAAACAAATAGCCGTCCAATGCTCATTTTACTTATTTAAAAACAATATTGAGCTGGTTTTGGGTTTTTGCACAGATCTAATACTCACAGAAGCTGCTTAGCGGCCAAAGTCGCTCCGGAAAGTATACCCTGTAATTAAAATAAAAATAATAACCAGGGGCAGTACCAGCAGTCTGATTATTTCTTCTCTTTCAGGTGTTTTCTGGCGCATCCTTTCAGCATAGGACAATACCTGAATGGGTGCAGCAACAGCATATTGTTCACTATTAAAATTGGAAAGCACCTCTTTTTGGTCTTTATTTTCAGGTAAAATAATATCCATAACTCTTGGTGCCTGTTCAATCAATTTTTCTTCCAGTTCAGTATCATATATATACCAATGAGACCGGTTATTGGTAACCTCCCTGTAATATCCTGGTCCCAGAGGATCAAAACTACCTACCAATATATACATATAGGATCCGGCAATAGGGCCCAGTAAATCTTTGCCCAGCCGAAGCACTATCTCATTATCTTCAACTTTTAACTCATATTCATTTACATCCCAGGGAGAATCTAGAACATCATCTTCCAGGATTTCTATTTTTTCTACTTTTTTTTCATCTTCCGGCTGAAATACTCTGATAAATTCGCCGCTAATTTTCAGAAGATGATTCCAGGGATGACTTTTTTTAAAATCAACCCGGGCTGAATCCTGAAATGAGCCGGAGATTCCACCTTCCTGATTATCAATATATACTTCAATTAAGGGATGACTAAACCCACCACTTTTATTCCAGGGATTATTTATCCTGCCAAAAGAAAAAGTGAAAATATAATCCTGTTCAGCTTCAACTATTTTCATTTTTCTTATGTCAAAAAGCCCTTCCCGGGGTGCAAAATCATCATGAAGCGGGTAGCTGTAAGAACCGGGGCCATAATCATCATCACTTTCATCATTAAATACATATATCTCCTGTTCAGCTTCAGGTCCTGTAAGGACCGGATGATTGGCTAAAATAAAAATCAACCCCAGTATCAATATAAATTTCACTGAGTGCCACCCTCCCCGATAAATAAATATTATTAAAAAATTATTTTTATATAAAGCATAATAAATTAGTTTTCTGGTGCTGTCCGGGATACAAACTCCCGGGCAGCATTATAACCCATGTTTTTCATCCGGGAATTCATGGCAGCCACTTCAAGGACCATAGCCAGATTTCTCCCCGGTTTAACGGGTATTATAATTTCAGGAATCCTCACTTCTAAAAATTCCACCTGATTATTATCCAATCCCAGCCTGTCATATGATTTACCTTTCTGCCAGGGTTCCATGGTAATCAGTAAATCCACAGGTGAATTATTGTTCACCGCTCCAGCACCAAAAAGTGTGCGCACATTAATAATACCTATACCCCGCAGTTCTAAAAAATAACGTGATTTTTCCGGGGCCTGACCTATCAGCTCATTCTCTCCGATTTTTTTAATATTTATAATATCATCGGCAACCAGTCTGTGGCCTCTTTTAACCAGTTCCAGAGCAGTTTCACTCTTGCCAATCCCGCTCTCCCCCTGGATAAGAACCCCAATACCATATATTTCTACCAGAACACCATGTACCGTTTTTTCCGGAGCCAGCACCTTCTCCAGATAGGTGGTTAATTTACTAAGGAAGCGGGTGGTAATTGTCGAAGTTCTCAGTAAAGGTATATCGTTCTTTTCAGCCTCTTTGATAATGATATCGGGTATTTCCAGATCCCTGGTGATAATAACACAGTGCAGATCATAACTCATAAATTTTTTGATTCTTTTATGAAGCAGATCTTTTTCAAGACCTCGAAGAAAAGATATCTCCGTCATACCCAGAAGCTGAACTCTTTCTGGAGTAAAATGTTCCCAGAAACCTGTCAGTTCAATACCCGGCCTCTTGATTTCACTTACAGATATACAGGAGTCCACTCCCTTTTGTCCGGTAATGATTTCCAGAGAAAATCTTTCTATTATTTTATTTACACTTACACATTTTTCTTTCATTTTCCCAATATATCCTCCATAGCAACTGCAACTGCCCCCTGAACTCCCACATCACCTTTTAGTTCAGCATTACAAATTTCTACCTGTTTTAAAGAGGTTTGCAGAGCATTTTCCTGTAAACTTTCCATAAATGAATCATTGAGCAGATCACGATCTTTCATTACCCCTCCACCAAAAACTATCTTTTCGGTATTAAATATATTTATTAGATTTGCCATCCCAATACCCAGATAGTAGCCGGCTGTATTATAAATCTCCTGAGCTTTTTGATCACCTTTTTTGGCAGCATTGGCAATTAAAATAGCATCAATTTTTTCAGGATCTGACCCTGACATTTCGGCAATAATACCATTTTTATCTTCGGCAAGAGCCTCCCGGCCCATACGGGCAATTGCTGTGCCCGAAGCCATAGCTTCCATACAGCCTGAATTACCACACCCACAGGTGGGACCACCGGGATTGATAATCATATGGCCTATCTCCCCACCTGCCCCTTCTTTTCCCTGAAGTATGCTGCGGTCAATGATAATTCCTCCTCCAATACCGGTGCTCACGGTAACATAAATCATATGGTCCACATCTCTACCTGCTCCAAACCACTTTTCTCCTCTTGCCGCGGCATTGGCATCATTCTCAAGATTGGCCGGTAATCCGGTTTTTTCCTGAATAATATCGGTTAAAGGAACATTTTTCCAGGGTAAATTTGCGGTCTCATATATAACCCCGGTTTTACTGTTTAAAGGACCGGGACTGCCTATTCCAATTTTGGCAATTTCACTCCTGTTGACACCTGAGTTATCCAGTACATTATCAATACTGTGCAAAATATTTTTGATAATTACCTCACGACCTTTTGCCGCTTCAGTTTCAACATTTGATCTTTCCAGCAAATTTCCTTCTTCATCAGCCAATGCGGTCAGGATCTTGGTACCTCCCAGATCAACACCCAGATAATACATTTTCATAAAACCCCCTATTGTTTTTTCTCTGTTTATAAATTATGTATTTTAAAATGATAAACGTGCTAAGTTGTTTATTTGGTGCAGTATTTGTTAATATTTCTGCAGCATAACTGTGGTACCTTTAATAACATAAAGACCGGGTAAAGTAATAAAAAACGGGAAAAATGCCAGACGTAAATATACCAGCAGACCAAAAAATAGTCCAAAAAACAAAAACCAGAACAGAGAAAAAATTAAATTATCAAAAGTTAAAACAAAGGACCTCCTGATCAGAGTAAATATACCTTCTTCGGGATACATTACCAGCAGAGACCAGAAATAAAGCTGCATCATACTAAAAACAACAAATATAAATAAAATGATTATAAACAAAAAATATAAAACAGCTGAATCCATTTCGATCTGCAGAAAAAAATAAACATCCAGGATCAGAATTAAATAAATCAGACCGGAAAAACAGAAGGATTTGACTCCCCTCCAGAAATATTTTTTATAACCCCGGAATAAGTCAAGTACCCTAAGCTGTCTCTCCAGATGAGAATCAAGGGCAATATACATGCCCGAAACAAATAGCGGCCCGGACAGAAAAAAAGGAAAAATCAGCAAACCCCACATACCCACCTGAAAAACACTGTAACTAAAAACAGCGATTAATCCTATCAAAAAGGACCAGACCAGATTGGCCATTACCAGGCGAAAAGAATCCTCATAAAAATTTATAAAAGTATTTTTAATTAAATTGCCCAGTGTGTACAAAAACAAATGCTTACCCTCCAGCCTGCAGCTTTTATTTAAAAGTTTAGGTTGCCAATGTTAAAATTGAACGGAAAAAAGTTAATATACTCAAAATATCGAAGTTATATTTCCGAACATGAGGACGATCATTTTCTGCAGATTTATGTTAAAATGACTTACTGCAGGACAGTAATGTTATAAGTGAAGTATGATCTGGATTTATTGGAAACAGTCCAGTGTTAAAATAACTTACTGCAGTTCAGTCCTGTCAACTAATAGGTTCTCCTGCCCAACTACAGGAAAAATTTGACTATATACTGCTGTCAGCTGATATGAACATTTCACTGCCTTTCTATCTGTTATTCATGGTTGGGTCAGTATTTGCAAATCGAATGCTGCAAAGGGCTCCATCCTATCATTTGGGTAAAGAAAACGAATAACAAAATTACTGTTTCACCTCATGATTGCTCCACCCGTATCTTACTCTCTGCTGTGAGAAGCCAAAATATATCTGTCAATTAAATAGGCAATACCATCATTTTCCGGGTCGGGGATGATAAAGTCAGCCTCCTCTTTTATTTGAGATGATGCTCCTTTAACCGTAACTCCACAACCAGCCCATTTGATCATTGACAGGTCATTGAGAGCATCTCCAACAGCCATAACCTGTCGG
>SL_8KL_010_SEDDRAFT_10003622_pt1 | contig 12673 bp, 9 predicted proteins | sample SodLakKL_010_SED_4_FD_11160 | JGI IMG/M metagenome (IMG submission 11160) | reverse complement strand
GTGATTCCAATTCTTGGTGGTGGTGAGCGCCTGGGTACTTTGTTACTTGCTCGTTTTAACGAGTTGTTTGATGCAGAAGATTTGATTTTGGCTGAAACCGGAGCTACTGTGGTTGGAATGGAAATTCTCAGATCAAAATCAGATGAAATTGAAGAAGAAGCCCGGAATAAAGCAGTTGTTCAATTGGCGGTAGCAACTTTATCATATTCTGAATTAGAAGCGGTTGAACATATCTTTGAAGAGCTTGGTGGTAACGAAGGTCTTTTGGTGGCAAGCAAGATTGCTGATCAGCTTGGCATAACCCGTTCAGTGATCGTCAATGCTCTTCGTAAATTTGAGAGCGCCGGAGTTATTGAATCACGGTCGCTGGGCATGAAGGGGACATATATTAAAGTATTAAACCCATTCCTGCTTGATTACCTGGCCAAAAAAGCCAAGTCATTTTAGTTTTACGGCAAAAACATTAAGAAAAAAGGGTAGTCCTAAAGTGCCTTTAGGATTACCCTTTTTAATTATGATCACTTTATTATTCGAAATGAAGGATTTTATGATATTTATGTGAAATATTATTTATGTTATTTCTGCTCAGCTCTAGTCGTGATACATTTTGGGCTGGTGGCATTGCGATAGAGCGGTCGCCCCCATTGCCCGCGAGGATTTGGCACCAGGCCAAAATGCAGCACGGCTGAGCAGACCCTTTATGTTTACAGTTATAATTATAATTTATAGATTGCCAGGAGGATAAAAATGTTTTACAAAGAACAAACAGAAAAGATTGAACAAACCCCTCTAACGATCAGTAAGTCTGATCAATCAACTGAATCAGTGCCTTTACTGACAAGAATTCGTCTAGCTGCAAAAGGAAACAATACGGTAACTTTTGTAGGCTCTGCTGCCGGGAACAATGATCATGAGGATGTAGTCTTAAGCTGGGGAGAATTACATCAGGATGCAAAAGCAATGGCAGCAATAATGCAGTCGAAAGGATTGAAAGCAGGTGAACATGTTGCTTTACTCGGACCGACCACTCGTAATCTGGTTACTGCTATACAGGCAGTTTGGCTCTGCGGGGCCAGTGTCAGTATGCTGCCTATTCCAATGCGCTTAAGTTCGATTGAAGAGTTTGCTAATCAAACCCGGGCTTTAATGCGGCACGGTGACATTAATATGCTTCTGCTCGATCCCACTCTGGCAGTTTACCAGGAGAGAAAAGAAGAAGATCCCCCGATTGTTTTATTAAGTGAACTGGAACCCGGACCTGGAAAATTAAGTGCTAATGATTATCAGGAAGTCCCCGATGATCCCGAGCGGTTAGCAGTATTGCAATTTACTTCAGGATCCACAGCGGATCCGAAGGGAGTCATGCTACCCTACAGAGTACTTAGTGCAAATGTAAACGGGATGATTGATGCAGCGGAAGTGGTTGAAGATGATATATTTGTTTCCTGGCTCCCTCTATACCATGATATGGGTCTAATTGGATTCCTCACTGTGCCAATGGCAGCGGGTTGTTCTCTTGTAATAACCGCACCGCAGGATTTCCTGGGTCGTCCGGCCGATTGGATGCGCTGGCTAAGTGCGTACCAGGGCACCGTTACGGCCGGTCCTAACTTTTCCTGGGTCCTTGCCGCACGTGCTTTGCGCCGAATGAGTGATACTGATGAAATACTCGATCTTTCAGCGGTCCGCCTGGCTTTGAATGGAGCTGAACCGGTTGACCCGGATGTCGTCAAGACTTTAATAGAAACAGGAAAAGAACATAAATTCGATGGCAATGCGGTTTTCTGTGCTTTCGGTATGGCTGAATTATCGCTTGGGGGCACTTTTCCTAAACCGATGCGAGGTGTAGCGATAGATGCTGTAGATCGCAAAGCCCTTGAAAAAGAGGGAATAGCGCGCCCGGCCGATCCGAAGGATGAAAATACCCGGCTTTTTCCTCTGCTTGGGACCCCTATCCCCGGCTTAGAGATGCGAATTTGCGATATTGATACCAGGAAAACACTGGGATTGAGAGAAGTGGGCGAGCTTGAAATCAGGGGCACTTCTTTAATGGTCGGTTACTATAAAAGGCCTGATCTTAATGAAACATTATTTAAAGAAGGTTGGTTATGCACCGGGGATCTTGCTTATTTTGTGGAGGGGCCAAATGATGGTTCCGCTGAACTGGTTATATGCGGCCGGAAAAAAGATGTCATTATTATTGCCGGAAGAAATATATTCCCGGAGGATATCGAAAAATCGATTGGAACGGTAGAGGGAGTGCGCGCCGGAAATGTAATTGCTTTTGGGGTGGAAGGTAGTAAAAGAAAAGAAGCAATCGTAGTTGTAGCAGAGGTGCGGTCAGATGATTTAACTGCAGTTAGGCAGGCTATACGGCAGCAGGTTAGCGGGATTGTCGGTTATCCTCCGCGTGATACTATGCTGGTTCAACCGGGGACTTTGCCAAAGACAAGCTCTGGCAAACTGCAGAGAACCCTCTGTCGGAAGCAGTATATGGATAATGAGTTGAAAACTATGGATCAATAGATAAAAGAGATCGGGATAGAGGGCGGCTTAACGGTCGCTCCCTATCCCGATTATTTATTGTTTGGTGCCGAAGGTGGGAGTCGAACCCACATGAGCATAGCCCGCACGATTTTGAGTCGTGTGCGTCTGCCAGTTCCGCCACTTCGGCCTGGTTACTTACTCTGCTTTTCCTATATTAGCACAAAGAAAACATCAGATCAAGGATGCAAAATCTATTTTTGGTTTGTTTGCAAGGAAGACCAATAGGCATTAAATGCAGCATCACTATTTATTTACAGCTTATTGCGACACTTTGAATTAAAAACCAAGTTATTATTTTCACAATGCAGGGAAATAAATTTAACTATAGAAACTATTAAACGGTAAAAGTATATATACCTGATTATTTTAAAAGGGGTGAACAATTGATGAGTGAATTGATCAAAGGTGGAGCATATTTGCTTCAGCCAGTTGATGAGAACACAGTTTTTACGCCTGAGGATTTCGATGACATTCATTTAATGATCAAGAAAACCAGCTGTGATTTCATGAATAATCAAGTGGAACCAAAGATTGATCAGATTGAAGCAATGGAAGATGGTGTAATGACTGGCTTGTTGCGTGAAGCAGGTGAATTGGGATTGCTTAGTAGTGATATCCCGGAAGAGTACGGTGGAGAAGAATCAGATAAGATTACTACTAATATTATTACCGAGAGTGCTTCGCTAAGTGGAGGTTCTTATGCAACTGCATTTGGGGCTCATACCGGTATAGGAACTCTGCCGATTGTATATTTTGGTAATGAAGAACAAAAGAAAAAGTATCTGCCCAAGCTAGCTACAGGAGAGCATATTGCTTCTTATGCTTTAACCGAGCCTGAAGCAGGTTCAGATGCATTAAACTGCAAAACCAAGGCAGTGCTTTCTGAAGACGGTAAATACTATATCTTAAATGGTGCCAAGCAATATATCACCAATGCAGCTTGGGCCCATGTTATCGTCACCTATGCAAAAATCGACGGTGAGAGGTTTACAGCTTTTATCGTTGATGCAGACAGTGAAGGGGTCTCGATTGATCCGGAAGAGAAGAAAATGGGTATTAAAGGTTCTTCAACCTGCAGCGTAATTTTGGATAACGCTAAGGTGCCGGTTGAGAATATGCTCTGGGAAGAAGGCAAAGGCCATCAGGTAGCTTTTAACATCTTAAATATTGGGCGTTTCAAGTTAGGGGCCGGCTGTGTTGGTGGGAGTAAGAAAGTGATTGAATTTGCCAGCGAATATGCTCAGCAAAGAGTTCAGTTTCAACAGCCGATTGCCCAGTTCAATTTGATAAAGAACAAATTTGCCAATATGGCAATCCTCACATATCTGATGGAGAGCCTGGTCTATCGTATTGGCGGTATGATAGATGAAAAACTAGAAGAAGTTAAAGCTGCTGGCGGGGATATGGTTGAAATTGCGAAAGCTATCCATGAATATGCTATTGAATGTTCTATTTCAAAAGTATTTTGCTCTGAAGGGATGGACTATGTAGCAGATGAAGGAGTCCAGATCTTTGGTGGCTACGGCTATGGGCAGGAATACCCAGCAGAACGTTCATACCGGGACAGCCGTATTAATCGTATTTTTGAAGGGACAAACGAAGTTAACCGCATGCTAATCCCCGGCACATTGCTGCGTAAAGCCATGAAAAATGAAGTGCCTTTCATGGAAGCTGTGATGGGACTTGGAGGCACTTTGAGCAAGTTAAAAGAAGCTGAAATACCGGAAGGAAGCCCTGAAAAAGAAGAGTTCTATCTCCACAATATGAAAACTCTCTTCTTACTGGCTGCCGGTAATGCAGCACAAAAGTATGGTGAAGAATTGAATAATGAACAGGAAATTCTTTGCCGCCTCGCTGACATGGCTATGGAAGTATTTGCTGCTGAAAGCGGTTTGCTGAGAGCAAAGAAAATGATGGCGAAAGAAGATAGTGAAGAGTCCAAAATGGCTATGACCATGACTTCATGCTTTATACACGAAATGGTTCCCAAGATGGAAGCATGGGCTAAGGAAGTAATCGCCGGCACGCTTGAAGGTGATGAAGCTGCTAAGGCATATGCAGGTATTCGCCATTGTACACAGTTTGAGCCAATTAATACTTACGCTCCAAAACGGGAAATTGCCGATACTATATATGAAACAAAGGGATTTTGTATTGAACGTATTTAAGATTAACTGGCTTTAAGGAGTTAATAAGCACAAAAAGGGAGCAGCTTTATACTGTTCCCTTTTTTGTCGTACGGAGTTATTTAAAAGGTGAAACTTTATCTAGATTGCTCTTTCAATTTTCCCAGCTTTAATACAGCGAGAACACACGTTAACTCGCCGGGGTGATCCGTTTTGGAGGATCTTAATTCTTTGGATATTAGGACGCCACTTTCTCTTTGTTTTAATATTGGAGTGGCTGATTTTAAAACCAGTTGCTTTACCCTTATTGCATATTTCACATACTTTTGCCATGATATTAACCTCCCGGCACCTTTAATACTCACAAAAGTTATTGTAGCATACCAATCCATTTCAAACAAGATATTTTTAAAAATATCAGGCAGGTTATGACAGGTAAGTAGCGAAAATATGTATGTATCAAAATTTAATATACAGCAAAGGAGGAAATATTATGACTAAAGCAATATATCCTGGCAGTTTTGATCCGGTAACAAAGGGGCATCTCGACATTATACAAAGGGCCAGCAAGATATTGGATCATATTACAGTTGCCGTGCTGGAGAACCCACGAAAAGTAGCGACCTTTGATATAGAAGAACGGGTTGCAATGCTAAACCTGGTCACAAAAACATGTCCAAATGTCACAGTTGATTACTACCGGGGCTTACTTATTGATTACGCGCAAAACAAAAATATCAACATAATTATTAAGGGACTTCGGGCCATGTCTGATTTTGAATTTGAATTTCAGATGGCTTTGGTCAATCAAAAATTGAAACCTGCTATGGAAACTATGTTTATGATGACAAACAATAAGTATTCTTATCTTAGTTCAAGTATAGTAAAGGAAATCGCCAGTCTTGGAGGGGATATTAGTAGCCTGGTTCCTCCGGAAGTTTACGAGACTATTGTTGCAAAGTACAGATAATGGTCCCGGCAAGTTATATCTAATGCTGCCCTGGTTTGGAAGGGGCTTGGCTGCTTTTATCGGAATCATTATAATCTATTAGGGGTTGTTTTTGACCTGAACTTAAAATCCCTTTTCCTGACTTATTAGTTTTAAAGGAAGTAGGTCCATAGTGAAATATAAATTATTTATAAGAAATTTAATTATTATTGTTGTTATCTTTTTGGTGGGTTTCTTTGTTCATATTGATTATTATGTGATGAGGCCAAGCAGGGCGGTTAATCTGAGCGAGATTGTGAAGCTGGATCGAGCAGACTTGGAAGATCGGGAAATATTCTATTTGCTTACGGTTACCCAGCAGCGGGCCAGTCTTTTTACTGCAGCTTATGGCTATATTCATCCCCATATGGATTTAAACCCCAAAGAAAAAGTAATACCCCGGCAGATGGATGAAGAAGAGTATAGGGAACTACTCCGGGAGCACATGTTGGAAAGCCAGCATATAGCGCAGGTAGTTGCCTTGCGCAGAGCTGGATATGATGTTGATATTGAGAGTGATGGTGTTGAAGTAATTGATTTTCTTGAGGACGCACCCGCAGAAGGGTCCCTTGCAGTTGGAGATAAAATAACCGGTGTTGATCAGAAAGATGTTTTCCTTGCATCTGAGGTTCCTATTATAGTCCAGGATCGCCAGGTCGGTGAAAGTGTTGATATGAGCATTGTCCGTAACGGTCAAGNACTCGATATTACTGTTCCTTCCGGTCAACATCCCGACGATGAGGATATGGCTTTTTTGGGGGTGTATATTCAAACCCTACCCTGGGAACCGGTTCTTCCGGTAGAAATTGAAATAGATACTGCAAATATTGGCGGGCCGTCTGCAGGACTGATGTTTGTTTTGGAGATTATTGACCAGATGTCTGATGAAGATATCACCGGCGGCGAAGCAGTTGCCGGAACCGGGACAATCGATTTGGATGAAAATGTAGGTGCTATCGGTGGAGTAACTCAAAAAGTTGCTGCTGCTGAAGGAGCAGGAATTGATTACATTATTATTCCAGAAAATAATTATGAAGCAGCTAAACTTGTTGCAAAGGATATTCAGGTTGTTCCTGTATCAGAACTGGAAGACGCCCTGCAATTTTTATCGACCCTGGATAGTAATTTTGATTTTGAAAACTATGATCAAGATCCTGTGGATCTTGATTAATCAGCTTTGACACAATCTATAGAGCAGTGCTATACTACATTTAGAATACAGTAAGGAACTGAGTAAACAAGGCAGTCGCGGAAAGAAAACCGCAAGGTTCTTTTCGAGGAAAGTCCGAGCTCCGTAGGGCAGGGTGCTGGGTAACGCCCAGTGAGGGTAACCTTAAGGCCAGTGCCACAGAAAAAATACCGCCTGGCACTCAATTGTAAAAGTAATCCTTTAAAAGTGAGCATTGCTATTATGGCTGAGTGCCAGGCAAGGATGCAACGGTGCGGTAAGAGCGCACCAGGAGTCGGGAGACCGGCTCGCTAGGTAAACCCCACCCGGAGCAAGACCAAATAGGGGAAGGATGAAGTTGCCCGCTGACTTCCCGGGTTTGGTTGCTTGAGGTGTCAGGCAACTGACATACGAGATAGATGGCTGCTGCTCCTTGAACTGATCAGCAAAGTCTAAGGAGAACAGAACTCGGCTTATTAGTTTGCTCAGTTCCTTACATATTCTATTGTCAAACTGTCCCGTGAGGGACTATTTTAATGTTCTATCCCAGGGGATGAAATATCTTGTCAGATTGGATAAAATTTATGGGCACTGCAGGAGCCCGATTTGTTGTTTCCAAGCAGCTTCGTTCTTCGGCCGGGACATGGTGCTTTTTTCAGGGAAAGCACATTTTAATCGATCCCGGGCCGGGAACCCTGAAAAGCTGTTTTTTAGATTTCCCTGTGCTTAATCCTGAAGATCTTGATGCGGTTATTCTTACCCACCGTCATCTGGATCACTCTACTGATGTTAATGTAATTATTGAAGCTATGACTCAAGGCACTTTTAATAAACGGGGTTATCTGTTTGCGCCATCTGATGCACTGGAGGGTTTTGAACCTGTTGTTTTTCAGCATGTACGTCAAGCTGTGGAAAACTTGCAGCTATTAAAAGAAAAAGGTTCTTATAGCATCGATAACCTATATTTTGAAACACCGTTCAGACATAACCATTCAGCTGAGACTTACGGTTTGAAATTTATACTTGATCAAACTTGTATATCATTTGTGGTCGACACCTTGTTTTCTGATGATTTGATCAAACATTACAGCGGAACGGATTTGCTGGTTATGAATGTAATGCTGGTGGAACCCCTTTCCTGTAAAGAGATCAAACATCTTGATTTAGAATCGGCCACAAAACTGATTGACGGGATCCAACCTCGTATGGCTGTGATGACTCATTTTGGTTTATCTATGCTGGAGCACGAACCCGAATTACTGGCCCGTGAGCTTAGTGACAAAACAGGGGTTAAAGTCGTTGCTGCTGCAGACGGACTTACAATTGAGCTTAAAAAAGATTTATTTTCTTAGCATTATAGTTTATTATAATAGAATATGATTGGATATGGAGGTATAAGTTAATGAGTTTTATGAGTGCAGCAGAGCAGTACAATATTCTTGTTGAAAACACTGCTGAAATTATCGTTGATGAAGAATTTCGAAACAAACTGAACAAAAGTGCAGCTGAGAATAAAGCTCTGCGCTGCAAGCTTGGTATCGATCCCTCGGCCCCCGACCTACATCTAGGTCATGCTGTTGTCCTTCACAAACTAAGGCAATTTCAGGACCTGGGTCATCACGTGGTTTTAATTATTGGAGATTTTACCGGTATGATTGGTGATCCTACCGGGAGATCGGAAATGCGCAAACAGCTTACTGAAGAGGAAGTTATGGCTAACGCGCGCACTTACCAGGAACAGCTATTTCTCATTCTTGATCCTGATCGGACCGAAATGGTTTTTAACAGCTCATGGTTGTCCAAATTAAATTTTGCCGATGTCATTAATCTGGCCTCGAAACTAACTGTGGCTCGAATGATGGAACGTGAAGATTTTTACAAACGTTACCAGGAAAATGTGGGGATTGGGATTCATGAATTTTTCTATCCCTTAATGCAGGGGTACGATTCGATTGCAGTGCGAGCTGACATTGAGTTTGGAGCAACCGAGCAAAAGTTTAATCTTTTAATGGGCCGTCAGTTACAGCGCGATTATGGTCAGGAACCGCAGGTAGCTTTTACGATGCCAATACTGGTCGGGATTAACGGTGCAGACAAAATGAGTAAAAGCCTCGGCAACTACATCGGTCTGACCGAGACTCCTGATCAAATATATGGAAAAGCGATGTCTATTGGCGATGACTTAATGGAGGAGTATTTCCGGCTGGCTACCAATCTGCCTTCTGCAGAAGTTGATCAAATTATTAAAAGTGTGAAAAACGGAGGCACCCACCCGCGGGATGCTAAAATGCGCCTGGCCAGAGAAATTGTTTCTCTCTATCATGGCGGTGATGCAGCTAACGATGCAGAAAACAACTTCAAACAGGTTTTTCAAAAAGGCCAGATGCCCAGCGAAATAAATACATTTCAATATGAAGCTCCGGCCGCGATTGTAGCAGTTATGGTAGACGCCGGTTTGGCTGCGAGTAAAAGTGAAGCGCGGCGTCTAATTCAACAGGGTGGGGTGAAAATTAACGGCCAAACAGTGAATTCTATTGATCTAGAACTTGATAAAGATCTAGAAGAAAAAGACCGGGTCGTCCAGGTTGGTAAAAGAAAGTTCGCCCGGGTAAAAATAAGCTAAAGTAAGTAGATCTGCTAAACCACACTGCTAAATATTTTTATAAATATATGCCGCCTTTGTAAAAAAAGCGGCATATATTTAGCTTGGGTTACAAGCTGGAAGAGTTTTATTTACTATTCGCTGTAGCCGTTCTTAATCGATTTAACAACCTGCGGATCCATCAGGGTAGTAACATCGCCCAAATCTCTATTTTCCGCAATATCGCGGAGCAGCCTCCGCATAATTTTTCCGCTGCGTGTTTTTGGCAATTCGTGAGTGAAAAATATTTCTTCAGGGCGGGCTATTGCCCCGATTTTTTTTCCAACATATTGCTTAAGTTCCTGAACAAGCTCATCGTTGCCTTCGATACCTTCTTTAAGAGTTACGAAAGCGGTAATGGCATGACCTTTGATTTCGTGAACTTTTCCGATTACTGCTGCTTCTGTGGCTGCGGGGTGCTCTACCAGGGCACTTTCTACTTCCATAGTGCCAATTCGGTGGCCGGAAATATTAAGCACATCATCAACTCTGCCCATAATCCAGAAATAACCATCTCCATCTTTCCACGCTCCGTCCCCTGTAAAATATAGGCCAGGGTACTGTTTCCAGTAAGTGTGTTCAAAGCGTTCCGGATCTTTATGGAGTGTCCGCAGCATAGACGGCCATGGTGATTTAATTACCAAAAATCCTCTTTGCCCCGGCGCTGTTGAATTGCCCTGGTCATCAACTACATCAGCTTCAACTCCCGGAAAGGGCAGTGTTGCCGAGCCTGGTTTAAGAGGGGTTACTCCGGGAAGGGGAGTAATCATGATCATGCCGGTTTCAGTCTGCCACCATGTATCCACAATCGGACAATTACCGTTTCCGACATGTTCATGATACCAGAGCCAGGCTTCGGGGTTAATTGGCTCACCAACCGATCCGAGCAAGCGCAAGCTGGACAGATCATGTTCATCAACGAAGTGATTGCCCCAGCGCATAAAAGAACGGATCGCTGTGGGGGCAGTATAGAAAACATTAATTTTATATTTATCAATCAGTTCCCAGAAACGATCCCGCGCAGGATAATCCGGTGTTCCTTCGTAAATAAAGGTAGTAGAACCACAGGAAAGAGGACCATACACTATGTAGCTGTGTCCAGTGATCCAGCCGATATCAGCAGTGCACCAATAGATATCATTCTCACGATGATCGAACACGTAGCGGAAGGTTGTATTGACACCAACCAGGTAGCCTCCGGTTGTATGTAAAATTCCTTTAGGCTTGCCGGTTGTTCCGCTGCTGTAAAGTATGAATAATGGATCTTCAGCGTCCATGATAACCGGATCAAAAGAATGATCAGCTTCTTCCATTAATGCATTCCATTGAAGATCGCGGCCTTCCTTTGGCTGATAGGGAGATCCGGTTCTTTCAACAGTGACCACTTTTTCCACACTGGGGCATTCATTGAGGGCTTCTTCAGCAGCGCTCCTCAGGGGTAAAACTTTGCCTTTCCGGTTAGAACCATCGGCAGTTACAACCACCTTTGAGTCTGAATCCTGGATGCGATCTTTTAATGCATCTGGGCTAAAACCACCGAAAACAACACTATGGATAGCACCAATTCTTGTGCAGGAAAGCATTGCAATAACAGCCTCGGGAATCATCGGCATCCAAATTGTTATCGCATCGCCTTTCTTTACACCAAGGCTGCTAAGGGCGTTGCTGAACCTGCAGACTTCCCTTAGCAGCTCCCTGTAGGTCAGGCTTACAGTATCTCCTTTTTCTCCTTCAAAAATGAGGGCTGTTTTATCACCCATTCCGTTTTTTATATGCAGGTCCAGGCAGTTTGCCGATACATTGAGTTTTCCATTAACAAACCACTTATAATAGGGCGGATTTTGGTCATCCAGGACCCTCTCCCATTTTTTTTCCCACTCAATATTTTCAGCCATTTTGGCCCAGAAAGCGAGGCGATCTTTTTCAGCTTCCCGGTATAAACTATCATCATTGATTCGCGCATTTTTTGCAAAGCTCTTTGAAGGTTGAAATGGTTTGCCTTGATCATCGCTTATTACCTCGTCATATTGTCTTTCTGTCATAAGCAAATCCTCCTTATTATTAATATGAGCTTTATATTAATATCAAAGCCATTGTTTAAATACTATTCGGTGTTAACATCTTGATTACCTTCAACATTCAGGCAATAAATTTTATGGTGAATATTTTTAATATATGTAGCAGGTGCGGTTTTATTCAGTCCCCAGGCAGCAATTCGCAAAGTGCTTTATACTATTAATTTCAGTGTTCCTGCCCAGGCGGGCTATTAACAAGTTGCAGGGATGCTCCCTTACTTCAGGATCATCTGTTTCCCAGGTGGTGAAACCATACTTACTGAACAGGTTGATAAGCATTTGTCGATAGTCCCATGGAGAAAAGCCGGTATTTTTAAAATCCCAGCCATCAACAGCCTGCACCGCAATAACGATAAAATCCTCAAAGAAACCAAATATTTCATTTAAAAATATGCTTTCAAGCAAAGTTTGAGTGACCGCAGTATCGCGCCAGCTCGGATCAGTTTCAATGCTGCCGAGTTCTAGTAGTTGGGGAAAACAACGCTTCCTCCACCACGGATAGTCCGGCTTATGAAAAGCGACATATGAAACAACTGTATTAGCCACAGCAGCCACGAAAACAAGGCCATCAGGTTCACCGGCAAGTTCAATCAGGGACTTGTGTTGGAGGGAGTAAGGCCTAAAACAGCAGAGGCCTTCTGCAAGGTGGTAATCTGTCATTCTTTCCGGACTAACCGGGCCCCTGATATGCATCCGACCAAGCATTGTTGAAAACACTTTATTGATCGAATCAAAATGTGGTTTCTGAAATTCAAATTCAGGATCATAATTTGATTTTTGCATAAGTGCCTCCCCCTATATATATTTTCACATTTAGTTAAATAATCCTCTAGTTTTTTTTGTTTATACCCTTCTTTTTGCCTTGACATAAAAAAGCCCCTGTGCTAATATAAATCTTGCACTCAGGAGATAGATAAATGCGTTCTTTGAAAACTGAACAGGGTAAGGAAAGAATTAACGGGTCTTGAGCCGAGGCGAGAGTTTTGGCAAAAGAGGCTTTGTGATCAGTGTTTTAGGAGCCGGGATTTATAAAACAGGTGTAAAGTTTATGTAAGATATAAACTGGAGAGTTTGATCCTGGCTCAGGACGAACGCTGGCGGCGTGCCTAACACATGCAAGTCGAGCGA
>SL_8KL_010_SEDDRAFT_10003620_pt1 | contig 12680 bp, 14 predicted proteins | sample SodLakKL_010_SED_4_FD_11160 | JGI IMG/M metagenome (IMG submission 11160) | reverse complement strand
TGGTTGGAGTTTTGGTTTGAAAAACTTGTTGGATTCTGTGCAAGACTGCAAGCTGCGTTGAACAAGAGGTTGTGCTAAGCAAATCATGTAATCGACAAAATGTGTTGTCAGGCAAAACGCATCCGGCATGCCTCACAAAATGAAATTCCCGAAGAACCAGCCGACCAGGGTGCCCAGGACGATGATCACCGGCACATAGACCATCGCCTTTTTGATGCCGAAGATGCGGGCGATGGCCAGCCAGTTGGGCAGGCTGATGCCGGGTCCGACCAGCAGCAGGGTCAGGGCCGGACCGTTGCCCATGCCCATGTCCATCAGGGCATCCACAAAAGGCGCCTCTGTCATGGTGGCAAAGTAGCTGACCGCTCCGATGAGCGTTGCCAGGAACGAAGCCAGCATGGTGTTGCTGCCCAGCCAGTCCTGTACCCACTGCTCGGGGAGGATGGCCTGGATGACGCCGACCAGGAACACCCCGCCAAGGAGCAGCGGAAAGATGACCTTGATGAACCACCAGGTCTCGCGCACCCAGTGGACCAGACGCGACAAGTCGACCATCCACAGGGCATATCCGGCCGCCAGCAGGGTGGCGGCGCCCCAGACCAGCACCTTCATGTAGTACGGCCCCTCCTGCACCAGGTAGTTCGGCGCCAGCAGGCTCACCAGCACCAGCACGATCAGGCCAAGCTCGATGCGCCCGATGATGGGTGGACGCGCTTTTTCTTGTGGATGCGCGGTCTGCCCGGACTCAGCAGTTTGATCGCCTGATGCCGCCGGTCCGGACGCAGCGGATTGATCCGCCGATGCCGTCGGTTTCATTGCACCTCCTTCGCCTCCGGCAGCATTTTCCTCCCGGTGCTCATGGCCGAACACGGCCCGCATGACCAGTCCCACCACAAACGCTACCATCAGGGCCGCAATGATGCGAACCGTCACCATTTCGGCACCCAGGATGGTCCCGGTGTAGACCAGCGCCAGCACATTGGCGGCAGGGGCCACCCATAGGATGATGAACGCGACCCCGACACCCGCGCCGGCGAAATAGAGTCCGGCCGCCACCGGGATGACCGTGCAGGAGCACGCCGCCACCAGGAAACTGGCCGCCGCGGCGAGCGTGAATGCCTTGAAAACATTGGCCTGCTCACCCAGGATGTCCAGTATGGCATCCCGGTTGGTGAAGGTGACCATGGCTCCGGCCAGGAAAAATGCCGGAAGCAGGCAGGTCAGCGTGTGCTTCAGGACATAGTACTGCAGGGAAGCAAATCCCGAAGTGATCAGTTCTGTAATGAGTGACATGGTGAAATAATTTCAGGGTTTTGGAACGATTTAAATGTGTCAACGGGATGGATTAAACCCGACTAATAATGAGTAATTGATAATTTGAACAAATACTCATAAACTATTCGTAAATCGTGTTTCTTCACGTGTTCTGTCAAATGATTTCGGTGTTGTTTCTAATGGTTCTTGTGATACTTCCGATGATCGGAAACTTGCTTGGTGGGTTAGCCCGCTTCTTCTTCAAGGATGCTGCGCTCGGCATTGCGCCTGACCAGTTCGCCGGCCATATCCAGCAGTTTGAAGATGTCCTCATCGGCAATCCGGTAGTTGATGCGCACCCCCTCACGTTCGGGGATCAAAATTCCCCTNTCGACAAGTATCTTCATGTGGCGCGAGAGGTTGGACTGTTCCATATTCAAGTCAGGTGCGATTTCACAGCTGCAGGTATACCCGCTTTTGATCGCCTCGAGGATACGGACGCGGTTGGGGTGTGCCAGGGCATCAAGCAGCCTGGCGCGAAGTTTGGTAGAGATAACGGGCATGGTCAAAATGGCATTAATAGAGATTACGCCGACTGTCTGCAATCGACTCCGGGCGGCCAGCCGGCCATTCCGCAATTACCGGCGATTTTTTTGGCAACCGGTAATGCAAACTCAATATATGAATATATGAGAAAATACTCAATAATAGATGGTATGAGATTCCGGAATTTCTTTATGCCATTTGCTGCAGCTCCTGTATCATAAATGTCCAAATCCGGTTATCTTTGTTGCAAACCGCGACACTTAAACAGAATGGCCATGACTCTACAGATCAAAACGATCCGGAATACTTTTGCCGCCCTTGCCACGATACTCCTCATGGGGCTCGTCGTCCCTGTCCAGCAGGCACATGCCGTAACTGGATGGGGTATCGGCGCATCGTATGAAATCCGCGATGCGGATCCGGGCAAAGGCTTTGGCCTGCGCCTGGAACGGGGCATACTTTCAAGCGTACCGATGCTGGATTTCAAAATGCGCGCCCATTTCAGCTTTTTTTCAGATGAGGTCAGCTCCTATCGTGATGCCGGACTCCCGGCAGATCTGGATGTCTTCGACTACGGGATTGCTGTCACAGGCGGACTCGGTTTTGGTTTGCTGCACCCCTACGTGGGCCTCGGTCTGGGACAGGAACGATTTACGTCAGAGTCTGAAATTCAGGTGCTGGATTTCAGTGAAAACAGCATCTACTGGAACCTGTACGGCGGGCTCCGTTTTCCTGTCCTCCCGGCCATAAGTCCTTTCGTGGAGTACCGTTTTACCCGGTTGATGGGTGCCGACGATTTTGACTACAACCACAATTCCCGTATCGCCTTCGGCGTGACCCTGAGCTTTTAAACAACGCTCACAGGTCCGGCAGCGGCAATGGCTGAGTTTCGCCGGTGATGCTAACGACCGCTTGATAAAACCTGACTTGAATCCGCCGCCGCGGATATTTCATGGTTTTTGATAGACAATCGTGCCGTCCACCATGGTCATCTCCACCGCCACATCTTTAATCCCGTCCGGATCGATCTTGAGGATATTGTCAGACAGCATGACAATATCCGCCAGCTTGCCCGGTGTGATCGATCCCATCCGGTCCTCATCGTAGGCGGAGTAGGCACTGGTGAGCGTATGCGCCTGGATTGCCTCCTCGACAGTAATCTTCTGCTCCGGGAACCATCCGTCAGGGTGTTCTCCATCCAGCGTTCGCCGCGTGACCGCAGCATAGATCGCCAGGAGCGGATTGAGCGGGGCCACGGTCCAGTCACTGCCGAAGCTCATGATCGCACCCGCATCAAGGAAACTTCGAAAAGCGTAGGTTGTCTTGCCTCGCTCATGGCCGATGCGCCCCTCGGCCCAGCGTCCGTCATCTATGGCATGAAAGGGATGTGCCGACGCAATGACCTTCAGTTCGGCAAACCGCTCGAAATCTTTCGGGTGGATGTGCTGTGCGTGCTCGATACGCATCCGCCGGTCACGCTCCGGGTTCTCGCCGATGATCCGCTCGTACAAGTCCAGGATGCGGCTGTTGGCACTGTCCCCGATGGCATGGATGACGGGCTGCAGTCCGGCCCTGTCAGCGGCCATGGCCCAAGCCTCCAGCCGACCGTCGCCCAGGACGTCGCTCGGCAGTCCGTGGGTCGTGGGATCGGATTCATAAGGTTCGAAGAAAAGCGCGGTCGACGATCCCAGTGATCCGTCCGCCATGGCCTTGAGGCCGCCTACCCGGACAAAATCATTGCCGAATGGCACCTGGATACCCGTTTCGGCAAGATGCTCCCATCGCGAAAAGGGGAGAATGGCGTACACGCGCGTGGTGAGTTCGCCGTTTTTGTGCAGCTGTTGATAGGCCCTGAGGTCGTCCGGCGAGGCCATGTCGTGGATGCCGGTTACCCCGTTCCTTCGGGCTTCCTCAAGGGCGAGGCGGGTGGCATCGAGCAGGTCCTCCATCGTGTCTTCGGGGATGAGCCGCGTCACCAGTTCCATGGCGGCGTTGCGAAGGATACCGGAAGGCTCGCCGGTTTCCGGATCCCGCACGATCTGACCTCCGGGGGGATCTGGGGTCTCGCGGGTGATGCCGGCCATCTGCAGCGTGTAGCTGTTGGCCAAGCCCATATGGCCGTCGTAACGCCGCACAAAGACAGGTGTCTCCGGGGTGTACGGGTCGATAAGCTGCCTGGTGGGCAGGTTGCCGCCGGGAAAATTGTCATGGTCCCAGGTTCCGCCGGTGATCCAGCGTCCGGGGTTGCGCTCGGCCCACTGCCGGATCAGTCCGGCGAATTCCTCCTCCGTCTGCGCATGCCGCAGATCGATGCTCTGCAGCTGGAATCCGCCGCTGGTGAAATGGGTGTGGTTGTCGATGAATCCCGGCAGGATGAGCTTCCCCCCGGCATCGATGACCCGGGTATCCGGACCGATGTAAGGTTGGATCTGCTCCGCAGAGGCGACGGCAAGGATTTTCCCGTCCAAGATGGCGATAGCCTCGGCGACGGGTTGTTCCTCGTTAACAGTCCAGACGTATGCGTTCGTGACGACCTTGTCGGCCGGCTGTTCCGGGACTTGCGATAACGTTGCGAAAGGCAGCAGCAAGGTAAAGAGAAGGGAGAGCATCGGAATTTTCATGGTTGGATACCTGATATGTGATTTTTTAACCCGGAATCGAGATCAGTAACGCAGCAAAGATGTATTTCTTCCCGCTTGCGGGAAGAGGTACCTGTTCAACGTTAGTTCGATCATTGCGGGACAGGTTGCCCCTTTGTTTTGCTTTTTGCCCACCAAGCATTATAAGAAGCTGAGCAATCAAACCCATAAAAAAAAAGAGGGAAACCCGTTTGGGAATCCCTCTTCTTGTCATCTTTCAGAAAACGTTCTTGAAAAGATTACGGCTGAATACTTACTCTTTGGGAATAAATTGCTCGTAGTCTTCTACGGTTCCGTTATCAAGGCAGCATTCTATGATTTTTCTGCCAAGATCGTCAAGCTCCGGAGCTACGAAAGCATTCAGCATTTTGTGGAAGAATTCAAGCAGAATTTCAGCGCCTTTATCATATCCTTCTTCCTGTACTTCTCTTTGCAACTCAACCTGCAGCATCCAGGGTGGTATGGTACGGCCTTCAAAAGTCATATATTTCATGGCATATCCCAATACGTGACATCTGGCAGGAACAACCTGCTCCTTGCTGAACCGGGCACTGCCTTTTCTGGCCAGATAATCCCGGGCAATCCATTGAGGCATAAAGCCTGTTTTCCAGGCGCCAATATTTTGATTGGGAGTCAAGATATATTGTACTTCCGGTGTTTGCACCATCTGTTCCAGCAAAAGATTGGCTTGTGATACCTTTTTACCGGTGGCAAATGGCCAATAACTACCTACTCCTTCACTGCTTATTCCCTCAGTTTGGACAATGCTCGGATTGGCATGACCACGCGGGGCAACCAGTCGCCATAGCCAGGCAAGAGCAGGAGGCAATACATGCATAAGTCCTACAATGCCATAATTGGGCTCTTCGGCAGTACAAGGAGGCGTACGCAATCCAATGCTTCTGATATCAATACGCACCGGTTCTGAAACAATCCCCGGTACAATATCCCGGGGCAAGATAACCCTTGGATTGGGGCACGGCTTGCCGGGTTCATCATGAATATGCTCCCATATCATGGCCCTGCCTCCCGGTACCGTATCAATATTCAGGAAAAGGAGTGGTTTCGGAGGAACTGCCGTTAACTTCTCCAGTGACGGATCAGTGCCATATTCTGTGATATGATCTACACGGACAAACCAGCCATCTTCCGCATCTTCCAGCCACAACTTTTTGTCATTGCGTTGCAAAGAAGGATGACAAAGCGCCATATCATCGGCAACGGGCATCAAATCACAGGTTTTTGAGAGCTCCAAATGCCGTTTGTCATCTTTAAACAAATTATCCCCCAATAACAATCGTCCATCCGGCAATCTGTGCGGCTGCTGCAGCATTTCGCTTTTGCCGCCCCCGCTCGCACCTTCATGCATCATGGTGACAACATTGTCATATGGTGTTCTTACCTGCACGGCAGAACAGTGGGCAGTTATCCATCCTTCAGATTCTCCCTGGTCAATCAACATTCCATATACCCCTTTTTTGGCGCTTGGTCCGGGATATAAATTATAGCTGAACATTTCATAATTACCGGGCTGCCTGTTGTGAACCACCACCTGCTTGCCTTCAAAGTGTGTGTGTCTGAATGGCGGTGCGGTATAGATAAAGGCAGTTGGTTTAAAGTCTTCGGGAAACTCGTCCGGGTTAACCATGCCTTGTAAAAGCGCCAAACCCAAACCAAAAAAACCACAATTGGCAGGGATTACTGCCACTGCTTTTGAACCCATGCCCGGTTTGCCGGCATGAAAGAAAAACATGGCCAGATCCTGTTTTTTCAGCCACTCGAAAGTTTCCTGGCGCAGCTTCTTGAAGTCATAGCCGTACCGATTGTCAAAGGTAGGTTTATCAGTGGGAAGATCATCGGCTATAACCATGCAATCGGGATCTCTCCGCCGCATATATGCTTCGTGATAATTGGCAGAAATGCCATTTTTCATTCTATGGACGATAGCTTCTTGTTTTCTTTCTCCGTCAGGAAGGTCATAATACACTTCATACGACATGCCATTTTCGCCACCGACAGAAAGATTGACAAGATCGTCAAGATTTTTGGCAACCGTTACACTGGGAGCTTCATTAACCAGATCCTTGAACTCAGGGGGGAGTTCAAAGTTGAAAACAGGTTTCGTTGATTTATTCATAGTTCAAGTTCTTTAAAAGAATATATTTGATTCGTCCTATATGTAATTAAACCTTATAAGTAAGGCTTTATCATAAAGGTAGGGGTTTAATGTTAATAACTTATTAATTTGCAGGAGGGTTTGCAAAACTTAATACCTGATTAAGGGAAGTAAAATTAGCAACATATTGGCATGCAATGCAGTTGTGTGTGTTTCGAAGATCAAGCGGAAGATTCCGGACAACCCGCATCCGCCGGCCATCTTCTGAACAGGCGACGCAAATAAGGCAATATGCCTTGCGAACGGATTCTCTGTCCGGCCCCGTTCAGCTCCGGTTCACGAAGTGCGTCTTGCCCGGAACGCCATCCTTAACGGCGCCTTTCATGATCGCCTGCTTCCCGTAGACGTTGTTGATGGTGTCGATGGAGCGGTAGAGACGCTCCAGGCGGTCGTCCTCCTGAAAAAAGATTTCCAGCTGGTCGCCGGGCACCATCTCGATGGTGTGCAGGCCGACGCCGCGGAAGGTGTGCCCCTCGCGCTGCGCCCGTTTGAGCAGTTCCATGGCGGCCGGGATGCACGCGTCCATCACGTATTCGTCGATGTTGGTGTAGCCTGGTGTGGCGAAGGCGAACGAGGTACCCTGCCACTGGGCGTCCTGGAACCGCAGGTAGCATCCGAAACGGTGCGCTTTGCGCCGGTAGCCGCGCATCCGGTAGCAGACCTGCTGGATGGCCTTGACCAGTTCGGCGCGCACCTGCCCGGTGTCGCGGGTCCAGTCGGAGAAGGTGTGCATGTAGCTCACCTCGTCCGGCACATGGTGGGCGTTGTCCAGGACTTTGGCGCGGTCGCGGCCGGTCACCATTTCGTGGAACAGCCGCCCCTGCATGGCCCCGAAGATGCGTTCGAAGATGCCCGGACCCCGTGCGCGCGCGTCGGCGATGGTCAGGATGCCGTGGCGCTGCAGGCGCCGGTAGCGTCGCCGGCCGATGCCCCACACCTCGTCGAGCGGCAGGTCGTCGAGGGTGCGGCGGGCCTCGTCCTCATCGAGCAGCAGGAGCAGCCCGTTGGGCTTGCGCAGCCCGGAGGCGAGCTTGGAGTAGGTCTTGCTCCGGGCCACGCCCACCGAACAGACCAGCCCGAGCTCGTCGTAGATCGCCCGCTTGAGCCGGGACACGTATTCGGTGATGGCCGGACGCGTCCGCCGCTGCAGGAAGGTCACATCCAGGAAGTACTCATCCATCGAGTATTTCTCGACATCGGGTGCGAAATCCTCCAGGATGGTCTGCAGCTGCCGGCTGATGCCCTTGTACTTGTCGTAGTCGATCTGCAGGAAGACCAGGTACGGACAAATCTGGTGCGCCTCGAAGGCACTCATGGCCGTCTTGATGCCGAGCTGGCGCGCCTCGTAGCTGGCTGTGGCCACGATGCCGCGCGGGGTGCCGTCGGGCTTGCGCCATCCGCCCATGGCCACCGGGAGTCCGTACAGGTTGTACGCCCGCTGCTCGACCTGCGCGTAAAAACAGTTCATATCGATGTGCAGGTAGAGCCGCGGCTTCAGGCTCACGTGCTGATGCTCCCGGGCCACGCTGCTGTAAAGCGTGATCCGGTGGACATCCTGCTCCAGGTCGTAGGCGGTGATGCGGTCCGGGTTCATTTTTTGAAATCGGAATTTGACGGTGTTTGATATATGTGTAATTTATGTGTAAAGCTGATCCCGGGCAAGCCTCCGGCACAAAAAGGAGGCAGAAAAAGCAGCCCGGGCAGGCCTGCATCACCCCGGTTTTCGAGGTACATCAAGCAATCCGACGTGGACAAATATCCGGCCATCAACGTGTTGAGCATTTTTGCGGGATTCCGGTCGCCGAAGGTGAAGTTCGGGATCACGCCGCTGCGGTTCCAGCTGCCCGACGGGCAGAGCCACCGCATTGCGCAGGTGCGCCAGTCTCACGCCGAGCGGGTCGGACAGGCCATGCACTACCATTTTGTGGTGCGCACGACCGAGCAGCGCTACTTCCATATCGTCTTCGATGCCGGCAAGCTGACCTGGCGCCTGGTCCAGGAGTTCGACCCGGAACTGCTGTTCAACGAATGAGCAGAAGCGGGCGGACCGGGGATGTGCGGGGTGGATGCGCCATCCCCATCCACCCGAAAAGCCCACAAGAGTACGGTGCGCGTGATGTGTTATGGATTTACTCAGTATATTGAGTAAATTTGCGCGGAATAGTGAGTAAACCAACCCCAAAGCCATGCCTTCATTCGATATTGTCAACGAAATCAACGCCCAGGAAATCGACAACGCCGTGAACAACACGCTCAAGGAGGTATCCACCCGGTACGATTTCCGGGGGATGCATACCGAGGTGCGTTTCGCGCGCAAGGAGAACCGCATCCATATTGTTGCGGCCGAGAGCATGAAGATGAACGCTGTGCGGGAGATGCTGGCCAGGCATTTCATCCGGCGCGGACTCGATCCCAAGGTGCTGGAGTACGGCGAGGAGGAGGGGACCAGCTCCGGGGCGGTGAAGGTGAGCGCGGCGATCCGCGAGGGCATCGACCGTGATACAGCCAAGAAGATCGTCAAGGATATCAAGGATTTGAAGCTCAAGGTGCAGCCTGCCATCCAGGACAACCAGGTCCGCGTGACCGGCAAGAAGATCGACGACCTGCAGGAGGTGATCCGGGTGCTCAAGGACAAATCGTACCCGGTGCCGCTGCAGTTCGTGAATATGAAGTAGGTGGATAATAATCAGGCGGCACAGATGTGCGTACCGAAGTTTTATGAGATTGATAATAGCAGAGGACTGACAATTTGTGTATGGTTTATGCGTATAAAAAATGCTATTATGCTGTATAAAACATGAGCAAACTGCCCATTGCCAACTGCAATATGAAACGTCTTAATATCACGCTTCCCGACGACGTTGCGGAGCTTCTGTCCGGCAAGCCCAACAAAAGCCGCTACATCGCCGAGGCGTTGCGGGAAAAAGCCGAACTGGAAAAACAGCAACGGTTAAAGGAACTGCTTGTTGAGGGTTACAAGAGTACCCGCGAAGAAGCCCGGAAGGTTAACGATGAGTGGAATGATGCCACTTTGAAATCGTGGGACGGATCTGATGAGTAGGCCGAGACGGGGAGAGATCTGGGTTGTGGCGCTGGACCCGACCATCGGCAGGGAAATCAGGAAAACGCGTCCGGCCGTGGCCCTGTCCAACGATATCAACAATCGCTATTCCGGGACGGTTACGGTCATTCCGGTAACCTCATCACTCAAAAAAGTGTATCCGTTCGAGGTGTATCTGCCGGAAGGGGAAGGCGGGCTTGAGTACGACTCCAAAGCCAGGACCGATCAGATCCGCACCGTTGACATCCGGCGGCTGGTCCGGCGCCTGGGCTCTCTGTCACGGGAAAGGATCCTTGAAATTGAGCGGGCGTTGGCAATTCACCTTGATATCGGCCAGCCATAAGTTCAACTTTATAACCGATGGAACCATCCCAGCTCATCATTGTCGGTCTGTATTTCGCGCTGATCTTCGGCGTGGGAATCTACGCCACCCGTTTTGTCAAGGATTCCACGGATTTCCTGCTGGCCGGACGGCGGCTCGGACTGGTATTGGCCACGGCGGCACTGGCGGCGACGCATTTCGGCGGCGGGTTCGTGGTGGGCACAGGCGAGTGGGGCTACACGTACGGTCTCACCGGCATGGCGTACGCGGTGGGGGTGGGGCTGGCGCTGCTCATCCTGGCCATGGTGGCGGCCCGGCGGATGCGCCGGCTGGGGCTGGTCACCGTGCCGGATTACCTGGAGCACCGCTACCGCAGCAAGACGGCGCGGCTGCTCGGCGCGCTGCTCTCGCTTGTCGCCATTATCGGCATCCTCGGCGCGCAGGTCTGGGCCTCGCAGGGCGCGCTGAGCATCCTGGGCATCGATCCGGTCACGGCCGCGGTCATCGCCACGCTGCTGTTCATCGTCTACACGGCGGCATCGGGTCTTTGGGGCGTGACCCTGACCGACGCGGTGCAGCTGGCTATCATTTTCGTGGGAGTCCCGCTGGCGGCCGTGCTTGGACTCCAGGAGGCCGGCGGGTTTGAGGGGATACGCGAGACGCTCGCTGCCACAGGGTTTGATACCGGGTCCGCTGCCGGACTGGATTCCGTAACCGCCACCACTGCCAGCGCTGCCAACGCCGATACTGCTGCCGTCACCAATACTGTTGCCAACACCGGATCGGGTTCCGGACCGGGGATGGATCCCGACGCCTATTTCCATCCGCTTGGCGCCGGCGGCGCGATGGTCGTGGCCGCCATCCTCCCGGCTATAATGTACACCCTGATCGGACAGGATTTCTACCAGCGGCTGTTCGCTGCCCGGGACGAGAAGATCGCCGTGCGTGCGGCCGCGCTGGCAGGGGTGATCCTCATTCTGTACGCAGCGTTCCCGGCCATCGCAGGCATGGCGGCTCGCGGGGTGTTCGGGGCGGACATTGAGCCGTCCCAGGCCATCCCCATGCTGGTGGCCGAGGTGCTGCCCGCCTGGATCGGCGCCATCGTGGTTGCCGCCATCATCGGGGCCATCATGTCCACGGCCGACTCGCTGCTGGTGGCCGGCACCTCGCACCTGACCCACGACATCTTCGGCAAACTGATGCGGCCGGATCTGGCCGGCGACACCCGCCGGATGCTGCTCATTTCGCGCATCGGCACGGTGGTGATCGGCCTGCTGGCCCTGTTCCTGGCGCTCTACATCCAGCGCATCATCGACCTGCTCCTGCTCTCCTATACTATGTACGCCGCCGGGGTGTTCGTGCCGGTGGTGCTGGGGCTGTACTGGCCGCGCGGCACGGCTGCCGGGGCGGTGGCGGGCATCGCGGGCGGATCGCTGGCCGGACTTGCCGCCGCCCGCGGGTGGATCGCGGTGGCGGAGCTGCCGCTCATTGCAGGCATGCCGTCCATCGTACTGGGAGCGCTGGTCTCGCTGGTGCTGTACGTGGGGGTTTCGCTTGCAACCCGTCACAGCTTATGAACCATCGTCCGGTCTTTGGGGGCCGGATTTCAAAACCAGGATCTGAGTTATGAATTGTACAGTATGCAAAAACAGTAATATGGAGCAGGGCAAGGTGAATGTGACATTGCAGCGGGACAATACTGTAGTCATTATCAAAAACGTACCGGCCAGTGTTTGTGGGAACTGCGGTGAATACGCACTCTCGGGCGCTGTTACCAAAAACGTAATGAATCAGGCAGAAAAAGCGGCTGCAAGCAAAGCAGAAGTCGAAATTCTGCAGTATGCAGCGTGAGCACTACATGAACTGGCAGAGTGTCGGGATTTGGTGTCACTGTTGGTTGCCCATTTTTGTAGAGAAAAAGTGGACGAGCGCTTTCCAGTGGACGATAATTTGCATATATTATATACATTAAGTATATACTAAATTTATATACAATGTCGACTAGAAATGAAATCCATATCTCTCAAAATCGATGACGATATTTTCGGTGAAACCGAAGAAATCCGAACCCGGATACGCAAGCCCAGGAACAGGTACATCAACGAGGCCATTGAGCATTACAACCAAATGCAGCGCCGGCACTTGTTGAAAGACAAACTGGCAAAGGAATCGAAACTGGTACACGAGGATTCCATGCAGGTTCTAAAGGATTTTGAGGATATGGATCATGAAGATTGAGCAATTTGAAATATGGATTGCCGATCTGAACCCTCGCATGGGAACCGAAGCCGGAAAAAGAAGGCCGGTTTTAATTGTTCAGACCAATTTGTTGAACAGCATCCCGCATCCATCCACCCTGATATGCCCCTTAACCACGCGCATCAGCGATAAAGCAGAAATCCTGCGTGTGTATCTGGCAAAGGGCACGGCACAACTTGACCAGCCCTGCGATGTGATGCTGGATCATGTGAGGGCTATTGACAACCGCAGGCTGGTGAAAAAAACGGGAAGGTTGCCGGAAGATCTGGTAAGGAAAGTAAGGGATAACCTGAAAATCGTTTTTGATCTCTGAATTTCGAAGGCGAAATGCAACACGCCGGATGGGCCGTGTGTATGAACTGTCGGGGCACCGGCATGTGTTACAGGTAGTGTGGCAGGATTATCGCCGGATCCCGGATCCCG
>SL_8KL_010_SEDDRAFT_10003618_pt1 | contig 12686 bp, 7 predicted proteins | sample SodLakKL_010_SED_4_FD_11160 | JGI IMG/M metagenome (IMG submission 11160) | reverse complement strand
AAACCTGGGATGATAACCATCATCTCCATAATGATGATTGTAAGCTGAACCGTATTGCTGGACGTAAGTTTCACAGCTGGTGGGATCAGGATCAAAATTTACTTTTAAACATGAGATGAAATCCACTGTTTTTTGAGTTACAGTATCCATATGGGAAGCCTTCCTTTTAATCTGGTTTGGATACTATAATTATAAAGGATTTGGGTTTCCCATTCTATGTTTTAAGCAAAAACGTTCAAATATTTTTTTCACCCAGTGAGTGAAAAATACCTTCTCCTGAAATGTTGTTATCACAAATGTTAAGTTAATTTTTGACTTTGTTTATGAATAATTCAGGTTAAAATATGTTTGCCGGATAATTAATTTAAAAGTCTTCAACATTTAAGCAGAGATTCAGAAAATTAATCAGACAAACCAACAAAATTGGCTGGTATATAAAGATGATTATAAATTGGGAGACCATTGGCCCATACCTCTTTGAATTCATCGAAGGAAAGAACTTTATTTCCAATAAGATAATCATTGGACGGCAGATATGGTTTTAAAGGATCATAAAAGTAAAGCTTTTCTTCTCCTACATCATAACCCAGCAGAACAATGTAATGCTGCCAGTTTAAACTGTTCCCCACAAGAACTATCACCGGACGGTCATTTACTATATGTCCAAAAAGGTTTCGTAAGTTACCCCGATAAAAATCAGTATTAAAATTATTTTTATTAAGGTAATTAACCAGTCTAAAAGGTGGTACTCCATTTATCATAGGCAGCGAATATGCCATTTGCCGATAACTTCTTTTCCCACTTGAATCTATATAATTATAATACTGTTTAAGAAAGGATACTGAATAACCGGCACACATATAAGGGCTTTGTTTTGCAATTGGTGAACTGTCATAAAAAGAAATATAATGAGAAGGGGGCAGGTCAAAAGATATTGCTTCATTTTGGGGCATAAAATAATTAAATAAATTAAAACCAGCAGAAATAATTACGAATAAAACACCTGTTATAATTAATATGTTTTGGTATGAAATAGCAGACAATGTATAACTTAAAATTTTTTTTATATTCATTTTGTAAACACCTCATTTTTTTGATTTTTTTGCTTTTTTAGAAAAAAATCAAAAAAACCTGAAATATCTATCACACTTTATTAATATTTCCATCACAATTATATCACATTATTTTCACATTGTCCACCACATTATCTGTATTGTCAGCTGCAAACAGCGAAAGCACAAAAATAAAGGAGTTAAATTTATATATTCCTGCTTCTTTTAAATCTACAGAGCACACCAATAAAAGGGACTGACCCAGGTTAATCTGAGTCAGCCCCATTTACATAAAATATTTTACTATTTGAATATAATTCAACTTTCGGAGCAAAATTTTAGCCAAATTAATGGAATATAATTGATTTCCGGAATAAAAGAAAGATGTTAAGCAGTTCAGTTTTTTTAATAAACGAAAACCAAAAATCCTGAGTTCAAAGTAATAGCTAACCGGGATTACAGGCTGCGGGGAAAAGAATCCAGGGCATCATCCTGGAGCCCGGGAATAAACCGGCAGGCTTCAGAAAGTACTCTGCTGTAGCTGCCGTGCAGACCCACCACATGGTGGATATAGGGCCCGGAAATGATTTTCTGTTCCCACTCACACCAATCTTCAACCTCGATCCAGAGATAGGTCCCTTCAGTCCGGGGACCATCAATACCCCTGGCCTCTCCACTGAACAGACTGTAATCTCCCTGCAGAGCATCAAACCGGGCTATGGTAACCGGACCTTTTTTCAGGGCCCACTGCCCCTGCCCCTGCTTAAGACGGGGACTCTCATCTTCAGCCTGTAAGGACAAAGGAAACGGCCCACAGTGCCAGAGAAGTTCCGCATTGTCGTTTTCCGGATGCCGGATGGTTAAATCTGCAAAAAATGTGGGACTTTGATTAAAGTCAGCAGCCTGCAGGAGAACAGAGGTTACTGCCCCCAGAATATCAGTTTCACAGGCCACAGGCAGACCAATATCTGTCAGCTCTGCTACCGCAAAACAGGGAACTATATCCAGCATATCCGGGAAAATACTCCAGCATTCCAGAGCTGCAGCCCGACAGCCTGACTCGGACAGTACTTTTTTTAACACCCTTTTCAAAGCTGCGATTTTAAGCAGAGCCTTCTCCTCCATGGCCGAGACCTCGACTCTCTGCTTTATGTATTCTTTTTCTTTGTGCAGGGCCTTTGATTCCTGAGTGACCATTTCTTTTACCCGGGCGATAATTTCAGCAGCAGAAAAAGGAACAATTTCAATACCAAATTTCTCCAGCAGCTCACTCTCATTACAGGATACACTGAAAAAAGGCTGAGGTCTATTGCTTATCTGGGCAATTTTAAGTTTTTTAATACTTTTGATAATGGAGATTACCCTGGTGAAATTTTGAAAACCTTCCTGAAATCTGGTGCTGTCCAGATCTGAATTGATAATATAGCTGAAGGGAATCCCAAATTTTTGCAGAACCTTGCTGGTCGCCAGAACACCACACTGGGTATCGGTGGGGCGAACTCCGGTTTCCGGATCCGGAGCCGGATCTCTAGCACCCCATAAAAGCAGGGGTACATCCATCTTTCGGCCAAGTTTGGCAGCCAGTTCCTCACTGCCGAAATCACAGTGGGGCACAAACAGCCCATCCACCCCTTCTTTAGTCAGTCTGCTTATAACCCCGGACAGCTGCTGTTTATTATAAAGGACCCCTTCTGGCAGGACTTCATCAGCAAATACCAGGCTAACCCGGGGAGGGCAGATGGTGCTTATTTTGTTTTTTATTTTCTGCTGTTGAGCTGCAGCCTGCTTGAGATCGGTGTGGGCTCTTTTGACAGGTATAACGGCCAGTTTTTTGTTTTCTTCTATCATTTCTTCTCCTCCTCTCCGGCCCACCGTTCCGGCAGGCGCTGATTGAGAAATGCCAGTACTTCACTCCAGTGGGGAGCTCCCTTTCGGCCCCCAACAGCCCGACATTTCAAAGCTGCACAGGCTGAGGCAAATTCCATAGATCTTTTCATATCCCAGCCCTGCAGTAGAGCATATATGTAACCACCGTGGAAGACATCTCCACAGCCAGTAGTATCAACAACATTATCCATCTTAAAGGCAGGGACAGAGATCAAACCCTGACTATTAATCCCAATACAGCCCCGCTCACCGAGGGTGATAATTACCTGTTCTGGACCATATTCCAGCAGTCTTTTCGCAGCCTCCCGGGGATCATCTGTACTGTCAAATTTATCACAGATAAAACGCGGAGGTATAAACACATCAACCTGAGCCAGAATTTCAGCAAAATGATTTTTAAAACTATGAGCATCCAGAGTAACCGTTACTCCCGCTTTTTGAGCCCTGTGTGCAGCTCTAAGTGCCGTTTTGGGGGGTACAGTACCATCCAGATGAAGTACTTCTGCTGAACAAATTTTTTCAATGTTCAGCTCCTCCGGCCCAACATATGTAAGCTGATTATCATTACCGATAAAAGTTCTTTTCCCCGTGGATTCTTCTACCAGAACAATAACCCGGTCTGATTTTTCCCCTTTCCTTACCAGGATGTCCTCAGTATCAACCCCATATTTCTCAAAATTATCAATAATAAATTGACCACTGTAGTCTGAACCCACCTGACCAATAAAAGAGGCGGAAACTCCCAGTCTGCTGACAGCTGCCAGAGCGGTCCCCGCCGGCCCTCCACCCTGTTCACTGGAATCAACCATTGTTAAACCTTCCTCAAAAGAGGGCATATAGGGAATAACACATATGTAATCATGACAGCACATCCCAAGCCCAACCACTTCACTCATCAAACCACTCCCCTGAATTTTTTTAAAATAGCAAAAAAAGAAATAATTTTATACTCTTCTGACCTCCTGTAATAATCTAAATGAACTGGATACCACCGGTCTTCTGAATTTCAAGGAGAAAAAAATCAGGATTCAAAGAGCGACATCTGGCTGCTTTCCGGCATACCGTCCAGTATTCCGTGTTCCTGCATAACCTCGATAACGGTTTTACTGACCCCGGTGCGGTTGATCAAATCCTCAATAGAGCTAAATTCATCTTTTTTTCGGGCCCGGACAATACTCTCAGCTGCACTGCTGCCCAGCCCTTTAAGACTGGTCAGAGGAGGAATTAAACCTTTTTCAGTCAGCTGAAATGAGCGGGGAGCTGATTTATATAAATCAACTTTTTCAAAGGTTATACCCCGCAGCACTGCCTCCTCTACAATCTCCAGAATGTTGATAACACTGTTATCTTTGGCGGTTTTATCCTCCTTATCGGTCAGTTTTTGTTTGTGGGCTCGTACTTTTCCCAGCTTTTGACAGGCCAGCTGGGCATCAAAATCTGAAGAATTGAGTGAAAAATACACGGTATAAAACTCACGGGGATAATGGACCTTGAAATAGGCAATCCGGAAGGCCATCATCACATAGGCCGCCGCATGGGCCTTGGGAAACATATATTTTATTTTCCGGCAGGAATCTATATACCACTCCGGTACCGCCTGCTCTCTCATCTCCTGTTCCTGTTCTTCAGTCAGGCCGGCTCCATGACGAACATCTTCCATAATCTGAAAAGCGAGATCCGGTTCCAGGCCCCGGTCAATCAGGTAGTTCATTATATCATCTCTCACCGAGATCACTTCTGATAGTTCAGCTTTACCTTTTTTTATCAAATCCCGGGCATTATTTAGCCAGACATCGGTTCCATGAGACAGGCCACTGATCCGGATCAGCTCAGCAAAGGTAGTGGGCCGGGTTTCTGCAAGCATCTGGCGTACAAATTCAGTCCCAAATTCCGGAATACCCAGAGTACCCACTTCTGCCTTCAGCTCCTCTGGCTCAACCCCCAGCACTTCTGTGCCGGAAAAAAGGCTCATGGTTTCCGGATCATCAAGCGGAATGTTCTGGGGGTCTATCCCGGTTAAATCATTCAGCCTTTTGAGAGCAGTAGGATCATCATGGCCCAAAATATCCAGTTTGAGCAGATTATCATGAATAGATTCAAACTCAAAGTGGGTGGTTAATACATTACTGTCCTGGTCATTTGCGGGCCGCTGGATGGGCGTGAAATCATATATTTCCCGCTCCTCGGGAACTATNATCTGCCCTCCNGGATGCTGGCCNGTGGTTCGCTTAACCCCGGTACACCCGGTGATTAACCTGTCCATTTCTGCATCTCTTAGATTAAGATTATTATCTTCCACATAACCCTTTACAAACCCAAAAGCGGTTCTATCTGCTATTTTTGAAATAGTACCGGCCCGGAAAACCCGGTCCTCTCCAAAGATTTCTTCTGTGTATTCATGGGCCTGCATCTGATACTCTCCGGAGAAATTCAGATCAATATCAGGTACTTTATCTCCTTCAAAACCCAGAAAAACTTCAAAGGGTATATCAAAACCATCTTTGATCAGCTCTGTTTCACATTCAGGACAGTTCCGGTCCGGAAGATCAGCACCAACTCCTGCTTCCTCTGAGGGATTAAAATTGCTGTAACTGCATTCCGGACATCTATAATGGGGGGGCAGGGGATTAACCTCTGTTATCCCGGTCATTGTAGCGGCCAGTGAAGAACCAACCGAACCCCGGGAGCCAACAAGATAACCATCTTCCAGAGACTTTTTTACCAGCCGGCGGGAGGTTAAATAAATAACCGCATACCCATTACCTATAATAGCTTCCAGTTCCTTTTCCAGACGAGTTTCAACAATTTCGGGCAGTGGGCTGCCGTACATCTCTTCAGCTTCCCGGTAAGCAATTTTTCTTATTTTCTCGTCCGCTCCTTCCAGCCGGGGAGTGAATAATTTGTCGGGAATAATTTCAATCTCTTCAACTTTATCCGCAATTTTTCGGGGATTCTCAATAACCAGTTCCCGGGCTGCTTCTTGATCCATGAAATCGAATGCGGACAGCATTTCTTCGGTTGTTCTAAAATAGAGGGGTGCCTGATCTGCGGCATCATCAAAACCCTGGCCTTCCATTAAAATTCGCCTATACACCCGGTCCTCCGGGTTAAGGAAATGAACATCTCCAACTGCAGCAGCAGGAAGACCGGTTTTTTGGCCTATTTCATATATTTTACGGTTGATCTCCTGCAGCTCTTTTTCAGATTCAACTTCTCCCTCCCGGATCAAAAAATTGTTATTACCGGGGGGCTGGACCTCAAGATAATCATAAGTACGGGCCAGTTCCAGAAGCTCCTCTTCCGGTTTATTCTGCAGGACTGCCTGATAAAGCTGACCACTTTCACAGCCTGAACCCAAAAGAAGACCCTTTCTTTTGGCCAGCAGTTCACTTTTCAATATCCGGGGTACACGGTGGAAATTATCGATATGGGAATTGGAGACCAGCCGGTAGAGATTTTTTAGGCCCTGTCTATTCCGGGCCAAAATTGTTGTATGGTGAGGATACATTTTTTTATGGTCTATATCTTCCATCAGGCGGTTCAGTGAGGATAATCGGTGAATCTCTTTTTTTTCTGCCCGGGATAAAAGCTCCTGCAGTATTTCGGAAGTAACCCGGGCATCATCCAGAGCCCGGTGATGATTGTCTAATTTTTTGTTGAAAAAGTCAGCCAGTTTATTAAGCTTATAGGATTTTAGTTCAGGTACCAGAGCCCGGGACAGCTGTAGAGTATCCAGGGCCGGATTGGTGAGTGGAGATAAATTGAGGGACCTTATTTTGTCTTCAATAAAGCCCAGATCAAAGGAAAGATTGTGGGCGGTTAGCACTCCCTCAGCCACAAAATCTAAAAATTCCGGTAAAACAGTTCCGATATCCGGGGCATCAGCAACCATATCCTGATTAATTCCCGTAAGTTCAGTAATTTTTTCCGGTATTTTTTCTTCCGGAGCCACAAAGGTCTGCAGGCGGTCCTGTATTTGACCACCTTTAAACTTGACCGCACCGATTTCAATTATTTCATGGCGGTGGGGATTCAGGCCTGTTGTCTCCAGATCAAAAACAACATACTCTTCATCTTGAAGATCCTGCTCCCGGGGACGCAGCACAATAGGTTCTCCATCATCAACCACATAGGCCTCCATTCCGTAAATAACCTTAATATCCATATCTTTAGCCTGCTCATAGGCCTCGGGAAAGGACTGAACAACCCCGTGGTCAGTTAGAGCCAGAAAATCATGTCCCCAGCTTTCGGCTGTTTTTAGAACTTGTTTAAGGTCAGCCACAGAATCCATGGTGCTCATTTTGGTGTGTAAATGCAGCTCACCCCGGGTCTTTTGAGCCTGATCCTTTCTCTCCCGGGGGCTGGCAGTTGAGATATCACGAATCTTAATTACCAGCTCATCACTGTAATCATCATGCTCCACAGAGCCTCTCACTTTAAGCCACATGTTCTTTTCAATTTCAGTATTCAGCTCAGAAAGGCTGTCCAAAAACATCTTGGCCGTAATAGAATCCCGATCATCAGTTATAGATAAAACTAACAGCACATTCCCATTACGGGTATTAATTACTTCCTGGTTAAAAACCCGACCTCTGATAACCACCGATTTTTTTTCACTGCGGATTTCTTCAATCTCATGACTGGGTTCGGCTTTTATTTTCCGGCCATAGATGATATTACCGGTTATTGATTTTTCTCCTTTAGCCCCCATAACACCCCTTTTATTATCGGGCTGTGCTTTATGTTCAGCTTTTTTTTGCTTATGATTTTGGGATGGTGAAGTGCCTTTTGTTGATGAATTACCGGTGGCACTGCCGGGGGGCCTGTTCTCCTCCAGTGCAGGTGAAAAATCCCCGTTTACTATTTTAATTTCAAAATCCCGGTCCATATAAAAATAAAGCCTGTTTTTTATAAATTTTTTTATGCGGGGAGTTCCTAAATTTTTGCAGGCCATACCATTTTCCAGCTGTATATGTAAGGTATCTTCTTCCTGAATCAAACGGCACCTGGCCAGCCAGCTGCGTCCAAAAGAAAACTGAGCACTGAGTTCTTTTTTGATCTGGGGCCAGATTAATTTCAGTTCCTGTTTACACTCCAGATCCGAAACTTCTTTTATTTCCAGCTCAGGATATTCTTTGTTCAGGGTTTCTTTGATTTCCTCAAGACCGGCTGTTTCTTTTTTGGTGATCAGAAGACAGGACTGTTTCTTTTGATTGAGTACAATCAACTTCAAACAGTCCCGATACTTATCACCGGGTCGAATTGCTTTTTTCACCATAATACCTCCGAGTATTTTATTTGCGGTAATTTTGTTTTTTGATAATCCGGATAAAAATTGTTTTTACAATCTCCCAGTACATACCCAGTCGGGCTTTAACTCCCCGGAAAAAACCCATCTTTTCTTCTTTCATCACGTGAGTAAGTTCCGGCAAACTGACAAATATCAGCTTTCCGTGATCTTTTACATACTTATTTAATAGTAGTTCCACCCCAAAGCCCTCTTTATCAAGATCATTTATTTCATTTAAAATATTCATCTTTATAGCCCGTTGACCGGAAAGATTAAGAGTGAAAAAACGGGCTAAATCAGTCAGTCCCCGGCCTTCATTAAACAGACCCACTGACATATCACATTCACCCTGTTTAACGGGGGCCAGAAGTTTTTTAACATGTTCGGGAGTAAGCCCCAGCAGATCCGCATCCAGAGTAAGAACTATATCCGCATCTTCAATCTCTTTAAAACCCCGGACCAGGGCAGCTCCTTTACCACTGTTTTCAGCCATCTGGACCACCTGGACACCTGTCTGTCGGGCAGCAGAAGCGGTTTCATCATCTGAACCATCATCAACTACCACGATTTTATCAAGGTCCTCAACCAGAAGCAGGGTATCTATAATTTCACATATTGTTTTTTCCTCATTATATGCCGGAATTACGGCACATATTTTTGGGCCCCCATCTTTCATTTCCTTTCCGCCTCCCAGCTCTCAAAGTAACTCTTATTGTTTTGTTTTTTTATAAATTATTAAAAACAAGTTCTGTAATTTTCTGGCCCGCATTTTCCAGTGAAATATTATATTCCTCTCCAGAAGTGCGCTCCTTTATTTCCACAACTCCCTGTTTTAGAGAACGAGAACCAACTGTTATCCGGAAAGGGATTCCAACCAGATCGGCATCATTAAATTTAACTCCCGCCCTCTCATCACGGTCATCAAGAAGTGTTTCCACACCCTGCTGCTGGAGATAATCATATAAATTTTCAGCTGTTTCACTGACTTCATTATCCCGCCCCAGAGGCAGAATTACAACCTGAAAAGGAGCCAGAGCCCGGGGCCAGATTATGCCGTAATCATCATGATTTTGCTCAATAGCCGCTGCTATCAGTCGGGTTATACCTATACCATAACTGCCCATAACAATGGGACACTCCTCCCCATTATCATCAAGATAGGTAACCCCCATACTACTGCTGTATTTGGTGCCCAGTTTAAATATATGACCCACTTCTATACCTGATTGGGCCCTTAATTCCCGCTGGCATCCAGGACAGGGATCACCGGCCTGTACTTTTCTTAAATCTGTATAGGAGTCCACCGTAAAATCTCTCCGGGGATTGACATTAATATAATGCAGATCAACTTCATTGGCACCACAAACTCCATTTTTGATATACTCCACTCTGTGGTCGGCAATAATTTTAGCATCGGTGAGATCAATAGGGCCGATATAACCGGCAGGGCTGTCAAAATAATCCTGAAACTTCTCTTCGGGTACTGCTTTAAGTTCGGCTGCCTGGAGATGATTTTTTAATTTTATCTCATTCAGCTCATCATCACCACGCACCAGGGCAATAACCGGCTGTTCATCGGCCAGCAGAGCCACAGCTTTAATCAGTTTTTCCTTTTTTACCTCCAGAAAAGCGGACAGCTCCTCAATTGTCTTTTGATCAGGAGTCTTCACTGCCTTCAGCAGTCTCTGTTCTTGCTGGTTTTCAGAATTACCGCTGGATTTTTTGGTCCCGGAGTGTTCACCACCGATATCTGCAGATTCAGCCCGCTCTACATTGGCCGCATATCCACATTCCGGGCAGAGCACAATCTCATCTTCACCGGATTCGGCCAGAACCATAAACTCATGGGAATCCCGACCTCCCATGGGGCCGGTATCTGCTTCCACCACTGTAGTCTCCAGGCCACACCTTTTGAAAACACGAACATAGGCATCATACATATCCTGATAACTATCATCCAGACCAGCAAAATCCCGGTCCAGACTGTAGGCATCTTTCATAATAAATTCTCGGCCCCTCATCACCCCAAACCGGGGCCTTATTTCATCTCTTACTTTGGTCTGGATCTGAAACAAATTAAAAGGTAAATCTTTATAGGAACGGACCTCATCTTTGATTAAATCGGCAACTGCCTCTTCATGGGTCGGGCCCAGACAGTAGCTCCTGTTTTTGCGATCCTCAAATTTAATCATCAGGGGGCCAAAATCTTCCCAGCGTCCGGAATCTTTCCAAATATCAGCGGTCTGCATAATAGGTAACAGCACCTGCTGGGAACCCGCCTTTTCCATTTCCTGTTCAACGATTTGCTCAATCTTATTAATAACCCTCCAGGCCAGAGGTAGATAGGTGTAAATGCCTGAACTATGTTTGCGGATCATGCCCGCCCTCAGCATAAGTTTATGACTGACCACTTCTGCTTCAGCGGGATCTTCTTTTAAAGTGGGCATATAAAAATTGGACATTCTCATGATTATAACTCTCCTTATGATATGTATTAAAAAGTCTGATTCTAATTTTGGTTCTCCTCCATAACCGCTGGTAAGTTTAAGTATATGTTGCTATTAGCTGATATGAACATTTCGCTGCCCCTCATTTTATTCGCATGGTTGGGCCAGCATTAGCGCATCGAGCGCGTCAAAGGACTCCATCCTCGCATTGAGGGAAAGAAGACGAATAACGAAATTTCTGTTTCACCTTCCGCTCGTCACGACTGCGACTTGCTCCAGGTACTAGGACCTGAGGACCGTCGGAACTGAGTTAAATTTAGTTTCTTCTTGACCGAAAGAGAAGATGGGAGCTAGTCCTTTTCGTGAATGAAGCCACAGCAGCATATCTCAATATTTTTTACCAGCAGAAGTGGAGAGGACCCCTACTTTTAAACCATGTCTGAAATTATGACTCTGAAAAATAAAAAATGGGGGCGGACTTAATTTTTACCGGTTTTTTATCATTTTTTCAATTTCTTCCTTCAGGGCCGATATAAGTTCCTCCTCCGGAACTTTTTTAATTTTTTGTCCTTTTTTGAAGATTATACCCTCTTTTTTCCCCGCAGCTATACCAATATCAGCCGACCGGGCTTCCCCGGGCCCATTAACCTCACAGCCCATTACAGCCACGGTAAGGGGGGTCTTTACATCACTTAAAAGCTCCTTGACCTTTTCGGTAAGCACCGGCAGATCAACACCGGTGCGCCCACAGGTTGGACAGGAAATGACCTGGGGCCCNCTCTGTCTTAAACCCATACTCTGCAGTACCTGCCAGCCGGTTATAACCTCCTGCAGAGGATCACCGGTCAGAGAAACACGCAGGGTGTCGCCATAACCCTGGCTGAGCAGGGCTCCCAGACCGGAAGCAGACTTAACAATACCCTCCGAACCCGATCCGGCTTCGGTAATACCAATATGAAAAGGATAATCAATCTGATGGGCTGCCAGCCGGTAGGACAAAAGAGTAGTCCAGATACTTGTTGATTTAAGAGATAATATAATATCATAAAAACCTTCATTTTCCAGAATCTTTATATTCTGCACAGCACTTTCCACCATGGCCTCCGGAGTGGGCCCTCCATGTTCCTGCAGAATATCCCGGCTTAGAGAGCCGGAATTTACACCGATTCTGATCGGCAGATTGGCTGCCCGGGCCGCAGATACGACTTTTTTGATTCTGTTTTCCCCCCCAATATTGCCCGGATTGATCCTTAACCCATCAACACCCTGTTCTGCAGCTTTTAGAGCCAGCCGGTAATCAAAATGTATATCAGCCACCAGGGGAATACTGATTTGTTCCTTTATTTCACTCAGACAGGCTGCACTTTCCTGATCCGGAACCGCACAGCGAATTATTTCACAGCCGGCTTCGGCAAGCCGGTTGATCTGTTCTGTAGTTGCCTTTATATTCCGGGTATCGGTATTGGTCATAGACTGTACAGTCACCGGTGAGCCACCACCTACCGGTACTGACCCTATTTTTAGGGGCCGGGTCTTCCTTCTGATTTTTTTAAATTCTTCATTATCCATAGGTTTTACTTGGCTCCTTTATCAGGGCTGCAGTTTTATAATTACAGTACACCTCTCAACTACCTCTCAATTCAATATCATCAATATAACCTGTGAATTTTTGCAGATACAATAATAAGGTTATCCTCCATAATCTCTGGTAAGTTTAAGTATCTGCTGCTGTCAGCTGATATGAACATTTTGCTGCCCCTTCATTTTATTTACCTAATTGAGCCAGCATTAGCACATCGAGCGCTTCCAGGGGCTCCATCCTCGCAATGAAGGAATGAAGACGAATGACGAAATTTTTATTTCAGCTTCAGCCCAAATTCAGACCAGATCTTTCAGACCAGATCAAACCAAAGTCAAACTTCAAAAAAGAGTCCATATATCGAGGAAAATTATAAAAACCATTAATACCATAAGAATTACAAATCCAATCAGATGGACCAAACCTTCTTT
>SL_8KL_010_SEDDRAFT_10003617_pt1 | contig 12689 bp, 9 predicted proteins | sample SodLakKL_010_SED_4_FD_11160 | JGI IMG/M metagenome (IMG submission 11160) | reverse complement strand
CCAGGATAAAGGGCACGGCCATTGGCCCGGTGGTTACCCCGCCGGCATCAAAAGAGATTGCCACAAAGACGGGAGGAACAAAAAATGAGAGGATAACGATTATCACATAACCGGCAGCTAAAAAATAAGCAATCGGCACTCCCAAAAGAATACGCAGGATAGCAACGGCTACAAAAATACCAACCCCAAGGGATACAACAGTAATTAGAATAAATGCTCCAATCGCTCCGTCCGAGGCAAAGTCAACATGGTGGGTCAGGACCCACACTGCGGGCTCTGCTACGGTGACTACAAAGCCAAAAATAAATGCGACGAATAGCAGGATAACCACTGAACCGCGGGTTACTAACTCTGATCCGACCATATGTCCAATCGGCAGCAAGCTGATGCGGACTCCCACCAGGAAAAGAAAGAGACCGCTGGTCACCATGATGGCGCCGATAATAAACTGCCAGAAAAGTTCGATCGGAGTGTGGAGTATGAGGAACTGGATTAAAGTTATAACCACCACAATCGGAACTATGGCCTGTAGAACCTCATATAGAATTTCTTTTACGTCATTGATCATTTAACTCACTCCAGTGAATTAAAATCATTACGCTAAATAATATCTTAAAAAATGTATACTGTCCAGTTGATTGAGCGGTTTAATATCGTCAACATTTTGTTAAGTTCATCTGGATGATTAGTTAAAAGTATGTTATGATTCGCCCAGCTACAAATCTAGGTTGGAAAGGATAACTAACTGTGGATAAGAACAATTCCTTAGAACAAGAACTGCGAGAACCTGATCCTGAATGGATAAATTTGCTCCAAAAGGAACTTAACCAGGCTCAATTTGATTTTGCAACAGCCGAAGACCCGGCTTTGCTGGGTTTGGCTGGTCCGGGCTCCGGTAAAACCAGGGCCTTGATTTACCGGGCTGCTCACCTGATAAAATGCGGAATTCAACCCGAAGAATTATTGCTGCTTACTTTTACCAACAAGGCGGCTGGTGAAATGAAAGAGCGCCTGGAAAGTTTGCTAAAATTTTTACCGGGCAGTTTATGGGCCGGGACATTTCACAGCATTGGGGCGAGAATTCTCAGAAGACATGCGCACTTGATGGACCGGACACCTAATTTTTCGATCTTTGATGAAGATGACAGCAGGGCAGCCATGAAGCTGATTCTAACCTCTTTATCAGTTGATGATGAGGATCGTAAATTGATCATGCAGCGCGGTATGCTTGGTCGGATTGTTAGCCAGGCCCGTAATTCAGGTTTAACAATCAAAGAAGTAATGGAAGAGGACTATCCCTACCGCCTTGAATTCCTGGAGACAATCAATAGTGTAGCTGACATGTATGAGCAGAAAAAGCGGGAAAGTAATGCTTTTGATTTTGATGATTTACTACTTTGCTGGCTGGAACTTTATGAAAAAAACCCTCAAATCAGGGATCAATACCGACGGCGTTTTAAACATGTTCTGGTCGATGAGTTTCAGGATACCAATGTTATCCAGGCCAGGATTATTGATTTGTTTGCCGGGTCATCTTCTGTTTGTGTGGTTGGAGATGATGCGCAGTCAATTTATGCTTTCCGTTATGCGCAGATTGGTAATATTTTATCCTTTCCTGAAAAATATGATCACTGCCAGCTGGTGCGTATGGAGCAGAATTACCGGAGCAGCCCGGAGATTGTTGAATTGGCCAATTGCTCGATCAGTCATAACCGCGACCAGCTACCCAAAAAACTCTTTTCCAATAATCCTCCCGGTGCGATGCCGGTAGTGGCCAAAGTCTATGATTCCCGGCAGGAAGCGTCTTATGTTTTACAAAGTATCTGGGAATTACAGAATAACGGGGTGCCCTTAAATGAAATTGCGGTACTCTACCGCAGTTCATATCTGACCCCTGAGGTGGAGTTTGCCCTTGCTCGCAAAGGAATCAGTTACAGAACTTACGGTGGGATCAAATTTTTCCAAAAAGCGCATGTCAAAGATTTGCTCGCATATTTAAAAGTTCTCTATAACCCTCATGATGAAAATGCCTGGCGCCGGGTTGCCACTCTCCAGCAGGGTTTGGGGTCGGCTACTTTTAATAAATTGTGGACTAAGCTTAAGCAGCACACAAACCCGCTTGAGTCAGCTTTAGAAGGCAAGGAGACCCCTGCCAGGGGTAAAGATGGTTGGGCGGCGCTTTGTAGGACCCTAAACTCGATTTATCACGGCAACCATGAGCATGTGCCTGGTTTAATTAATAAGGTTTTAACCGATAACTATGATCAGATCTTACAGCAAAATTACCCTGATCAGTATGAGGATAGGTTTCGCGGCATTGAAAGGCTGGCTATTTACGCTGAACGCTTCGAGTCCCTGGCTGCTTTCCTGGAATCATTGGCCCTGGAGGAATCAGTATTTGCTGACACTACTGCCGGACCGGCAGATTCAGGCGGACAACTTACTTTATCAACCATTCACAGCGCTAAGGGCAAGGAATGGGATAGCGTATTTATAATCGGCATGAACCAGGGACAATTCCCCAGTCAGCGAGTGGGTCCGGAAAGTTTAGATGAAGAACGGCGTTTATTTTACGTGGCTTCCACGAGAGCCCGCAATTACCTGTTTTTAACCACTTACCGGGAGGATTACCGTAATTACGGCGCTGTTTCGGAAGGACCATCCCAGTTTTTAAGGGAGCTGCCCACAGAATGTTATGAACTGGTCAATTTTGATAGCGAGTTCTAAAAAGGTTGCGCTAAATGAATATATTAAGAAGCAGGCCGGTGCTTATGTTCAGATGGTTGATCAATAGTCAGATTTGGCTGAGTCGTAAATTTGACAAGGTATTGCCCTATAAATTTAGACTGGATGGGAATTATGATTTTCAGGAAAACATGGTTCCTGCCTGTTTAAAAGAAAATATGGTCGTTTATGATGTCGGAGCAGGAAAACGCCCTTTATTAAGCTCAAAAGTTAAAAAACATCTTAATCTCAGGGTAATCGGCCTTGATATCGAACATGAAGAACTAGAGGCAGCACCTCCCGGCGCATATGATGAGAAGATCGAGGCAGATATTGCCGGCTACCGGGGATTAAATGACGCAGATTTAATCATTTGCCAGGCNTTATTGGAACATGTCAGAGACGTTGAATCTGCTTTTTCAGCGCTTTCGAGTATTTTAAAGCCGGGTGGTTTAGCGCTTATATTTGTTCCTAATCGCAATGCTCTTTATGCAAGGATCAATAGAATTATTCCACAAAGCACAAAAAAAACTATGCTAGCGGCATTATATCCAAAGATGCAATGGAAACAGGGTTTTAAAGCATACTATAACAGGTGCACTCCTGCTGAGTTTAAGGTTTTGGCGGATCAGAACAATTTAGTAGTCATAAATGAATATTACTACTATAACAGTATTTATTTTTCCTTTTTCTTTCCTCTCCATTTGTTATGGAGATTATCGGTTTTTATATTTTATGGCATCTACAAAGAACAGGCCGCCGAAACATTTACACTGATTGTTAGAAAATATTAAATTTAAATTGGACACTTCACAAACAGGTATAGTATAATACCTATTAATTTTATTTTTAGGGGAAGCAGGGGGATTAGATGAAAAAAGTCGATTTATACGATACTACATTACGAGACGGCACTCAGCGGGAGGGGGTTTCCCTTTCTGTTGCTGATAAGTTAAAGATTGCTGACAAGCTTGATGAGATTGGAGTTAGCTACATCGAGGGAGGTTGGCCCGGATCTAACCCTAAAGATATAGAGTTTTTTCGGAAAGCTGCAGAACTAGAATTTAAGCATGCCCGGTTATGCGCTTTTAGCAGCACCCGCAAACCCGGAATATCTGCGGCAGAAGATTCAAACCTGCAGGCTGTTGTTGAAGCCGGCACCGAGACAGTGACTATCTTCGGCAAAAGCTGGGACTTTCATGTCCATGATGCCTTAAAAACNACCCTGGATGAAAACCTGGCCATGATTAANGAGACTGTTCTGTATCTCAAATCACTGGGCCGGGAAGTGATTTTTGATGCCGAGCATTTTTTTGACGGTTACAAGGCCAACCCGGAATATGCCCTCTTAACCATCGAAACTGCTTCTAAAGGCGGCGCAGATACTGTTGTTTTGTGTGATACCAACGGAGGGTTAATGCCATGGGAATTGTCCCCTATCTTGGAAGTGGTCAGTGACAGGGTCAAATCTCCACTGGGTATACACGCTCACGATGATGCCGGCATGGCAACGGCCAATTCATTGTTAGCGGTCCGGGAGGGGATTACCCAGGTTCACGGGACCATCAACGGTTATGGTGAACGCTGTGGCAATGCTAACTTGTGCACCATTGCGCCCAACCTGCAGCTCAAAATGGGATTACAGGTTATCACGCCCGAACAGCTGCAAGGCTTAACCAGGCTGTCCCGTTTTGTTGCCGAGTTGGTTAATATTGCTCCTCCGGATCAGCAGCCTTATGTCGGATTTAATGCCTTTGCCCATAAGGGTGGTATTCATATTGATGCGGTAAATAAAAAACCGGCCACCTATGAACACGCTTCCCCTGAACTGGTCGGTAATCAGCGGAGGATTCTCGTATCAGAACTGGGTGGGCAAAGCAGTATTTCCATCAAGACTAATCAAAACAATTATCACCTTGATAAAGGCAAGCCGGAGACGGCAGCGGTTTTGCAGAAGATCAAAGAAATGGAACACTACGGTTACCAGTTTGAGGGTGCAGAAGGTTCATTTGAACTACTGGTCCTAAAAATGATGAAAGCTTATCAACCTCTTTTCCATCTCGAAGGGTTTAGGATGATCATTGAAAAGCGAGAAAACGGGCACCTATATTCAGAAGCGACCATTAAAGTCCGGGTCGGTGATATGCAGGTTCATACCGCTGCTGAAGGGAACGGACCGGTTAATGCGCTTGACAATGCTTTACGTAAAGCATTAGAGGAAATTTATCCTGCATTAAAACAAATGAAGCTCAGTGATTTTAAGGTGCGGGTTATTGATGGTGTTGACGGAACTGGAGCCCAGGTCAGGGTGCTTATTGAAACATGTGACGATACAATGACTTGGGGGACAGTCGGTGTTTCGCCTAACATTATTGAAGCCAGCTGGATTGCCCTGGTAGACAGCCTGGAATATGGTTTGCTGTGCCGCAAGCTCCCCGAACTTGATGAGGCAAAAAAAATCTTGGAGCAGTTGAAGCAGGGAAATGTTTAGTTAATGCAGCCATATTATTGATCAAGGAGCGGGTGGCTGATTGAATACAGAAAAATTGAAGACTATCCTGCTGAATCTTTCTTCTGCAGACGGTTTATCAGGAGAAGAAACTGATGCTGTTGAAACTGCCGCTCNTTATTTCCGGCAGTATACCGGAGAAGTAAAAAATGATCGTTTTGGGAACCTGCTTGCTTTAAAGCCAGGTTACCCTGCTTCGGATCAGCAAAGGATTACCCTGGCCCTCGTGGCCCATATTGATCAGATTGGAGCGATGGTCACAAAGATCGAAGAAGGTGGCTTTATAAGATTTGCACCGGTAGGCAGTATTGATCCACGTATCCTGCCCGGGCATGCCGTGAAGGTGCATGGGAAGAATCGTCTGCAGGGAGTGGTCGGAGCCAAAGCTCCACACCTGACTAGCCAGAAAGAGCGCACAACGCCCCCTGAAATTGAGAATATGTTTATTGATCTCGGCTGTGATGAAAAAAAAGTTCGGGAACAAGTCAGAGTCGGTGACTTTATAGCTCTTGAACAACCCCCCCTGATTATGCAGGATAGCAAAATGATAACCGGTAAATCATTGGATAACCGGGCCGGAGCTGCTACGATGATTGCATCTGCTGCTAGCCTCTCTGCCCTGCGGCATCAGGCAGATGTCTGCTTTATATCTACCGTGCAGGAGGAAGTAGGGCTAAGAGGTGCTGTAAGCGCTGCTTACGGTTGCAAACCCGATCTTGCCATTGTGATCGATGTTACTCATGGTGATGCACCCGGTCTTGAAGATAAGACTGTTTTTAAAAACGGTGCTGGACCGGCCATTGCAGTCGGCCCAAATTTTCATCCCATCCTGGGCAAAAAACTCCGGGAAATTGCTCAAGAAAACTATCTGCCCTTTCAAATAGAGCCGATTTCCGGACCCAGCGGTACTGATGCCTGGCCTATCCAGGTTTCACGGGAAGGCATTCCCACCGCTCTGCTTTCGATACCCCTACGCTATATGCACACAGCAGTCGAGTTGATTAATTTAGATGATCTGATTGTGAGCAGCAAACTTTTAAATCATTTTATGCACAATCTTGATTATTCTTTTTTAGAGGAGTTGAAAAATTGTTAGCAGAGTTAGCTGATTTGCGCGGTGTGTCCGGTGATGAAGGACGGGTTCGCGGCTATCTTTTGGATAAGTTAAAAGGATACCGGGTAAAAACTACAGTTGATACCATGGGAAATTTGCTTGTTCGCCGGGAAGGAAAATCCGGCATGCCGAAAGTTATGCTTGCTGCGCACATGGATGAAGTAGGCTTAATGATTACTAAAATTAACAAAAACGGGATGCTTAAGTTTGAAACTATCGGTGGTATAGATAGCCGTATATTACCGGCTAGCCGGGTTTTGGTCGGTCCGGAAGGGCTACCTGGAGTGATCGGAGTAAAGCCGGTTCATTTACAAAAAGCAAATGAACAAAAGAAACCTTTTGATCTAGAAACGCTGAGCATCGATTGTGGTTTTAACAGTCTTGAAAGAGCTGAAAAGCATGTCTCGGTTGGTGATTATGTTTCATTTGATGCTTCATGTACTGCCTTAGGTGACGGTTATTACCGGGGAAAAGCTTTTGATGACCGGGCCGGATGCCTGACCCTGTTAGAACTTTTGATGGAGGATAACGGTCTGGCTTTCGATGCCGCTTTTACAGCCCAGGAAGAGATGGGGGCCAGGGGGGCTATGGCTGCTGCCCATACAATGCAGCCTCAAATTGCCCTGGCCTTAGAAACCACTGCGGCAGCAGACACCCCGGGCACTGAAAACAATCTAGTCAGCACCAGGCTGGGAGCAGGCCCGGCTATTAGTATGATGGACCGAACTATCTTAATAAGTAAAGAAATGCGCAATCAATTAGTCCAGGCAGCTGAAAAAGCAAAGGTGCCTTATCAATTTCGTAGTTTTACCGGGGGAGGAACCGATGCAGGATCTATTTCACTTTCCCGTGAAGGGGTGCAGTGCGCTGTCCTGTCAGTACCCTGCCGCTATATTCATTCTCCACACAGTATTCTAAACGAAAGTGATCGGCAGTCAGCGTTTGCTCTGATCAGAGCCTGGTTAGAGATGGTGCAGTAAAATAAGGGGGCGATGAAGATAGAAAGGCTCTTAAAAAAATTGACAGAAGCTTACGGTCCGTCGGGCGAGGAAGAGTTGGTAAGTTCGGTAGTTGAAGATATGACCAGCGCCAGGGCAGACCGGGTTTTTAAAGACAAGCTGGGCAACCTTTTTGTTGAAAAAGACGGACCTGCTCCAAAAATAATGGTCGCAGCTCACATGGATGAAATCGGAGTGATCATTACCCATCTTGATGAGCAGGGTTTTTTACGTCTGGCTCCGGTCGGTGGAATATCCCCCTACCGTCTAGTGGGGCAGCGCCTGCGCTTTAAAAACGGTAATAGGGGAGTGGTTTTCCATGAAAAAGTAAAAGAATGGAAAGAACTTGATTGGAGTAAATTATACCTTGATATCGGTCAAAAAGATAATAAAAGTGCTCAAGAAATAATCAGGATTGGTGATATGGCCTGTCTTGATCAACCTTTTTTAACTCTCTCCGGAGGCCGGTTTGTTGCTAAGGCGATGGATAATCGTTCGGGTTGTGCCATCTTGATAGAAGCTATTACTCAACTTCCAGATAATCTACCCCAGGCAGTCTGTTTTGTATTTTCGGTGCAGGAAGAGCTTGGCTTAAGAGGAGCTAAAACAGCTGCTTATCGCTGTGAGCCTGATTACGGTTTGGCTGTTGATGTTACAGGGGTTGGTGATACTCCTCAGGCCCCACTATCAAATATATCCTTAGGTAAGGGGCCGGTGATAAAGGTTAAAGACAGGTCAGTGATGTGCCATCCCCTGATCAAGCAGTTCATGCAGGAAACTGCTGAGAAGAATGAAATCCCTTATCAGCTTGGAGTGGTTGAACGCGGCGGAACAGATGCCGGGGCGATCCATACTTCCCGGGAAGGAGTTCCTTCCGGAGTTCTTTCGATCCCTTGCCGCTATGTGCATTCACCCTCAGAGATGATTGACAGCGTTGATCTACGCCATTCCACTGATCTTTTAGTGAAGCTTTTGACAGCTAAGTGGCCTGCTCCAGAGGGACAGGTCTGCCATGAAAAATAATGAAAATTGTGATTTGAAATATTTAAATGCCTTAAACCGCATTTCATTTCTCGGACCGAAAAGGATTGCTGCCCTGCTTGACTATTATGGTTCTGCAGAGGCTGCATGGGAATCTTCACCCGAAAACTGTAGATTCATCTACGGCCTAAATGGGTATGCTGATCGTTTAAAGCAGGAACGTGACGGTATTGACCCTGAAAAAGAGTGGAATCGACTTCAGAAGGGTAAAATAGGTTGCATATCAATTGATTCTGCTCAGTATCCTCATCTTTTAAAGCAGATTTTTCAACCGCCCCCTATTCTTTATTACCGTGGTGATTTAAGCAAAGTAGATAAACCGGCTGCTGCCGTAGTGGGCAGCCGCCGATCCACATTTTACGGTAAAGAAGTGGCAGAACGCTTGGGCGGTGAATTGGCTGCCTCTGGAGTGAGTGTGATCAGCGGAATGGCCCTGGGGGTTGACACCTCAGCACACCGGGGATCTCTTGAACGTAAAGGTTATACAGTAGCTGTGCTAGGTTGTGGTATTGATCGGTGTTATCCTTCCGCCAATAAAAATTTAATGGAACAAATTGCTGCTGACGGAGCAGTTTTCAGTGAATTCCCACTGGGCGCTAAACCGCTGTCCCATCATTTTCCCCAGCGTAATAGGATTATCAGCGGGCTATCTCTGGGCACTGTGGTTGTCGAAGCAACCGCTAAAAGCGGATCCCTGATTACCGCTAACTATGCCCTGGAGCAAAATCGGGAGGTCTTTGCTGTGCCTGGTAATATAGGCAGCCCCTACAGTCGCGGCTGCCATCAATTGATAAAGGAAGGGGCTCATTTGGTGGAATCAGCGGCAGATATTCTCGGTGAAATATATATTGATGGTCCATCAGAGGAACAGTTAACTTTAGACATGATAACCGATTCAGCTGTTTTGTCAGCGGAAGAACAGGCCCTTTTGCAATTTATCCCTTATCAACCGACACATGTTGACGATATTATAAGAACCAGCGGAAACAGCGCTGCCCGGGTTATAACTGAACTGCTATCCCTTGAAATAAAGAAGCAAATTCGCCAGTCACCGGGAAAATATTTTTGCCGGATTTGACAGATATGGTAAAATACTTTACGGATAACAATTGAATTTTGTTTTAAACCCTTAAGGAGGGTCGACTTCATGAATTTGGTGATAGTTGAATCACCGACTAAAGCAAAAACTATTAAAAAGTTCCTCAGTAAGAACTATAAAGTGCTAGCCTCCCAGGGCCACCTGATCGATCTGCCGCGCAGTAAAGTAGGGGTGGATATCGAGAATGATTTTGAACCAAAATATATCACTATCCGCGGCAAAGGAAAAATATTAAAAGAATTGAAAGATGCTGCAAAAAAAGCGAACAAGGTTTTTCTAGCCGCCGACCCGGACCGGGAGGGAGAAGCGATTTGCTGGCATATCAGCAGAGCCCTTAACCTTGATCAGGCTCAACCCTGCCGGGTAGAGTTTAATGAAATAACCAAAGAAGCAGTCAAGGAATCTTTTAAAAATCCCCGTCAGATTGATTACAACCGGGTTGATGCCCAGCAGGCCAGGCGGATACTTGACCGGTTGGTAGGCTATTCGATCAGCCCTCTGCTGTGGCGTAAAATAAGGAGCGGTCTTAGCGCAGGCCGGGTTCAGTCAGTGGCGGTCCGCTTGATTTGTGATCGTGAGGATGAAATTGATAGTTTTATTCCCTGTGAGTACTGGAGTTTAAATGCCCTCCTGGAGGATGAAAAAAATGGCAGCAATTTTAAGGTTGAAATTGATCGTCACAAGCGCAGTAAGCTTGAGCTTAAAAACAAAGCTCAGGTCGAAGATGTTGCCGCAGCGGTAAGAAATGAAAAATTTATTATTGACAAGATTACCCGCAGTCAGCGCAAGAGACATCCGCTGCCACCCTTTACAACCAGCAGCCTGCAGCAGGAAGCATCAGCCAAGCTTGGGTTTACCAGTCGTAAAACCATGAATCTTGCTCAGCAGCTCTATGAAGGTATTAATATAGGGTCCGGTGAAACGGTAGGTTTGATTACTTATATCCGAACTGATTCAACGAAAGTATCAGTTCAGGCGCAGGACGAAGCCCGTACAATGATCGAGAATAAATATGGCGCGGATTACCTGCCCGGCAAACCTCCAGAGTACAAAACGCGTAAAGGTGCCCAGGAGGCCCACGAGGCGATCAGGCCAACCTCTATTATGCGAGAGCCAGATTTGATTAAACAGCACCTCAGCCGGGATCAGAACCGTCTTTACAAGTTGATCTGGAACCGTCTTGTGGCTGCTCAGATGAATCCGGCTGTCTACAACAAGGTGCGGGTCAATATTAAGGCCGGCGGCTACACTTTTAAGGCTAATGGTTCGAATTTACGCTTTCCGGGCTTTCTGATTCTTTACCAGGTTGATAACGGGGATGAGGATGCATATTTGCCTGATTTGGAAGAAGGTCAGGATTTAAAACTCCTGGAGTTGATCCCTGATCAGCATTTTACCAAACCGCCACCCCGCTACAATGAAGCATCATTAATCAGAACTCTAGAGGAAAAAAGGATCGGTAGGCCCAGCACCTACAGTCCGATTATTGAAACAATTCAGAGTCGCGGCTATGTGATTAAAGAAAACAAGGCCTTTTTACCGACTGAGATTGGGATTGTGGTTGTTCAGCTAATGNTCAACTATTTTCCTGAAATAATAGATATTGATTTCACNGCCAGGTTAGAGGAGCAGTTAGATGAAATTGAAGAAGGGAAACATGAGCGCCTGAAGGTATTAAAAAATTTTTACGAAGGTGATTTTAAAGATCGATTGGAAGAGGCGGATCAAAAGATAGAAAAAGTAGAGATGAAACCGGAGTACAGTGATGAAACCTGTCCGCATTGCAGTGAGCATCTTGTTTACAAGCATGGCCGCTTTGGCCGTTTTCTGGCCTGTCCAGCCTTTCCTGAATGCAGGTACACCAAGAAAGTTGTTAAAGAAACGGGTGTGCAATGCCCGCGTGACGGTGGAATGATTGTTGAACTGAGAACCAAGAAAGGGCGTACATTTTACGGTTGTGAAAATTATCCTGACTGTGACTTTTCACTATGGAAAAAACCTCTCCCGGAAGAATGTCCCCAATGTGGTTCACTGCTGGCGGAACACAGAAAGAGCAAAGAAACTTTGGCCCGCTGCTCGAAGAAGGAGTGTCCCTACGAGCATAATCTGGAAGAACAGGAAGCTGCTGCGGGAAGCTGAAACATTTAAAACAATTAAGGTTTGAATAGGTGGAATTTTTTAAAAAACCATTATATTCACTTGCAACACTAGAATAGTTATGTTAGGATAATAAAGGTGTTGCGATATGGAAATTAATGATTGGCTCGAGCGTTTCATGGCTTATCTTAACGTTAATAAGAATGCATCACCTTTGACCCTGCAGGCTTACAGAAATGATATTATGCATTTTCTTGGCTTAGAAGGCATCAGGTCAGAAGGTTTGCAGGCAATAGACCATCTTACATTGCGGCGCTATCTAGCCTGGTTGAAGGCAAAGGGTTATTCTCGACGCTCTATTGCGCGTAAATTGTCTGCCACGCGTTCTTTTTTGTTTTATTTACAAAAAGAAGATCAGGTTAACAGTGGAAAATGGTCTACAGTAGCCCGGCCCAAGCTAGAAAAAAACTTGCCCCGGTTTATGTATCCCCACGAAGTAATAGCTTTGTTGGAAGCGCCTGATAGTGGAACAGATTTGGGTTTTCGGGATCGGACAATTTATGAATTAATTTACTCTTCCGGCCTGCGGGTGGGTGAACTGGTTAATTTACATATTCACTCTTTACAGCTGGAAGACAGATTGGTCAAGCTTTACGGTAAAGGGAAAAAGGAGCGTATTGTGCCGATTGGTAAAGTCGCTGCCGGATTGTTAGATGAGTACCTGCAAAGAATACGCCCGGCTTTAGTTGCAAAAAATAAAAATCAGCGGGTTTATGACGAACTGTTTTTGAATAAATACGGAGATCCTTTGAGTGATCGAGGTGTGCGTGATAATTTTAGAAAATATATTCAAAGGGTATCTCATAAAGAGGATATTAGCCCTCATTCTTTAAGACATTCATTTGCGACGCATTTGCTTGAGGGAGGCGCTGATATAAGAGTGGTTCAGGAATTGCTGGGCCATGCCACCATATCAACCACTCAGATTTATACACATGTGACCCGGGAAAGATTAAGTGAAGTCTATCGATCAGCTTTCCCCCGGAACTAAATTTAAAGGGCGTTAAACTCATGTTTGAAGGAACAACCATAGTAGCGATTAGATTG
>SL_8KL_010_SEDDRAFT_10003616_pt1 | contig 12691 bp, 27 predicted proteins | sample SodLakKL_010_SED_4_FD_11160 | JGI IMG/M metagenome (IMG submission 11160) | reverse complement strand
ATATATTCGTGGGTTCATAATAAATTAATTTACATGTCATTATAAAAATTAGTATCGTATTTACCATTCTTCATCCAAAACTCCATTGGAACAATTGGTTCTTCATATCGTCTGTTACCTATAATTCGTTGTGCCATTTCATACTGCATTTTTGATAAAATTTCTTTTACTTCCTTTTCAGTATAATAACGACCAATAAGTAAACGTACTAAATTTTCTTTATAATTTAATAATTTTAATTTTATTCGTTTCATAATCAACAGTATTTAGTTTGATAAAATTTGAATTAAACTATACATAATAAATATTATTGCAATCCAGACCACAATTCCATAAATTGTTTGTATAAATCTGTAGTATATAGTATTTCTTTTAAAAAATAAAAGATTATATAATGTATTTAAATTTTTTTTAAACATATTAAAGTTTTTTTTGTGTGTTAAAAGATAAAAGTTCTATTTTGTTTTTAAGTATTTTTGATACAAAAAATCAGGATCTATTTCTTTATTGAAGTTTCCTTCAAGTAGTATGTTTAAGAATTTTATAAATCCAATTCTGTTTTGAATTCTTTCATTAATTTCCTGATCATTTTGAAATTCTAATTCTATCTCAATATCAGATAAATGTGATTGTAATACTGTATGTGCTTTAATTTTCATTTTCATTTTCAATTATTTTTAAAGTTTTATCTTTTTAACAATTTATATTATTAATTTATATACAAATATACAAAAAAGTTTTGAGAAAAACAAATTTTTAATATAGATCATTTTCTTTAAATTGTTTATCGAGTTCATCCCAATCAACCATATTATCTGTCATCATAACACAAGGTTTAATTGGAATATCATTTGCAATATCATCAATCCATATTTCCTTTGTTTGTTTCATTATATTCCAATCCCATATTACAGGATTAGATTTTGTTCCCGTATGTTTCAGTATTGGTTGGAGTTCAGTATTTTTATCTTTGCAGAAATTCCAATATGTTTCATTTAAATACTTTTGAGCTTGTTCAAAAGATTCTCTATCACACTCAACTCTATAAGTATTTAAAATTATTTCATGACCGGCATCTTGAAGTTTTTTAATTACTTCAAAACATCCAAAATTACATCGCCCAATATTTGGATAATTATGTTCAACAACCGTTCCATCAAAATCTAAATAAATTTTAAATTTTTCCATATTATTTATTTTTTTTTATTTCTTCTTTTAACCATTCAAATCTCATTTTTGCTTTTTGAATAGATGTACCTTGACAATTCTTAGGAAAATTGTTTCCATAAAATCCCTGGATATAATATCTCATTATTCCAAAACAACCGCCTATTACATCAATAATAGATTCAGAATCTGTTTTAAAAGTTGCATATATTTTCCAAGCTTGTAATTTTTTTAAATCTTTAAATTCTTCAATCTTATTTTCTGTAAATAAGATTTCAAAAAAATTTAACAAAATATCTTTAGGAATATTTTCATCCAATCGATAATATTGATCTAATCTATCATATGTTGTTGTTATATCTGTAATTGAAAAATTTCTAACTTCTTTAAGTTCATATTTAAATATTTTGCATTCATTTAAAATATCTAAAATAAACCAGTCAGATGATTTTGCTAACAATAATGCAGAATTTGCATGTTGTTCTTTTGTCCAAATCTCCCCAAGTTTACTAAACTTTAATTTTAATACTTTTGATTTTATTTCTTCGTATGATAATTTACTCATTCCATGTGTTTGGTGATAAGGAACATCACCACCTTTCCAAAATAAACCACTTGGTAAATGTTTTACTCTATATACTAACATATGTTTATTTTTTTTGTTGCCAATATAAAAAATCCACAAGAATTGTAAAATTCAATTCCACACATTTCTTCAGATTCGTATCTATTAAAATAATCACGAGAATCGCCAACAAACCAAGCATTCTTTATACCCAATGTTCTTTCCATATGATCGTTTGTTTTTTCGGCCTTTTTCCAACCATCATTTCTATGTTCACAACAATCGGTCATCCCATCAAATTCAGAACGAACATTGATATACATATTTTCAAAATTTTCACGAATAAATTTTTTAACGGTTGCCTTAGTTATTTTTTTCATTTCGATTAATTTTTAATTCATTTATTGAATTTGCAATATTTGTAAGTTGGTTAGAGTATTTCATAAGTCTTTTTCTTACAACATATATTTGTTTATTTGTAAGATAACCATTTCTGTTGTAAAATTCTGCAAAAGAGGAAAGTTTATATCCATCAGGTTTATTAAAACCATCTCCATTATATACCCGTGTTTGCTTTGTTCTTTTTTCAAGATCAATTTGACGATTATACATTTTCACCAAAGATCTTTTTACAAAATCGGGTCTTGTTTCCAATAATTTTTTTATCTCATCTTGAGTCCAAATTTTATCAATATTTTTCATTTGGTTTTTCTTTTTATTTTTTCATAATAATAAATCAATACACCAGTTATAAATGAACATAGTATTAAAAACCCAAAAAGAAATATAAAATTCAAAATAACTGATTGTGTAGGTTCAAATATAGGATCCATAATATTTTTTATTTTTTGATTATATACAAATATACAAAAAATTTATGAGAAAAACAAATTTATTTTTTAAATTTATTGATTATTTCTTCAATTGAAATTGGTTTATAATCTAAAAACTCACAATTTACATTTAAGATATTACCTCTTTTTGGTATTGTTTCAATTTCTTTCTTTTTATGTGTATGACCATGAATATGAATATATCCTTTATAAATTCCTTTCCATGAATATATGGGATAATGATATAAAACAAAATTATAAATTTTATTGTTATATTCATAATTCATATAATGCACATCCTTTGCCCACTCAAATCTATGAATATATTTATGTAAATGCTTTTCATCATGATTTCCGATTATAAGGTATATTTTTCCATTCAATTTGTTTAAGACATTTCTAACAAAATGCTTCGGATTCATTTTGTACATCAAATCTCCAAGATAATAAACATCATCATTAATACCAACTGTTTTATTCCATTCATCAATCATAAACAAATTCATTTCATGTAAATTATTAAAAGGCCTGTTCGACATTTTGATAATTGATATGTGACCCCAATGGTGATCAGAAATAAAATATTTCATTCTTTTACTAATAAATTATCAATGTATATAGTTAAAGATTTAATTATCTTATTTATATCATTATTGTTTAACTTCATATCTCCAAACATTTCATAAAATGAAATTCTTTTTTCTGTATCTGTGAAAACTTGTTTTTCTATATTGAGAAATCTTTCAAAAAATTCTAATTCTTTCTTTTTCATTGTTTAATATGATTAACATTTACTTTATTGATTGTTTCATGTTTTGAGCAATATAATATATATGATTTTATTAATTCTAAACCTTTTGTTTTGCCTTCAAAGAAAACATTCATATTGTCATCTATAAGAATTCTTACACCATCTCTATCATAAAAAGCATCAGTCGCTTTTGTTTCAACATCATCACGTGTCATATCATATAGATGCCATTCTGGGTGTTCGTTCAAATCCAGCAACATTTCACATTCTTCATAAACTGCTTCTTTTTGTTTTTCTAAATCTCTTAAAAGATCTAAAAATTCACCATCGGCTACATTAATATATTTTCTAAAATGATCAAACAAACCAGTTTCATGAAAATTACCGTTAAAGAAAATTAATGATTTTGATTTCTTTGATGAATTAACTTCCTCAATTGTTTTTTGTAGTAGCTTTTTCATTTTTTAAATAATTATATATGTATTCCCAATCTGTTTTTGGATCAAAACCTGCTTTATCTTCAAATAAAACATTAAAATAAAATTTTTCTTTATAATATCCAAAATCTCCTTTTGATGAATCTATCTCTGGATTTTCATTAACATACTTAAAATTGATTTTATCCTCTTTAAATGTATTCATATAAATTTCCATTTCTTTAGGATACGATGAACTGAAAATTATTAAAACAATATCTTTATGTTTTTCAGATATAAGTTGTAATGTTTCTTTTGCATATTTATAATAATCAATTTTTTTTCTGTCTCTTCTATAGTCAGGTTTAGAAATTACACCATGAATATCAAAAACCCAATATGTTTTATCCCAGCCTTTTTTATTTGCATATGTAAACATCTTTTCAATCCAAACAAGAATTGCTGGTTTATAATTATTTGATTGGTAAATCATCTATGTCAGAATTATTTTCTTTTTCTTTTTCTAAATCCCCATCCAATTTATTATTATAATCTGTTACATATCTTCTTAAATCTTTAAGTATTCTATCTGGAAACATTATACTTGAAATAACATTCAGAAAAATAATTAAAAGAAAAGATGTCCAATATGATATTTCTTCAAAGAAAATTAAATCTTCAAGATTTGATAAACGATTCCACATAAATTGAAACACAAAAGCCTGAAGTGAAAAAATCAATAATATTAATATTGTAAAAAATATTAATCCTGAAAGAAACCCAATTAACCAATAAATTTTTGATGATACATTTTTCATACTATTATTTTTTATAAAGTAAACCTATTTCATATTTTCTCATATCTGCATATACTTCTTTATGCCCAAAACTCGTTTCTCCAAAATGTTTATTATTTACCAAACCGACAAATGATTCTTTTAAAAATTTTCTTTTCTTTTCGGTCAATTTACCTTCAGGATTTAATTCTGATAAATAAACAAAGGTATCATTCATTTCAGTTATTTCAAATTTTACCTTGTTTCCATTTTCAAACAATTGTCCTTTATGTAAATTTTCATAAATCTTTTTTGTTCTTAAATCATAAACACTTCGCCAATCATATTTTGTTTGTTTCATACTATTTTTATTTAGTTTAGTTTTTTAAATTATAAAATTCGTTTATATTTAATGCTTTGAAAATTACATTATTATGTATTTGATAAAATGAATTATGATAGTGTCCATATGCCCATATATTGGGGGTCAATTCATTTTCTTCTAAAAAGTTAAATATTTTAGTAAAGACATTACGTTCTTTTTCACAATCATCAAATAAAGTTGAATCAATTTTCAACCAACTACCAATACCTTCTTTTGATTGCGGAAATGCAAAACAAGGTGCAGCATGTGATACTAGAATTGTGGGTTTTGGTATATCTTTTAATTTTTCCTGATCATATATAGGAATTTCATTTTTCCACCAAGACACTCCTTCAATTCTTTTAATTCTATCAATGCTTAAACTCCCACCAATAAAAAGTATTATATCATCCTTTGTTTCAATAATTGAATAATCAGGTACTAATTTAATATTTGAAAATTCAAAAGATCCATCAAAATATGCAGGATCATCATGATTTCCCCTAACACCAAGAATTAAATTATTTGTTATTTTTGCAATATTATTTAATTTCTCAAATTCAACTTTATAATAATTTGGTTTATGAAATCCCATACCAATATCACCACATAATATTATTATACTATCTGTAATTTCATATCTATTTTTTATTAAATACCCAAATGTATTAAATTCACCATGAATATCACCAACACAAATTATATTAGAAAATAATTTAGCTTTTTTTTCTATCTTCATTCTTTTTTATTTTTAGTTTTCTAATCGGCATTCTTATAAATAATTTAACAAAATGCTCACCGGGTTTTCTAACATCTTCCCACATATCAGTATCTATCTTAACATCATTAACATCCCAACCCAATGCTTCACATTTTTTAATTATTTCCTTTAGTGATTTTGATTTTATTTCTATCTTCATTTGTAAAAACTATTCTAAATCTTTCATCTAATTCAAAAACATAATCTTCACAAAATACATAAACTTTATTATTACTTTTTGTTATACTGTTTACATAACCCGGGAAATAAAGATAATCTTCTGAAGGTTTATTTAATTTACACAAAAATCCTAATAATGAAAATTCAATGGTTTCTATTTGATTTTTACCTTATCATGTAATAAATCAGATGCACGTTTCAATTCACTAAACTCATTTGAATTTTCTGCTATTATTTTCATATGTTTTAATTTCTAAATTTATTTTTAAAAAGACATAAGATATTTTAAAACATCTGACCATCCTGGAAATTCAGGAGTCCCAAAATGAATATGCTTCCCATCAAAATCAGCAACACCGTGCGCAATTCTATCATCAATTAAAAATTCACCTTTTACTAACCCTTTGTTGTGACATAGGATTAATTTTTTCTTTGCAGTTTTTCCGAGATATTTTTCAACCCAAATTCTTTTTTCTTTCCAGGCATCTGGTGAACTCCAAGGTGGGGTTGATAAAATATAAGTATCATACTTTTCTTGTAATTTTCTCCAAGATTCAATAGCACCAGCAATTGGATTCAAATCTTTATATAAAGTTGGATGTGTCCATAATTTTGAATCTTTAAATCCGAGTTTTTCAAATTCTTTTTTTCTTGTATCAAAATCACACAAAACACCATCAAGATCTATTAATAAAACTGGCTTATCGGTTTTTAAACTAGGTCTCATCCATTTTTCTTCTCTTGTCATTTTCTTAAAGTTTAATATTAAAATTTTCTTTCATTTGTTCGATTTTTTCATCAGGTACACCATGTATTGATTTTCCATCATGTCGATTTTCAACAATTAGAGAAACTACAATATAATTGTATTTTTCTGCTAAGTTATAATATTCATTTAATTCAGTAATCTTAACATTGGTGTTTGCAACAAATACCTTTTCATATTCATTCTTCATAGAATCTGCTACTTTTTCCTGACATTTTCTATGTGCATAATTCAGATTTTCATATTTAAACTCATATTTTCCATCGATCATGTGATAATCATCAGCTGTACAAACAGGATATTTTCCGTTTTCAGAAAGCAAATTTGCAACTGTTGATTTTCCTGAACCGGGAATACCCCTTACTAATATCAAATATTTTATTTGTTCTTTTTTCATAACTAAAAATAACTATAATATAATTTATCTTGTTTATACTGTCTTTCACAGGTACCTCTACACCAGCTTTCCTGATAATCTGCACGTTTTCTATATTTTCTATGCAGCTTTTTCATTTCAGGTAAATTGTCTGCACAAATATTATCCCAAATATCATGCCATACTGCATTGTATCTTTTACCTTTTGGAGGTTTCCATTCAAAACAATCGGCATTAATAATTGTAACTCGAGGATCATTATAATAATCACTAACAAGTTCAATCACATCTTTCGATTTTTCAATAATTGTAATGTCTGTTACATCTGATTTTTCAAGTAACATTTTTACAATTATACCCATTCCTAAACCATTTATCAAAACACTTCCTGTTGCCTTTCTTACAAAATACATACCGTCACGAATCTCATCAGGTGTGTTTGACATTACAGTTACATTATTTCTCCTAAGTCTTTTATATGTTCCAGATGGAACATGTCTTCCTGTCTTCATTAATGATAACATTTGACTTATATCTTCTTTAGGAACTTCAAATGTTTCAATTTCCCATTCTCCAATTTTACCATCGGGAATATCAATTTTTACTTTCATAATTTAAATTTATTTATATTATCAATTATTATAATACAAATATACAAAAAATTTATGAAAAAACAAATTTATTTTTCATTAATAAAATCCTCTGCAATTTTTTTAAATTCATCAATTTCCTTTGCCTTTTCATATAATTCATTAGATATAACATATTCTAAATAATTATCTAATACTTCAACTAAAAAATCTTTTTGGATTGTAATGAGGTATGTCTGTCCTGTATATGTTTCAATAGAAAATCTAGGAAAATCTTCTTTAATATTATTTTCTATAATATATTTTACACCTTTATAACTTTCTTCATGAAATTCTAATTCAGTATGTAAATTGTTTATTAAATCTTGAGCATCTTCATCTGTGTCTACTTTATATATAATTGGTTCCATAAAATTTTATTTATATAGTTCTGTTGTGAATTTGTATAATGCTACTTCCGTGCTTGAATATTTTTCAATACCTGCCTTTTTTAAAAGAATATTTATCTGTTCATCTACAGTATTAATACCCTCGATATTTGGTAACAGTATTGATCTTTGATTTTTGTTTTTCATTGAAATTGCAATTAAACCGTATTTTTTAGGATCTAATTTTTCCTTGTTTATTTCATCAATAAATTCAGGTTTATTAATTAAAGAAACTTCATAAGTTAATTGATTTAATTCTTGTTTTGTTATCGTTTCAAATCTATTATCTCGGCTTGCGGCCGATATTGCATTATATATAATTTCCTCTTCTAAGGTATATTTAGATGGTATATATGTTCCTACACAACCTCTTAATTTTGAATTTTTATAAATCGTAACAAAAACTCCTTTATCATTTTTTTTACCGTTTTCATGTTCATGTTCTATAATTTTACTTTCGCCAATAAAAGTCTCCACCGCTTTTTTTGCTAATAATATATAATTCTTAGTTTTCATAATTTTATTTTCTTCATTATTTATTTTTTTCTTCAATTATTTCTAAAAGGTTAATAATTAAATTTCGTTCATCACCAGTAACATCATTAACTTTTTCATCATTTAATTTAGGTACGTATTTTCCTATTATTTTATATTATATACATCTGAAAGTTTTTGTTTCATTAACCGGCCAGAAATAATTTCCATTATTAAAACCTTTGTCACTTGGAAATTTTCTTAAATAAAAATCTTCATCCTTTTCAATCAATCTTGCCCTATGTGACCTATGCATTTCTTCATTATTCATCCACCATGGCATATCAGTAAATTTAAAATTTTTTAAAGCTTCTTTGTTAATGTTTGAATTTTTAAAAAATCTTAATTCCATATTATTTTTATAACCTCTACTAATCCATTCAACGATACACATATCATGATATAATGAAAGTGCATTTTCATATCCTTTCCACATTAGAGTTGCCGGGTGGTTTATCCAACCTTTTGTTTTTTGGGTTCCTGTTAAAACATTTAAAAGTTGCATTGCTTCAACTCTTTGCTTTCCAAGCCTTTTATAATCAAGAACCTCAAATGTTTTTATAAAATTTGAATAAGGAAGAAACGTTTGCATCTCAAGACTTTAAAGTTTGTTTTAATTTTATAATAGTTTGATAATTACTTAGGATATAAGTAAAACTACAATCATTAGAATGTTCAAAAAATTCATATTAATCCAAATTTGTTACTATGACTGGTGTTTGTATTTTTCTCCACCACAATTGGCACAAATTGTTGCGGATGTAATATATGAACTATGTTGAAAATTATTACATACAAAATCATCTAAATTTATTTCACTTACATCTAAAAGTTTTATAATTAATTTAGTAATCTCCCAAAGAGCCTCATCCGGTTTAATCTTATGATCATAAAGATCTTCTAATATTTTTTTTTAATTTTGTTTCATTCATAATTAATTTTTTAATTCAATAATATATCTTATTGTGCATTGTGAAGGATTATATATTATATATTCGTTATTTATCAAATCAACACCACCATGTGCAAAAACACTGTCATAATTGTCATTATTCAATTTTTCTTTTGTTATATGATAACAACTTGAATCGTGTTTATATATATGTTTTTGGTTTCCAACATGAACTTCATATATTGATAAATATCCTTTGTTTGAACTTCCACCTGTCCAATAAGAACCTCTTAATGAAGAATAACCAATTGCTTTTTTTGCTTTATCTGCAAAATATATCCCATCAGAAAACATTGCTCCTGTATGTACTGCACCTGATGGGCGTATCAACAAACCTGTTTGTAGAATATTTAACCAGTTTTCATTTCGAGATCCATGATAAAACATTTCTGTTTTTTTATTTTTTTGTTTTTTAAGATTTTCAGAAAATCTTCTTTCTGTTGATTTATTGATAACTTTAAATGCATGTTTTAATTGATGTGCATTAGGTCCCATCATTTTTCGTATAACATCAATTTCTTTATTATTTGCTTCATCAACATCAAGACCTAATGTTTCAAGAATATCCGTTGATTGTTTTTGTGAAGCATTTTCTGATGATTTTTTGTCTGCTTCTTTTTTCTTACGAATCATTTCAACCTGACCTGCCATTGTATCGAGAAGTTTCTGTTCATCATCAATCAATTTATGTGCAAAATCAATATCACTACTAGAAACATATCCGGTAAGAAGATTCTCTTTAACATTTTTCATTTTCCGAGGAATCACAGTATACAACTTTAAAAGCAATTTATTCAGTTCATCTTTTGTTGTAGACTTTGTCATTAATTTTGAAATTTCATTAATGATTTTTTGGGCCTCATCAACTTGTGTTTGTGTTACATCCTCTTGATTTACAGTATAATTTGCTTGGACTGTTTTATTTGCAAATGCCTGAAGATCATCAAATAATTTTTTAACTAATGAATTTTGAATCTCTGTAATTTTTATCGGATCACCGTTTGCATCTGCAATTTCCTTTTCAACAGATTCAGTATACAAATGTGTTACATCTTGATAACCTTTTTTTATTTTACTTCTATAGATTTTATCCCAATTTGATATAGGATATGTATGAGTAACTTCAGTACCTTTTACTCTTCCATATTGTGCAATAAAATTACCATCTGATTGTTCATAAAAGTTATAATATTTATTGTTGTTATTTTCCGTAACACAAATTAACTTAACAACTTTTTTACCAGATACAGTATAATCTGCAATTTTCATTTCAAATAAATTTAAAAATTATCTTATTTTTTTAACTCGCGTATCACAAAAAGGTGTTTGTGTTATTTGATAATGTGCAATTCTCATATCATCACGGGAATATCCTGCAGGAAAATACAATTCAATATTGTCTACTTTAGACCATGTCATATAATCTCCTATTGCAGCATCATCCTTATTTATTGTTTGTATAATACTACCGTCTCGTTTTTTATAAGCCGGTGTTGATAATCCAGTGTTTGGTGTTTGTGCAGTAATTTGTTTTAATTGATGAGAATAGTTAGAATCACCATCACTATCATCATCGAATTTATATACTCGATGAACACCGTTGAAAGTAAAACCCCAATTTTCTTCATCAGCAACTTCACTCATAAAATTTGAAACTTCAACTTGTTTTGCAAAAAAACCATTATTACGTAGTTCTTTTTTAACATCAAGTGTAGTAGTTGAACCATTTTCTTCAATTAAATCCATTGCGACATCATAAACATCGGCTTTTGTTAAATCTTTTATCATAATAATTTGTTTTAAAATTTGTAAATTTATTTTTATATACACTAATTAATTTTAGTTTCATTTTAAAGACCAATAGTTTTTAATTGATGAATTGTTTATACTTATTCATTTTTTCTTCAAGTTTTTTTATAGTATCTTTGCTTTTTCTGAGTTCTTCTTCTATTTGAGATTTTTTCTTTTTCAATCTTGACAATTCAGCAATTGAAATTTCTTTGTTTGAAAGTTTAGAACCAAATCCTGGGTTCTTAATATTCAAAACTTTAATTCTTATACCACTAAATCCAAATTCAGATGAAAGAAATAAACTATTTTCAGAATTCTTTGAAATAAAAAAGAATAATCTTCTTGCATTAAAAAACGATTTTTCTTGCAAAAAACTGTTAAGTAATTTTTTAAATTGTTTTTCTTTTGATTTGGAGTTAAAAATTGGTTCAGAAATAATAAAGCTTTCTGGGTTTGGTGAATGTTTAATTCTTTTTCTAAATTCAGAATTAAAAGGTAAGAATTTTAATTCATGATGTGGATTAATACGAATTCCAATCATTCTAAAGAAAGAATCACCATCTTTATTTTTAATGGCTAAAGTACCTTCTTCAATTTTCATTGAAACATTTTCTGAAGTTTGTGACGGCTCAAATCCATTCATACTTTTAGAAAATATTGCAACATCAACAAAAACTTCCTCTGAAAAAAGTTTTTCAAACATTTCATTTATAATTTTTTCCATATCAATAATTTTTAATTACAATACAAATATATAAAAAAACATTTACAAAAACAAATTATTTGAGAACTTTTTTCTATTATTTTTTAATTTTTAAAAACTATAGCTAAATCATCTTTACCAATAATATATTGTAATTTTTGAACATAAGTTGGATCTTCAGCATATCTCAAATCAAGATAATTTAAATATTCCCTTTCAGTTCGTATGTGATTTAAATACGCAGCTTGAAATAATGCATAATCAATAACTGATTCTTGCCAATTATTATAATAACTATGTCCTCTTCTAATTCCTTTACTTGTCTTGGGACGATATATTGCATATTTCATACCAAATAAATTATTATTTTCTCTAAAGATTTTACTATTAAAATTTCCGGTTTCTAATACTGCTTGTGCATATACAATATGTGGGAATCTTACATTCAATTCAAATAAATAAGAACGTAAATTTTCTGGTGAAAATTCTTTCTTTGGAACAGTTTCATAAATTGTAATAGTTTCAGTTTTTATTTCTCTATTTTTTGTTTCATATATATCTTTTCCATGATAATATCCCATAATAAACATTATAAATAAAACTACAATAAATTTAAAAAACCAACTTATTAATTCAAATTTTGTTATTTTGAAAAGAGGATTGTTATTGATCTTAATACCTATATTCATAGTAATTCTTATTTGATTCTTTAAATAAAAATATATCTAAAGTTTGAATA
>SL_8KL_010_SEDDRAFT_10003614_pt1 | contig 12698 bp, 11 predicted proteins | sample SodLakKL_010_SED_4_FD_11160 | JGI IMG/M metagenome (IMG submission 11160) | reverse complement strand
TTATTCACAGGAAGAATACTCAGGATTTGAGGACGACTATAATAGATAAGAATTAGACTTTAAAATCTTTCAGCGATCTTTGTATTCAAAGGAAAAGCTGATCTCCGTATTACCCTCGACTTTTTCGTCGTCTTGTACCTTCCTCCCTTTTTGGATGTCTCGAAGTCTGATTATCTCTAGTTCTTTTTCTTTTAACTCTTTCTTTAATCCGGGCACGTGTCCATCTCCGACCACAGCTACAACAGAGCCGAACCTTTCTTCGAGTTCTTGGAGATTATTTGCCATGAATCTGTTCCGATCATCAATCAAAATTTTAAAGATCGTAGGCATCTGGGAACCTAGGTCACTCATAAGACCTCCCTCAGGTACCGCTCCAGTTTCTTCAATCGAGTAATATCGATCCATCTCCTTTTCGATCCTTTCCTTACTTGTGAAAAGGCCTACGATACCTCCAGCAAAAAGCATGATCTTTTCCTTGAAACTCATCTCACTCATCAATCTGTTCAGAACTATCTGAGCTGGGAGATCGATGAATGCTACCTTTGCATTTATTTTTTCAGCGGTATCCACAGCAGTTAGCATCTCTTCTCCCACTTCTACACCGAATTTTTTTGCTATGCGTTGCTGTACGAGCTGAAGTAAACGATAAATCAGGGGTGCATCACCGCCTTTTTGTCCACTTCTAAGTGCTTCGTATCTGTCCCTGTCCAATTCCACCGCTACGACAGAAGGATTCCTAGATCTGATCTCTTTCTCGATCCTCTCTGAGATATCAAAAACATGGGCTGCACCTATTATGGTAATCATCATGATTCCATCTCGGAGGACTATATAAAAATGTGTCGTTGGAACCCGGATCGTATCAATCCTTTTATTAAGGACCTTTAAAATTACTGCGTAAGGTCATAGACATGATTCCTTCATTATCATTCAAAAGTCAGAATTTGGTTATCGTCAATGATGGCTCTTACGAGAGATTTTCTTATAATGATATGGAATTGGACCTCTGGGGCGCATTCAAAGAATTGGAAGATTATGATACGATATATTTTCTAGACCTAGATGGGATCGAATTCAACAAACCACAAACCGATGTCATAAGAAAGGCCAGCACCTCTAAGGAGGTGTGGGCAGATATCGGCGCTAGAAACGCTGAGGGGATCACGGATGCATTCATCGCAGGGGCGGATAAAGCTGTGCTCTCTACAAAAACAGTCGAATCTTTTGAAGAGATTGAAAGATCGATAGAACTGAGCGAAGATCTCATATTGTGCGTGGATTACAAAGACGAGCTTATATCTCCTTCAAAAAATATCAGAGAGATGGGTATCAGAGATTTGACAACTAATTGCGTTGAGAGAGGGATAGAAAAAGTGGTTTTTAATGACCTGTCCAATGATCCATTTGATGAGAAGGGATTGAGAAAGCTGCCGAGAAATGATTACCAATTATACATAGGCGGCATATCTCTTGATAGAGTGGACTATGTAGATCATGAAAATCTAGAGGATTTTATTCTTAAATTCAGGGAGGCGGTAAAATATCGAAGGAGTTGAAAAGAGCTCTAGCCTTTCTATTCCAGAAAGAAGGTGAGAAAATAAGTGAAGAGGATTTTATTTACGCTCAATCTGTAGATATGGAATGGTTTTCCTCTGACGAAGCTAGAGAAGTTATAGATAAAGCTCTAGAATCCGGTCTTATAAAAGTAACAGAAACTGAGATAGTGGCGAATTTTGATTATGAAAGTGTGGATATCCCGATGGGCTTCGAGCCTTCAGAAGATATACTTGAGGAGAAAAAAAGAGATATATTTCCCGATCTACTGAACGAGATAGTAGAAAAGAGTGACTTAACAAAACAGGAAATAATGTCCAAAGTCAACGAGAAACAAGATCGATTGAATATAGAGATCACTACCGCCGTATTAATAGTTGCTCATGAATTTGGAATCAACTTGAAAGATAGAGACCAGCGAATCGATACTATTTTAAAAAAGATAAAAGGAAAATGATCTTCGGATTGAGATTATATCGATAGTCACTTTTAAGTATGAGAAGATATATGAGAGGAATCCAAGATCTACTTTAAGTACAGTTATGATTTTGGAGGTATAAAACATGTCAAGGATGCACAGCCCGAAAAAGGGGCAATCAGGCTCTACTAGACCTCATCTAGAAGATAACCCTGACTGGGTTCGACTAGACGAAGAAGAAATAAGAGAGTTGATAATAGAATTAGCGAGGAAAGGCGAAACCGCGAGTGAAATAGGTATAACGCTCCGTGATCAATATGGAGTCCCCAATATCGAATTGGCGATAGGTAACAGTATAACAGAAGTGATGAAAGCGAACGAACTTGGGTCCGAGATACCTGAGGATCTTTTAGGGCTTATGGAGAAGGCCGTTAATTTAAAGGACCATCTTGAAGAGCATCCAAAGGACAAATCAAATATAAGATCATTGAGGCTAGTCGAATCAAAAATAAGACGTCTTGTGGATTACTACAAAGAGAAGGGAGAATTGGACGAAGAGTGGAGATACTCCATGGACAAAGCCGAGATACTGACTCAATAAAAATGAGATGGGAGAGGAAGGGAATTTGTTTGACATTCCCGAGGAATTAGAAAAAAAATTGGAAAGGGCTATCTCTATCCTTGAGAATCATGATAAATTTAGATTAATCACTCACTACGATGCTGATGGGATCTCTGCTAGTGCGGTTCTTGCTAGAACTGTTATGAAATGCCAAAAAGGTTTTCATACTACTTTTATAGACTCCTTTCCAGAAAAAATACCAAGCGGCTATCCTATAATATTTACAGACATAGGTAACAGTTATCTAAATCGGATTTCGGAAATAGATGAAGACGTCATAGTATTAGATCATCATGATGTGAAAAACAATAACCCAAGTATAATAGATGGAGAAAATAAAGTTTTTATCAACCCTCATGATCACGGTATCGACGGTTCTCAGGAGGTGAGTGGTGGAACTCTCGCATTGTTGTTGGCTGTCATGGAAGACAACACTAACTGGGAGGAATCCATTTATGGACTTGCAGGAGCTGCGGCAGATAAACAGGCAATTGGTGGTTTTACAGGGCTGAATCTAGAACTACTTAAAGAATCTATTGAGCAAGGTCACTTGGAACAGAGAACAGGATTGTTCATAGATGGTGAGAACATCCATGATGCTCTTATGAAAGCGTGTGACCCCTATTTTCCCGGTATCAGTGGGGAAAAGAAGAAGATAGAGAATATACTAGCTGATCTTGAGATAGATCCCGATGCTAGATTAGATTCTATAAATGTAGAGAAAAAGAGAAAATTGAACAGTTTGTTAGTACTATCTCTTCTTAGAAAAGATATACCCGCTGATGTGATAGAATCTATATATGGAACTCATAATGTTTCAACTCATGATGGTATAGAAGTAGATATGCTTTATAAAATCCTCAATTCCTGCGCAAGGAATAATAGACCCGGTTTAGGTCTCTCACTCTGTTTAGGAGACGATAAAGCCTTTGAGGACGCCAAAGGGATCAGAAATAAGCATAGAAAGGAGATCATAGACAAATTGAAAAGGTTGGAGGAAAAAGTAAACAAAAAAGAACATATCCAGTATTTTTTTGAAGAAAAAAAGACCATGAAGGGTGAATTGGCGGGATTAGGGATGCTATATATTCTTGAACAAAATATGCCAGTTTTAGGTATTGCTAGATTGGACGAGAGTGCAGATATCTCAGCAAGATCTAACAAAAAGATGGTTGAACAAGGGTTAGACATGGGAGAACTTTGTGATAGATTAGCTGGAAAGTTTGGTGGGAGCGGCGGTGGTCATGATATCGCAGCGGGAGCAACTATAGAAAACGATAATATTGACTCCTTTTTGGAAGCGATGGATGAAGAAGTTGGCAGGGTGCTTGGAAAAGGATAAAACACCGAAGATTTTATATTCCATATGGATGTTTTATTAACAATCTAAACAAATTAAAAATGGGGATCCAGATTGCCTTTTAGTCAAAGCGAAGATAAGGTGAAAAAAGATATCGAAAAGAAGATGTCTAAGATAGACGAGAGTGACGTGTCTGTCGCTGTTTCAGAATACATGGACCTATTGGATCACATTCTCAAAAAGGAGAATAAACTTCAAGATAGCAAATTCATCTCTGAAAAGTTGAAGAAGATAGGTAACGAACTGTTGAAAATAGGCGAAAACGAAAAAGCTGTACAGTGTTTCGAGAAAGCTTTGAATCGAGAGCCAAACGACGTTGAAACAATCCTCAAAAAAGGCAGAGCTTTTATGAAGATGGATGAAATGAACGAATATGCCCTAAAATGTTTCAATGATGTTTTGAAAAAAGATCCAGATAATAAAAAAGCTATTTTGAACAAAGCCAACGTATTCCGTATTATAGGATGGGAGTCTAATGCGATTCGAACTTTTCGTGAGTTGTTAGAACTCGATCCTTCAAATATAACTGAGATCCATAAGCTGGTAAAACAAAATCCCGACGACCCGACCCTGTGGAGGATCGAAGCCGAATATTTTGAAAAAGAAGGCAAAATAGAGAAAGCTATCAAAGCTTACGAGAAAGTCTTGACTTTAGAACCAGAAAACGAAACCGCTATCGAGGGAGTTATAGAATTAGCTTCGAAAAATGTTTCAAAAGCCATAGAACAGGCGGAAAAATTGGAGGAAAAAGGACAAAAATTCGTAGCAAAAACATTGTATGAAGGTATTTTGGATAAAAATCCCGAGAATTTAGAAATAATAGAAAAGATGCTGTCTTTAGAACCTAAAAATACAGAACTCCTTAGGAAAAAAGCACAGCAGCTAGAGGAAAGGGGGAAAATTGAAGAGGCAAAACAAGCATATCGAAGATTCTACGAAGAAAAAGATGACATGTTGGGATATTACAATAAAGCTCTTGAGATCGACCCAGAGGATAAAGAACTCCTCTACGAAAAAGGAGAACTCTTTTACAATAAAAGGGAGTTTGAGGAAGCTCTAGACATCTATGATCGATTGTTTGAACTCGGAGAAAATGATTCCGATCTCTGGCATAATAAAGGTGCCTGTCTTTATCATCTGGAAAGGTACGAAGAAGCCGTCGATGCGTTCGATCAGGCTCTTCAAAAGGACGAGGATGACCTTGAAGCTTGGTCTAATAAAGGTCTAGTTTTCTTTGAGATGGAAGAGTATGACGAAGCGATAGAAAACTTCAATGAAGTAGTTAAGAGAGATCAAAATCATTCTCAAGCTTGGTATTACAAGAGTATGGTAAGTGCTAAACAGGGCGAGGAAAAAAAAGCGAGAAATTTTTTGAAGAGAGCAATCGACCTTGATCAGAATTTTAAAGAGAAAGCAAAAAATGAAGATGCATTCGAGAATATTAAAGATGATGAGTGGTTTAGAAAATTATTATCTTAAATCATGAACAGCATCGAGATTCACGAAGGACTATTTTTGACATCTGATTACTGCGCTTGGTATGAAAAAGAAAGAACGGTCTTGATATCGGACTTTCACCTAGGTTATGAATCGGTCTTGAGAGAGGATGGGATCTCATTACCGACATTTCAGAAGGATAATCTTTTGGATAGATTGGCTAACATAAAAAATAGATATGATCCGGATTCATTCATAGTAATAGGAGACTTTAAACATGATTTTGGAAGAGCTGAGAGTCAAGTATTCAATGAACTTCTTGATATCATGGATTACCTCATGGAGGATTCTTCATTGGTTATGATAAAAGGGAATCATGACAATTTTCTAAAAAACTATGCTAATCTGAAAGGCGTACCTATATATGAAGAAATGATGATCCTAGATGATATGACCTTAACCCACGGTCATCGAGATGTCAGTGTTAAAGGGCATTTAATCATGGGACACGAACATCCCGCCATTGAGATAAAGGATGAGGTTGGTTCAACGCTGAAATACTCCTGTTTCCTTTATCATCCCGAGCGTAAGATAATAGTTCTACCGGCTATCGATCCTCTCAGCGAGGGAAGAGATGTTATAGCCTCTGAATCTTTTTTCTCAAAAAACCTAGATGATTTAGACCCTTCTGATTTTCACGTCTATGCGATTTCAGAAAATGGACTTTTAGACTTTCATCGGATAAAGGATTTGAGAAAAATCCAACCACATTTCGATTCATCAACTCTCTAGAGTAAGATTTATATATCCTTTACTTTCCTGCAAATATACCGAAGGCAGTTGATAATGGTTAATTAATGTCTTACCTCATCCCTCATCACCTTGCTTATGAAGCTCACCTGAATTACTCCGTGTATGTATAAGTCGCAATTAGTCGGGGTTTGAGTCCGTAAAAAACTGTTTATCGGACTCCGATTAGATTCGAGGGATGGAATATATCAACTGTTTTCGGCAAAAAGAGGTGTTAGATATGGATATTGATCCAAGTACCACTAAATATGTCATCAAGGCTAATCTTAAGGCTAGTGGAGTCGTTGAGAAACCTGATGTCGTCGGCGCTATCTTTGGTCAAACCGAAGGGCTTTTAGGTGACGAACTCGACTTGAGAGATTTACAGAAAAGTGGAAGGATGGGTCGTATAGAGGTCGAGGTCAGTTCCTCTAAAGGAAAATCATCTGGAAAGATAACCATTCCATCTAGCTTAGATCTTGTAGAGACGTCAATCTTGGCGGCCGCTCTAGAAACGATCGATAGAGTCGGTCCTTGCAAAGCCAATATAGAGATAGACGAAATAAAGGATGTCAGAGAGTCAAAAAGAAACAAGATCGTCGAAAGGGCTAAGGAATTATTATCATCTACCGTCGAGGAGAGCAAAGTGCCTACTGGAAATCTAACCGAGTCAGTGAGACAGGAAGTACAGATGGAAGAGATAAGCGATTTCGGTGACTCTCATTCTCCTGCCGGTCCCAACGTGGAGGATTCGGACGCTATAATCGTGGTCGAGGGTAGATCAGACGTTCTCAATTTGTTGAGATATGGGATAAAGAATGCCATAGCCGTGGAGGGAACTGATATACCTGATGAGATAAAAGATCTTTCCTCAAAAAGAGTAACTACTGCTTTTGTAGATGGAGACAGAGGTGGAGTACTGATATTACAAGAACTACTTGAGACGGCAGAAGTCGATTATGTCGCTGAAGCTCCTGAAAATACTGAGGTGGAAGAGCTGACCCAGAAACAGATAATGAAAGCTCTTAGAAGCAAGATCCCGGTAGACCAGTACATAGAGATGTACGATATAGATGTGGATGAGGAAGAAGTGAAGAAAGGCGGTGAATACCAGAGGCCTAAAAAAGCGGCCAAAGGAAAACAAGCATCTTCTGGGCATACTTCATCTAAGGAACGGGAAAAGGTACAGGAAAGGCCCGAAACAAAAGAGGAATATGATCAATACAGAAAAATAATCAAATCCATCGATAAGGAAAAAATCGCTAAACTTTTGAACGGTAATGGGGAAGTTTTGGATGAAGTTCCCACAAGAGAACTCGCCGATAAGCTTCTAGAGGACGATCATGGAGCCGAAAAAGTAGTGTTCAATGGAATCGTGACACAACGTCTGGTAGATATAGCCACGGAGAAAGGAATTAAGAAATTGATAGGCCGAAAGGTCGGTAACATTCCTAAATTGCCAACTTCACTAGAAGTACTTCCATGGGATCGATTGAAGAATAATTAGCCGCTTTCTGAACTTGATGACCGATCAAAACCTTTTCTTTTACTTTTTCTCTTTTTATTTTTTGATTAGTGGTTAAAGGGCAGGGAGAATTTTTTTATAATAGAGCTCTTGTCATTTGTCTGGTAATCATGACTAAGTACGTTTATTCCTTTGAAGAAGGCAGTGCTGAGATGAAAGATTTACTTGGCGGTAAAGGATCCAATCTTGCTGAGATGACTCAGATCGGTCTTAATGTCCCTCCAGGTTATACAGTTACTACTGAAGCGTGTCTTGAATATTTGGAAGAAGGTGAGATGACTGATGAGATCAAGGAGCAGATGAAAGAGTATATGAGAAAGTTGGAAGAACAGATGGGACAAAGATTTGGCGACCCAGAAGATCCGCTCTTAGTTTCCGTTCGATCAGGTGCGGCTGTATCCATGCCAGGTATGATGGACACTATCCTGAATCTTGGTCTAAATGAAGAAACTCTTGAAGGTCTGATAAAAAAGACGGATGAGAGATTTGCCTATGACAGTTACAGACGTTTTATCAACATGTTTGGAGAGGTAGTCAGAGGAATACCTCATAATGAATTTGAAAAGATAATGGATGAAGTCAAAGAAAAAAGAAATGCTGATCAAGATGTAGATCTCGATGCTGAAGGTATGAAGGAGGTTACGGAAAAGTATAAGGAACTTGCTGGTGACATACCAACTGATCCTTGGGAACAATTAGTTGAAGCGACTAAAGCTGTTTTCGGCTCGTGGGACAATGAAAGAGCAGTCAGATATCGAAATTTGAATGATCTCCCCCACGACATGGGAACCGCAGTGAATGTTCAGGCGATGGTTTTTGGTAACACTGGCGAAACTTCAGGTAGCGGCGTTGCCTTCACTCGGGATCCCTCAACCGGTGAAAATAAGGTATACGGAGAATTCCTTAAGAATGCCCAAGGAGAAGATGTCGTTGCTGGTATCAGAACTCCCCTTGATATCTCCGATCTCAAAGATATGTGGCCGGAGATATACGAGGAGTTGGAAGAAGTATGCAAAACTTTGGAAGAAGAATATAAAGATATGCAGGACCTTGAATTCACTGTGGAAGACAAGGAACTCTATATTTTACAAACTAGGACTGGAAAAAGAACCCCTAATGCCGCAGTCAAGATAGCTCACGATATGCATGAAGAAGGTATCATCAGTAAGAAGGTCGCTCTTCTGAGAGTGGAAGGCGATCAGGTAGAGAAGATATTGCACAAAAGGATAGACCCTAATGCCGAAGTTGAGAAGTTAACCCAGGGATTGAATGCTTCACCAGGCGCAGCTTCTGGCAAAGTTATTTTTGATACTGATGAAGCCGAAAGTAGAGCTAAAGATGGAGAATCAGTAGTTCTGGTAAGACCAGAGACCACACCAGAAGATATCCATGGTTTAGCCGCGGCGGAAGGTGTTTTGACGAGTAGAGGAGGTATGACTAGTCACGCTGCCGTTGTCGCGAGAGGCATGGGGAAACCATGTGTTGCAGGAGCAGAAGAGATCGATATAGATCTCGGTGAAGGATACTTTGAAGTAGATGGCCAGAAGATCGAGAAAGGAGATATCATAACAATAGATGGGACCACTGGAGATGTGATCTTAGGAGAGGCACCATTGATAGAACCCGAATTCACAGAAGAATTCGAGAATCTATTAGAGTGGGCAGACGACATAAGAAAGATGGGCGTTTGGACTAATGCAGACACTCCAAAAGACGCTGAAAAGGCGATAGAGTTCGGTGCAGAGGGAGTGGGGCTTTGCAGGACGGAACACATGTTCTTCGAACCTGAAAGACTTGATGTGATGCAGGAGATGATCATCTCTGAAGATGACGAAGAGAGGAAAAAAGCTTTGGATCAATTATTGCCAATGCAGAAAAAAGATTTCAAAGAACTCTTCAGAGTTATGGACGGACTTCCATTGACCATAAGACTGTTAGATCCACCGCTCCACGAGTTCGCTCCTACTGATAAAGAAACTCAAAAGGAACTGGCGGAGAGGCTGGGGATCAGTTTAGAGGAGATAAAAACTAAAGTTGACAGATTAGAAGAAGCGAATCCTATGTTAGGTCATAGAGGATGCCGCCTCGGTATAACTTTCCCAGAGATATACAAGATGCAAGTGAAAGCTATACTGGAAGCGGCTTCTGAGGTCCAGGAAGAGGGTGTAGAAGTCGAGCCTCATATAATGGTACCTCTCGTTGGCAAGGTAGAGGAACTAGAAAATGTGAAGGAGAAAGTCGTTAAACCTGTAGAGGAAGAAGTTTTAGATGATAGAGATGAAATAGATTATGACATCGGAACGATGATCGAAGTTCCTAGGGCCGCACTTACCGCTGACGAGATCGCTGAAGAAGCCGATTTCTTCTCATTCGGGACTAACGATCTTACACAGATGGGATTTGGTTTCAGTAGAGACGACGTAGGAACCTTCGTTCCCAACTATATCGAAGAGGGGATCTTAGACGAAGATCCATTTCAAGTGTTAGATGCTAAAGGGATAGGTGAACTAGTCAAGATAGGGACAAAAAAAGGTAGAGAAGTAAAAGAGGATCTATCAGTAGGTATATGTGGAGAACACGGTGGCGATCCCTCTTCTGTGAAGTTCTGTTACCGTTCTGATCTTGATTACGTGAGTTGTTCCCCGTATAGGGTACCGGTCGCAAGAATAGCTGCTGCGCAGGTCGTTATAGAGGACGAGAAAGAGGTCGACGAAGGCGTTGAAGGCTACTGATCCCAAAAATCTCTTTTTTTAATCACTTGGTTTTATTTTTCCATCTTTTTTCGAAGGCTTCTTGAATCGTTTATGCGTTTGTTGAAAACCCATCTTTTTATAGAAATTTTCGACTTCGGGATTTCCTAGGTTCAGATGTACACTCGCACCCATATCTTCGGGGATTACTTTCTCAGTCAGTTTGCTCCCTATACCTTCACCTTGATATTTTTCTTTGACCGCTATATGACCTATGTGGAACTTATCGAAAAATGGTGTATGTACACCCACAACTACGCCTATGAGTTCATCTTCGTGATAAGCGGCGGTCACTCTTCCCTCTTTGAAGCAATGTTCCACATCTTTTTCAAGCGCTTTTCTTGATATAAATTGGTTAAGGTACTCGTGTAAAAGATCTATAGAGTCCTCCAAATCCTTATCATCGATAGGTTCTCCTTCTATACTACGATATTCTATCTTTTTTTCTTTCATCTTGCCCTCTCTACTTTTGGATCTCCTTTGATGAATTTTTCTTCTATCTTGTCAGCGGTCTTTATTGGTCTTCCTAGTAGAGCGTCTTCAGCTGGAATACCATATTTTTGTTCGTACTTTTTTATCCAATCCTCTACATCGATTCCGCCTTCATGATTTATACCGATCGAGATGATCGAATCAGGATAAAAGAACTCTATCGTCTCTTTTTCTTTATCCAAGTCAGGAGGATCAAATTCTGGAAGTCCATCTTTTTCCTCTCTACCAGGGGCATGTATCAAAACAACACCGTGAGGATGGACTCCTTTCATTAATGCAAGAGGATTACCTCCCTGAGGATGTACTATACAAGCTTGACCTTCTACGATTATAACATCGTGGTCGTTCTCTGTAGAAGCTTTCCACACAACGTGTTCTGTCTCGCCACTTAGGAAGTCACCTCTTATACCATCGAGGGGAAATCCGTACTTTGCTCCCTGGATAATACCTGTCTGGCCAGTAGCGACGAAACCCGGATTGTAGCCTCTATCCTGCAATTCTTTGTACAGTTCTATACAGAATGTCCTCTTTCCTATGGCGCAGTCAGTGCCAGAAACTAGTATCCTAGGTGGATCATCTATATCTCTAAGTTTTCCTGTGAAGAAGTGCGGATCTTCTGGTTCCTTCCTAGTGTCCCAAATATCGACTCCGTGTTTCTCCGCTTTCTTCTTGAATTCTTCGTCTTCAGAGATATGATCATGACAACCGTGAACTAAGTCCATCCCGTTCTCGATAGCCTCTAAAAAGATATCTTTATGATCATAAGGAAAGGCGCCTCCATCTCTAGCGATACCGTTTATGAATGCTTTTGGTTTCGTTTCCAATTTCTCTAACGCTTCATTTAGATCATCGTAGATAGGTATTTTATCCTCTACATCTTCAAGCACTTCGCTGACATAGTCTTCCTTTCTACTACTGTCTATAATCCCGATGATCTCATATTTCTCCGAAAATCTAACTAGCCCGTTAGCTGTCTTACCATCGATCCTTCCGAATTCTCCTTCAGCAAATATCAAAGCCGGTATCTTTTCTTCAATTCCGAACATTTTTTTCACCCGAGGTGAGTACTACTACATGAGTACCTGTTTTATCATCTTTCTCGTTGAGATATCTTTCCAAAGCTCCTAAAGCCGAGGCAGAAGCTGGAAGACAATCAATATTTTCTTTTTCATTCAATAATTCCTTATATTCAACCAATTCTTCATCGTTTAGACCTACAGCTATTCCTTCAGTATCATAAATAGCGTTGATTGCTTCCTGTCCGTCAAGGGAACGCCAATTTAACAGAGGTTCATTTACCTCCGATTCTCTTATATTCTCTGGTGAGAGTTCGATCATCTCTCTCTTTTCCTGCCGGATGGTTTCGATTATGGCGTTGTTTCCTAAGCTGGAAGCGCCCAACATATGAGGTATATGCTCAGCTCTATCTTTTCTCCAGAGCAGTCTAAAGCCTAAATGGAGTCCAGCTAGTGTAGTACCATTACCAACTGCTACGGAGACCGTGTCTGGAGGATGCTTCAATTCTTCCTGTATCTCTTCGGCAACATCTACATATGCGACCAGTGAAATCGGCGTGTTCTTACCACCCGGGTTTGCGTCGTACCAACCGTTTTCGGAGGCTTTTTTTCTGCTAGCTTCTACAGCTTCCTCATAACCACCCTCTACCTTGAATACTTCACAGCAATGCGCTTTTATCCTCTCTAACTCTTCTCCAGAATATTTTTTTGGTACGAAAACTTTGCAGTCGAGTT
>SL_8KL_010_SEDDRAFT_10003606_pt1 | contig 12707 bp, 11 predicted proteins | sample SodLakKL_010_SED_4_FD_11160 | JGI IMG/M metagenome (IMG submission 11160) | reverse complement strand
GTATACCGACTTTGGTATTTAGTATTTTTCCCTTTACAGACCGATTCATCACCCACCTAATCTACGATTGGGAAGGTGTCTTCTCGATCACTTAGATAAAAATATAATAATCAAACACAAAATCTGTAAATAATTTTTTTATTGAAAATATGTGCCTAACCGAAATTGATGGTATCATAATCTTTTGGTGCAAAAAGTGAGCCTAATTCGAATGTAGTATGTTTCACGAATCTATCTATATCATATTCAGGATTTGTATGAATAATAGCTAAATTCCTTGAATTCGTTTCATGAGCAGTATCCAGAGCATCTAAAGGTGTAGAATGCCCTAACCTGTGCGCTTTAGATTCCTCATTTGGGGGTAGTGTAGCTTCATGAATGATTAGTTCAGATTTAAATCCAATATCATAAAGATCACTACAGGGGGCCGTGTCTCCTGAAAATGTTATCTCTGAAAACCTAAAAGCTAGTGCTGGGGTTTGATGGTCAACTTCCGTATATTCAACATTAAATGTATCAATATTTCCTGAACCTTCTATTTCATTCAGGAATACATCAAAACTAATATCAAAGTCAAATGCCTCTATAATTGAGCTTATTTTACTAATAACTGATTCAAGTGAATAGATATACAAATCTTTGTCTCTCCCATAAAGATGCATGGAATGCAGTAGCCCAGGTATCCCAGATATATGATCAGTATGGCCATGAGAAATAAAAACTGAATCTATCGAATCTAAAGAGATGTCATTATGAGTAAATCCTTTTGCTACATCTCCTCCACAATCAAAAAGAATATTATTTTTTATCAATTCTTTATCAGATATAAGAATAGACGTAGCACTTCTGGAAGGTGTTGGTATGGCCCAACCTGTACCGATAAAATTTACCTGCGTTTTCATATCAAAACCTTCTTTTCGAACTCAGTTAAATTTTTAAATCCATTTTCATTAACCACAACGACATCTTCGATCCTTATGCCTCCTACTTTAGGATCATATAAACCTGGTTCAACTGTAACTACATGCCCCTTTTTCATTTCTCTACCTCCAGGACCTAACTTAGGAGTCTCATGGATTTCTAGTCCAATACCATGGCCGGTAGAATGAATAAAATTAGCGTTAGATTTAGAATTAGATCTAGGAGTTCCAAAACCTAGTTCTTCAAAATATTCGCATACAATATTATGTACTTTACTTCCTTTAACGCCATCTTTGATTAAATCAAAAGCTATTTCTTGGGCTTCACTTACAAATTCATACCTTTTTAAAATTTCACTATCTTCATTTTTTGAGAAGGTCCTAGTTAAATCTCCACAATATCTTCCTAGCTTTAACTGAGGAAAAATATCAATCATGATAGGTGCTGAATTCATCGGACCTTTTCCTGAATTATGCGGATTTGAACTTTCCCTTCCTGATGATGCAATAATGTCAAATGATGTGCATCCATTTTTTATAAGCTCTATTTCAATCTCAATTCTAAGCTTCTCAGAAGTAAGGAGGTTATCATTATAGTATAATTTATTTTCTATAACAGAAGAATCTTTTAAGATATCTCTAGCTCTAGCCATACCTTTTTCCGCACATCTTTGTGCTTTTTCTATTAATTTAATTTCTTTTGAGCCTTTAATTTCTCTAACGCGCGATAAATCAAGAGAGGTGATTTCAATATCTTGATCTAAACTCATAAATTCATTTTTTAATTTATCCGCAAAAAATATCGGAAAATCCCTTGGTACGCCTATATTTCTGAGATCAAAATTTTGAATTAATTTTTTTGTTATTTTCAAATATTTTTCTTTTTCAGTATAGCCAAACTCCTCAATGAATTCTTTAATAGAATATATCTTTAAACCTTCTTTACATTTTTCTCTTGCCTCATTTACTTCTATATCAGGCACTACTGCGATAGGTTTATCATCATATGGTAAAATGTATAAAAAAGGGTCAGGAACTAATAGGGAAGTTAAATAATACATATTAGGGCTGTTATATGACTCACTAAAAACAAGTATGGCATCAACATTATTCTCTTCCATCAATACTCTAGCATCCATTAACTAATACCTTCCAAGATATGCTCTTTCATTAATTTATTTTCATGAGTATTTATCAATATTATTACTAAATTTCTTATTATCCTACATAGCCTATTGTGACATCCTCTGCAACCTGAAGCAAGGAATTCTCTTAGAAGTTTAGTGTCTAATGAACCCTTATTCTCTTAGGCGTTGCAACAACGCCACTAATCTCTACTTCCGAGATGGTTTTGATCATATCTGCCTTTTTTGATATGTTTAAAGCACCGTTCACATCAGCATTTATTAGAGGTTTCGTCACCTGCTTTGAAAAGGGCTCTTCCAACTCCTTGTACCTAAATATTCTTCGTGATTTTCTTCTCAGCTCTTATATATCAATTTAAAGAAAAATCTAAATGCTTTATTTTAAATAATTAAGCTCCTTAGTAAACTAGCTTCCCATTTATAAACATTTCTGTTTTCTCGTTTTTAGGATTATTAAATACATCCTCAGCATTACCTATTTCAACAATTTGGCCGTTCAATAAGACCGCTACCCTATCCGCAACTCGCTCTGCTTGATTCATATCATGAGTTGCAATAGCTATACCTATTCCTTCTGAACGAGCTTTTCTGATTGCTTCTTCTATTATTGCTGTATTTCTTGGATCTAAATCTGAAGTAGGTTCATCTAAAAGAAGAAATTCGGGTTCATAAGCCAGGGCTCGGGCAAAAGCTACTCTCTGTGCCTCTCCACCGGAAAGGGATTTAGATGATTTTTTATATAAATCTTCTAAACCTACGATTTCTAGTTTCTCAATAACTTTAGGATCCTCATAACCATTCAAACTCTCAAAAACAAAGCTTTGAATTCTCTCATACCAGTTCTTTCTTATCTTTAGACCATATCTCACATTTTGGTGAACAGTTGCATTAAATAAATTAGGTTTCTGGAAAACCATTCCAATTTTTCTTCGAATTATGAGGCGTTCTCTTTCTGAAAGGCTCCAAACATCTTTTCCATTAAACTTCACTTCTCCTTTATCAACTCTATGGAAAAGCGATAAAAGACGGAGCAAAGTTGTTTTCCCAGTACCAGAAGGCCCAATAATTGCAAGAACTTCTCCTTTATTTAAATTTAAATCTATGTTTTCCAAAACTGGTTCGTTCGCATATTTGAAATCAACATCTACAAGTGCTATATCTTTGTTTATGCTCTTGTTCTCTAAGTATTCGCTAAAACTAACAGAATCTTCATCCAACGATATATTTTTATATTTACCAACAAGCTTGGAATTAATTTTAGATATGATGCTCAAAAACCATCACCCCACTGACCTGAGATACGGTTATGGCCTAAACGAATCATTATCCAATTTATAAATAAGACTATTGAAATAAGTATAACGCCCAAAATCATTGCAGTTTCAAACTTTCCTTGTCTAGCCTCTAACTGTATTGCGGTCGTTAAAGTTCTAGTAATGGAAGTCCCATCATAGGATGCTATGTTTCCGCCTACAATTAGAACTGACCCCACTTCACTAATTGCTCGGCCGAGACCGGCAACTATAGCAGTTATTATTCCATATCTAGCTTCTTTTATAATTAACAAAGCTCTATCAAGCTTTGTGCCACCCATTGCAAAAGCGGCGTCTCTGATTTCTCTTCTAATGCTCATAACCGAAGAAAGAGATATACCTGTAATAACTGGTGAAGCTAGTACAAACTGAGACATAATCATCGCTTCCTTAGTAAATACTAGGTCAAACATTCCCAAAGGCCCTTGACTAGAAACTAAAAACAAAACAAACAAACCAACAGCCACACTAGGGAATCCCATTCCCGTATTTATAGCAGACACTACAAATTGCTTACCTGGAAAGTTTTTGAAGCCCACTATCATTGCAACCGGAATGCTAAATATTGTGCTCAAAAACACCGCGATAAGGCTGACGTACAATGAAACATAAATTATACTCAAGACATAATTACTTTCAAAAGGGAATTCGATTCTACCAAAAGCTTCAAAAAATTCGATTAGAAGAGTTACCATTCCTTCTATTGCCATTAACGAGCTCAACACAACTTCCTGAGCAATGATAGTTGTTAAATCCAAAAAGATCACCTATTTATCTCTCAATTAAGGTTCCCATTCTTTAGGTACATATTGTTGAAAGTTTGGTTTTTCGGAAACAGCTGTAGGGAAGAAAAGCTGTTCATCTTCAACTGTATAGTTCTCTACAATGTTATGTCCTTTTTTTGAAGTTAGAAACCCAACATATGCCATCGCTATATCGTACTTTACATGATCATGAACGGCTGGGTTTACAACAATTATCCCATAAGGATTCATTAGTATTTCTGGACCATCTTCTATTGGACCCTCTACAAGTATTTCCAAATCTATATCACCCTTCATTGATAGATAAGTACCTCTATCTGCCAAGGTATATGCCCCTTCCATATTTGTTTGATTGAGAATGGGGCCCATTCCTTCCCCTGCTTCCCTATACCATTCACCACCGGGTTCTGCATTGGATTCGGACCATATATCTAATTCTTTAGCATGTGTTCCCGAATTGTCACCTCTTGATATGAAAACTGACTCGGTCTTCGCTATTTTTTCGAAAGCTTCGGTAGCTGAGTCTATTCCTGCAATTTCAGCTGGATCATCTGTTGAACCCACTATCACAAAGTCATTAAACATAAGGTCCCGACGATTTATTCCAACACCATCCTTTATAAAATTATCTTCAAGTTCCCTTGCATGAACCATTACTACCTCTGAATCTCCATTGCGTGCAGTTTCTAATGCTGCTCCAGTTCCTTGTGCAATTGCTTCAACCGAAACACCGTATCTTTTTTCAAAAGCTTCATTGACAACATCAAGAAGTCCTGTATCATACGTACTAGTCGTTGTAGTTAGCGTTAATTTTTCTTCCGTTATTGGTGGTAATTCCGAGTTCTGTCCTCCAAAACCGAGGCAACCAGACATACCAATGCCAGCTATCCCTGCTATCCCTAAACCTAGTATTTTCAAAAAATGTCTCCGGTTTATCCCCTCTTTCTTAATTTTATTACCATTTATCTTAATTTTATGCAACTCCGTTATATCATTATTACCATAACGAAATTATTTGACAGAAATATAAATAGTTTTTGGTAGAAATTTAAACAATTTTGATTGAAAATATGGAATTAAGAAGATATACCGTAAAGATACTTATTTCAGGTATACCTTTTCCCTTCAACCAAAATGCCTAGATGGAGAGAAATTTTAAATATAAATTTTATTCAATCAACTTGGAATTTTTTTTTAGTTTATTTCCTATCTTTTAATTTCTTTATGTTATAATTGACATAATGAACTATGTAAATACTGCCTTATAAATATTTTCAAAACATTTTTTAAAAAAAAGATACTATTCAGAAAAATTAAAAATATACGTATGTTATCTTATTTTATGGTATTTAGTATATGAAATTAGAAATCAATTAATTAAAAAACAGAATTACTTACCTAAATAATTTAAAAGTAAAATAACCAAAACTTTTTAAAGGAGCAGATAAAAAGAAAGTACGGGAATTTCGGGAAACTAGATAAGGTCTTGAGGTAAAAATTTGATTTTAAAAGGTAAAGTAGACATTTGGGGCGATTTAATCTCTTCTAATTTTCTGGGTTTTACTCGCTCAAGTAGGTCATTCTGTACTAACTTTATTTTTTCTAAGTATTTTGACCTTAGATATATCAAAAAACTGGAGTCTAAACGTTTTATCACTAAGTTAAATTGGTAAGGTGATATATGTGTCAACAATAAGAAAAATTTCTTCGTTCTTTACTAAATTTGGTAAGGCCTCCAGCGATTGGGTTCAAAAATACCTTCCCGATGCTTTTATTTTTGCACTGCTGTTAACCTTTGCTACAATGATCCTAGCCTTTATATTTACTGAAAAAACTGTGTTCGAAATAGCAGGTCACTGGAGTCAAGGATTTTGGTTTGTAATTGAATTCTCAATGCAATCTTCACTTGCACTGATTACAGGTTGGATATTAGCTGATTCACCTCCTGTCAAAAAAATCCTTAATAAAATAGCAAGGAAACCAAGTAACCAAAAACAAGCCATCTTAATAACAGCGATTGTTGGTCAGCTATTAGGTTTATTTCACTGGGGAGTAGTACTAATAGGTGGTGCAATATTCGCTAGAAGTGTAGGCATCGCAATGGATGAGAAAGATATTTCTGTCCATTATCCTCTACTTGTCGCTACAGCGTACGCCGGTTTATTACCATGGCACCAAGGCCTCTCAGCTGCTGCACCACTTTTAGTTGCAACCCCTGATCACTTTTTAGTAGACCAAATTGGATCAATACCAATCTCAGAGACAATATTCAACCCTGTAAACATAATATTAGTATTAGGACTAGTTGCGCTAACAATAGTCATTTTACCTATGATGGCTCCTGATGATGAAGATGATATTATTTCGGCATCAAAATCAAAGCTCGAAGGAGCTAGGGCTAGAGGTGGAAGTAATCAGCAAAGTCAACACATAGAAGATAGTAGCAAGTATAAGGAATTCTTAATGAGAAATCGGATTCCCGCTGTAGGATTAGGAGTATTAATATGGGTATATCTTACCTACTTATTCATAACTAACCCCTTCATGGAAGTATTTAATATAAACATATTTATAACAGTAATGTTTGGGCTAGGGCTCATACTCCATCAAGTCTTAAAGAGCTACATAGGTGTACTGAAAGATGCAATAAAAGGTGCAAGTCAAATAATAATACAATTCCAATTTTATGGAGGTATCATGGGTATTATGGCCTGGTCTGGTTTGGGTGAACTCATAGCTGAGACTTTTGTCGAAATAGCAACTGGAGAAACTTGGTACCTTTTCTCCTTCCTATCTTCAGGCATCGTAAATTTCTTTGTCCCATCAGGAGGTGGCCAGTGGGTAGTTACTGGCCAGGTACTTTCCGATGCAACTCAAGCAATTCAAGGAGCTGAAACGAATTTAATGATGATTGCATTTACTATGGGTGATCAATGGACTAATATGATACAACCATTCTGGGCAATACCGGTTATTAGCATTGCGGATCTTTCAATAAGAGATGTGATGGGGTATAGTGCAGTGATATTCGTATTTAGCGGAATATTTATGATGATTGGAACACTTGCAATGGGGGTTCTATTATGAAGGATGATAGCTTTGTACACTTCTTTGGTAAATTCTTTCCTGAATCGATGACTTTAGCAGTAATTTTATCAATCTTAGCTCTTATCATAACAATTCCACATCTCGGAGCTATCAAACAATTAGAGCTTATTTCAACAGGTTTCTTTGATTTCTTCTCTCTACAGATGGCATTGATACTATGGTGGATGTTATCTGCTGTTGTTATAGAATCCGAAATAGTAGGACGCTTATTAGACAAAATAACACAAGTGGTACCTTTAGAAGAAAAATACATAATATCTTTCATAGCAATTTTTTCGCTAGTAATAGGATGGATCAACTGGGCATTTGGACTGATACCTGCCATCTTGATGGGTCATAAGTTATGCCTTAAAGCCAAAGAGAAGAATATAAAAGTCCATTATCCAGCAGTATTGTTTGCAAGCCTTTTAGCACTAATATCTGGAGCTGTGGGTTTAACAAGCCCTGGTGCTTTAACGTTAACCGACGGTACTATTCATCAAGTAGCATTTCTCGACCTACCCACTCTCTCTATAACAGAATTTGCCCTAGCTAGAGCAAACATTGCATCCTTTGCAATGATGTTGGTTGGAGTTCCTATCATAATACTATTGCTTACCAAAAAGGAAAAAACTGAAATAAAGGATGAAGAATCCATTATACAAAAAAACATCAGAAACACATTAAAACCTCTTGAAATTCCTCCCAAGGAAGAATGGATTCCTGCAAACTATTTAGAATACACTCCATTGTTGTCAATAATAGCATTTGTAATAGGCTCTATATCAATTGGGTGGGCATGGATACAAAGCGATGTGACTATGCTAGGAGTGCTTTTCGCATTAATGATGGTTGGTCTATTGATTCAAAAAAATCCAGCAACATTCACTAAAAAGACAACTGATTCAACGAAGTGGGCTGCTCATATGGCAGTGCCTTTCCTTCTATATGGAGGTGTTTATGCCTTACTATCTGAATCAGGAATCTATTTAAATTTAGCTGGGATGCTAGAGACATTACCTATAACAGGATCTTATATTACAGCTTTCATAACAGGGTTGATAGTGCCAGATCCAGGTTCACTTTGGTTACTTGTTAGTCCTATTCTATCTGAAGCTGTTGAAATAACCACCTCAGTTACTTTAGCGATGTATGCTAGTGGTGTTTCAAATATATGGCTTGGGTTCTTGTTTGCTGGAATACTATCAATAAAAGGATTTGATTGGAGAGAGTACGTTCGATATGCATTTACTATAACAGTATACGTTAGTGCCGTAGTACTTATTTGTCATTATCTACTGTAAATCTACATACTTCACAAAAAAAAGGTAAGTCCTTGATATTAGTGGATTCATAAGTTAATGTACTCCAAAAATCTATATTACTTACAATAGGTTCCAAAAACCTATTCTTTTTTTTTCTAAAGACTTTACTAAAGTCAAATAATTTTTTTTATTTATTAAATTAACATAGTAGAGCCGAGTGACATCCTCTTCTCCCTAAAGGAGGAGGACTTACTGCTCTCTCAAATTCTCACAAAAAGTTAAAAAAAGACTTTATTTAAATCTTTTTTTAAAACCATCACTTGGATAGAAAACAGAGAGAAATGCCTTCTTTAGTACCGTTCGCAACTTTTAATCTTCTTGAGATAAAAATTCATCTATCTCTTCTTCTGTTGAATTTTCAGGATCTTTTTCGAGAGCCTTAACCCGAATAGAATCTTCAGCAAGCATTTCTATAGGAGGGCATCCAGGAATGTACAAATCAACATCTTCCTTAATGTGATCTGTACAATTACCTATAGCAATGTTATATCCTTCTTTCCCAGCACTTGCTCCAAATCCCTTGGACAAAGATATATCCCCATATACAGAAATTAGTTCTTCCAATTCTCGTTCACCTTCCAATCTTGAAAGAGTGCTATAAAGAGCACTGGTACATCCACTACAGGCCTCTTCACTAATTATATTTACTCCTTCGTATTCTTTTATTTCGCCAGCTCTTTCAAATTCTTTACACTGAGGGTTTCCTAACAAGTCTATATTAGGTATTCCAAAAACTTCTTTCGCAGCCCTAGTAACTCCACTATCATCTGGAGGTATGCCCATCAACTCTGAGGTTACAATATCGGTAGCTACTGGGTTATTGCTAGCAATTAGTAAACCGGCGTGCCTTGGAGTTCCATTCATTGGACCTAATCCTTCCTGAGCAATTACACCATCAACTATCGATAAAGTAGGTGGGAGGAGATGATTTAAAGTAACAATACCTTGGGCAAGTCCCTTCATATGGAAATTTTTCTTCTCTCTTTCACTTAGAATACCCTTCATGTTCTTAAGTGAGAGAGTTACTGTGGTTAGTACATGAGTTTTCATACTAGGGATACTGATTATCGAGTCTGCGTTTTTAGCTTTCTTAGATATCTCTATAGCTTCATATTTACAATCTTGAGTTAGGAATTCTAATTTATTTATTTTTTTTCTTATCTCTTCAGACACCTCTAAAGTCATAAAATCATCTTCATGTAGGTCAATTAGTTCAATTCCATTTCCCTTGAGTTCACTATACCCTGATTGAGAGAAGACCTTTTTTCCCTCCTTACCGACTACTGGACCATCGGCAACAACAGGTTTTACACCCTCCTCTTTTTCTATGAAATGAGCTATCGCATTAACTAAGGCCGGATCCGTAATAGCGCCAGTAGTATACTGTTTTCCAACACATATATTGGGTTTTAGAATTACTTCACTCCCCAAATCTGGAATACCCAACTTATCAAAAAGTTCATTTAAATAACCCATAAAAAACTCTGAACGTTTATTAAAGTTCATATTGGATGTTTTCTCTTTGATTTCGACTGTACTAACCTTTACCATACACATCTCCTCATTTTAGTTAAATTATTACACTATAGAATTTTTTGGTAGGTTTTTAAAATATTTAAAAATAGTAGTCCTTAATATTTGTATCAACAAATTACCAATTTACTCTGTTTTTGTCTTACAAATAAAGATTAACCTTAGAATTAAACTAATCTTTTCCTATATATAGTGAATTATCCTTTAAGCTTACCAGCTTGGTTCTCTTAAAATATTTATTCAGATCTACAACCTCATCCATAAGTGGTCTTATAATCAAATCCGATTCTTCTATTTTACACACATTTACAATGTCTTTTTGTATTTCGATTGGAGGACGTATAGAATATATCAGATCGGCATTATCATAAATTGACATATTTGGAAAACTAATATTATCATATGTGGTTTGTGGAGATGGATCAATATCTACCCCAATAACTTTTCCTTTGATTTCATTAGAGAGGTTTGTTAATATTTCTGGATGATTGCCTACACCAATTTCAACAATTTTATCTGCAGAAAAATATTCATTTTTAATATATTTAACTATATTTTTATATCCAGGTATTTTTGATTTAGGGATTTTGTACCACCTTTTATTTTTTAAGTCTACTGGCAAAATATTTTACCTACACCCTAAAGAAGGATGTAGTACATGATAAATATAGATCTAATTATCTTCCTGTAAATTTTTTTACTTGTATTCAATGAGCGTGACATCCTCCTCTCCCTAAAGGGAGGAGTCTTAGCCCTGAATCGGGATAAAATATATTAACAACTAATATTAAACAGGACCATTTAAAAAAGGAATAATCCCACTAATAAAAATACAACAATGCCTAATACAAAAAAGAGAATTCTAGCATAGAATTGCCAAGGCATTTTTCCTTTTCCATTCATTATGTATAACTAACTATTTGTTATTAACTTAAAATTAACTTAAGGGTATTTTTAAATGACAATCTTCCTAACTCAAAAGAAGTCTTAGCCTTAAATTAAAATGAAAATAAAGTTACTTCATGGATTGATCAATATAACTGATATGAATCCTAGAAAGTTTAGAAACAACTTGGAGACAAGTAGTTTGAATAATTGATATAAATTAATATTATTGAAAACATCTGTGTATGTCAAAAATTATATTTGCAAAATACTAGTTAATGGTATTTTTACAATTAGACGGCTAAATCCAAAAAGTCAATAATCTTTCTAATTTAATTTAAATAATTCAAAAAAGATACAAAATGCATAATTTAAATACAAAAAAAGTAAACATCCGAGAGTTTAGAAAAGAGGACCTCTTCAGCGTAGCAACAATCGAAGGATTAGTTTTTGGAGATTTAGGATATGCTCCGCTTTCGTTCTTAGATTTCGATAAGGAACTTGATGTATTCTTCGTTGCTGTACTTGAGGAAAAAATATTTGGATATATTCTTGCTTCGAAAATATCAAGAAAACAAGGGAAAGTGGTATCAGTAGCGGTTCACCCTAACTACCAGAGCCAAGGGGTTGGTATGTTATTAATGAGATCCGTTATTAAAAGGTATTCAAAAGAAGAGGTTAACTGTCTAATGTTAGAAGTTAGAAGAAGTAATGTCAGAGCTATTAAATTCTATAAAAAGATGGGTTTTGAAAAGATTGAACGCTTAAGTAACTATTACGATGACGGTGAAGATGCCTTCCTAATGGAAAAGTCTATTTAACAAATACATTTAAACTCCTTACTCTTATCTTATATAGCATTATTTTGGACATGAAAAATACTGACATCCTCCCACGAATAAATTCGTGGGGTTCCATCCCTTTGCCCGTGTCATCTGGATTACGAACTACCGATGGATATACAGAGTCACAGACTCCTTCTGTTTCAGGTTCTCCGATACCTAAAAACCGTCTTGATGTACAGAGTGCGGTATTCAACAGTTCGGAGTTCAGAGCACTGTCAGTAGTGCTCCTGTTTTGGATAGAGGCTTTGGTATCGGAACGGGATTCAGTCCGTTCCGTCCTATCGCCCTTGACCAGCTTCAAGGACTTGGAGCTTACCCAAAACTCTATACATTTATGTTCTTCAAGATTAAAAAACTTAACGCCATTCATCCCACCACTAAAGATGGTGGGCTTTCTGGCTACAACCTGTAAAAGAATAAAAAACAGATGAGCACAATATTTAAACTTAAATTCCTAGTTATATTCCTTAGGTCCTACAACTTATAGTCGTTAGTCAAAGACAAAGATTCAGGTATGGTGGAACGAGATTTGGTGCGGGTTGAAAAAAGCATGAAAGACCGTAATGGTGTAAAGGGTTTGATGACCTCCTCACCTACCTGACATTTGGAGGGTGCTTCCATCCCTTCGCTCGTACCATCTGGTTTTCAGACTACCGATGAAAACACACAGGAACATCCTGTAATGGGGAGAACGTCTCCCTTTTTTGTGGTTGCCACCCACTACTTACTTGATATACAGAGGTCAGGTCAACGGTAGTGGCTTCGGGCACGGTCACGGTACTCCTGATTTCAGAAGAGGCTTTCTTCGTTCAGGAGAGTTATTCATTTCGCCTTGACGCTCTACACCAGATTGGAGGACTTGGAGCTTTCCGACACCCCGATTTTGTATG
>SL_8KL_010_SEDDRAFT_10003604_pt1 | contig 12709 bp, 10 predicted proteins | sample SodLakKL_010_SED_4_FD_11160 | JGI IMG/M metagenome (IMG submission 11160) | reverse complement strand
ACTGCACAGACAGAGGCACTTTAGCAATTGTGCTATAATTCCTAAGGCTAAACATATCGCCAATTAGGATAATCCACAGGAAATGAACAGGGCAATAACAAGGTCCCTGCAAATATTAAGAAACCAGAAATAAAATTATTCTTCAGAGGAGATTAGGTAATGCAAAGTATAAAATGGTGCACATTAACTTGTTTAGTATGTTCAACTCTTTTTTTACTGCCGGGAATTAATGCTCCCTCTGCCAGTGCAGAAACTTTTGACGCAGATGAACTGGAAGCTTTCTTAGACGGAGCGATCTACTCCAAGATGGATGAAAATAATATTCCCGGCGTCACCCTTTCGGTAGTAAAAGACGGTAAAGTGCTCATTTCCAAGGGCTATGGTTATGCTGATCTGGAGAAGCAGGAACCAGTGGATCCTGATCGGACTCTTTTCCGTCCCGGATCTGCCTCTAAGCTTTTCACCTGGACAGCAGTTTTGCAGCTGGTCGAGCAGGACAAACTGGATCTGGATGCTGATGTGAATAACTACCTAAATTTTAATATCCCGGATCACCTCCATAACAGCCGCAGTAAAGCAGAGCCTATCACCTTGACACACCTGCTTACCCACACAGCAGGCTTTGAAGATGTAGGTGAAGGACTATTTGTGCTTTCAAAAGAAGAGATGACCTCTTTAGAAGCATACCTGCTCAAACATTTGCCGGCCCGGGTATTTGCTCCCGGTGAAATAATGGCTTATTCCAATTATGGAACCTCTCTGGCAGGCTACATCGTAGAAAAAATTACCGACCAGCCTTTTGCTGACTATATAGAAGACAATATTTTTGACCCCCTGGAGATGGAGCACAGCACCTTCCGACAGCCTTTGCCTGAAGATCTAGCCCCGGACATGGCCCAGCCTTATCGATTTAACAACGGCCGCTACCACCGAGGAGATTTTGAATACATCTCCGGTTCTCCCGCCGGGGCATTGAGCAGCACTGCCTCAGATATGGCAACCTTCATGATTGCCCATTTAGAAAAAGGACGCTACAAGGATAACCGAATCTTAAAAGAAGAAACCGCCCTGGAAATGCACCGTCAGCAGTTTACCCAACACCCGGAAACTACCGGGATGACTTACGGCTTTATCGAGGACGTCTTTAACGGGAAAAGGGTCATTACCCATGGTGGTGACACCCAAATGTTTAATACCGGCCTTTACCTGCTTCCGGAAGAAAATCTCGGCTTATTCATATCCAGTATGGGCGGGCCCCTCAATCGGACCAGCCTTTTCAAGGGTTTCATGGACCGCTACTATCCGCAAGTTCATTCCTTAATGCATGAACCTCCACCTAATGCCCGAGAGCGAGCAGCAGAATACCGGGGAGAATACCGCCCTAACCGCAGCAATTTCACTTCATATGAATCTTTTTTAGGACTTCTGCAATCAGGAAATGTTGACATAGACGAAGAAGGTCACCTGTTAGTAAACATTTATGGAGAGCCTGTTCCAATGGTAGAAGTAGAACCTGGAATCTATCGCCACCGTTACCCAGAGGGAACACAAATGATCAATACCCTGGCTTTTCTGGAAGGCCCCGACGGTAGAACTTTAATGGCTCCCGGCGGGCCGATGACTTACAGCAAAACACCCTGGTATAAATCTACACTTTTAGGTGCTGGTTTATTAGGAGGAAGTTTCTTGCTCTTCACAGGAACATTGCTGGTCTGGGTAATATCCGCTATGCTCCGCCGGTTGCGGCGCAAAATTAGACCGGCTCCCCGGGTGGCCATGTTGGCCCGTGCAACAGCGGCAGCTTGCGGTCTGTTGACAATTATTTTCACTATCGGCCTGATTACCGCTATTACAGACGTCAATCCGGCTTACAATGTTCCCAATTTCTTCTTTGGGACTACCCCGGCCATTCACTTATTCTTAAACCTTCCTTTACCCATCGGTTTACTGAGTTTGACTATGGTTATATTTACAGCAATATCCTGGTGGAAAGGTTACTGGACCAAAGGCGCCCGCTTCCACTATACACTCTTAACCGCAGGAGGCCTGGGCTTTATGTGGGTTATGATTTTCAATAACCTTATCTGAAACTTGTCTGAGCACATGTCGGGGGACACACGTGTCAGTGGACGATTCTGGTATCAGGTTGGTGTCAGGGGACGGTTCTTCTGACAACTTTTGCCTGGACAAATGGTTTTGACTGATTAATAAATTAGGGTGTTAAGAGAACCGTCCCCTTAACACCTCTTCTTAAGGGCCTGGCCGAGTTCTTTAATAGAAGGAAATACATGCGAAGCTTCGATGTCTGAAGCGTCATATTGCTGCTGTGTGGTTTCACCGCTTAAGACTAGCACTGTGGTAATCCCTGCATTGATGCCAAGTTTGATATCAGTATAGAGGCGGTCTCCGACCATGGCCATACTTTCTTTTTCAATCTTATATTTTTCACACACACTATCAACGATGTAATGGTTAGGTTTACCGATAACCACTGGATTTGCCCCGGTAGAGGCTTCAAAAAACTTAATCATTGCCCCTGCATCAGGCATGTATTTGCCTTCCCCCAGCGGGCAGTTGTAATCCGGATGAGTCGCCAGGTAATTGATTCCGGCGCGGATATAATCACATGCATGCCAAAGCTTATTGTAAGTGAGGGTGGTGTCAAAACCTAATACCACATAATCAGGATTGCCTTGGCTAACTAATTCAAAGCCAGCCATCCTAAATTCATCTTCTAACAAAGGGGTACCCAGTAAAAACAATTTTGCGCCGGGCTTCTTGCTGTTTAAATAGATAGTTGTAGCTTCTCCGGAAGTAAATATGTCGTTCGGGTCCACATCTATCCCCAGAGAAGATAATTTCTCCTGATAGCTATATTTATTTTTTGAACTATTGTTAGTTAAAAAGATTGTTTTTTTACCCTGTTCATCAAGATTTCTTAAAAAATCCCGGGCTCCACCGATCAAACTTTCTCCCAGGTAGATAGTTCCGTCCATATCAAGCAGGAAACACTTAATATCATTAAAATCATTCATCTCAACCACCCCCGCACTTTGAACTAACCTCTATTTTTTCCATTGTTTTTATCCTCTCTCATTTCATTTTGCCAAACTCTCCGGTATAATAACCACGGGTAAGATAAAAATGTTTATATATCTGAACGAGGGGAGGTAATCCGTATTCGGATCCTCAATATTGCTCACCGGGGAGCTTCTTCCCTGGCCCCGGAAAACACAATCGCTGCATTTGATAAGGCCCTTGAAATTGGCGCTGATGGCCTTGAATTTGATGTTCAGATGAGCAAAGATCAAATCCCGGTAATTATTCATGATTATACTTTAGAGCGCACAACTACCGGTCATGGGCCGGTTAAGAACCTAACTTTAACTGAACTAAAAACCCTCGACTCTGGTGCCTGGTTTGCGCCACAATATAGCGGACTCGAGATCTTAACTCTTGATGAATTCTTTGAAAGGTACAAATGCAGCACCCTCCTATTCGATATCGAGTTGAAAAACGAACTCAACTTATATCCTGGCCTTGAAAAAGCAGTTCTTCAATCCATCAGCGAACATAACCTTGAGAACCGCATCATCATTTCATCATTCAATCAGGATAGCCTGCTTGCCTGCAGCGAAATAAATCCCAACATTCGCACAGGACTGATCTATCTTCACGAAATCGAGGACCCATGGCACTATGCCCTTTCCCTGGGCTGTTACTCAATCCACCCGCTTTTCTTCTATCTGCTGTCCCCTGAAATTCTATCCGAATTCAAAAGGCATAATCTGCCTCTGTACCCCTGGACTGTTAATGATCCTGATCTGATGAAAGTTTTTGTCACGGAAGGCATTGAAGCAATCATAACCGATTACCCGCAAACCTTAAAAGCAATTCTTGAAGATTATAGTCTTCCAGGGGATGGGCAGAGTTGATCTGACAGATCACTAAATTGATGAAAAAGCTATCAGTCTGCTTAATGTCCATCTGCAGGCAGATCGGCCCCGTTTTCAAAATCCTTTATTCGGCTCTTCCGGGCAATTTCCTCTGGATCAGCACCGAGTCGGCGGTGCCCGGCCCGCAGCAAAACAAATCCCAGGGCATAGACAGCAGCTCCGGCAATGAACATCCCCTGGTTGCCCATCACATCCATCGCAGAACCAAGCACAAATGGACCGACCATTTGACCGGTCATTGTAAATATATAGTAAAGCCCGATATAATATCCGACCCGATCCCTGCCACCAAGGTCAGCGATCAGCGGCATACCCTGTACATTGACAAGAGCCCAGGCAAAACCGGCCAGCACAAAGATTCCCCCGATAATAAATGGTTCACGTACCGGTATTGCAACCAGGAAAAGCCCCGGCACAATAGCCAACCCCCATAGCATTGCGGGAATTTTACCAATCCGTGTTCCGATCCACCCAGCCAGCAAGGCAAATACAAGAAAAGATCCAGCAAAAGTGGTCAGGATAAATGCAGCACGGCCCTCAGTCAAGCCCAGCGTCTCCACCCCGTAGATCGGAAACATCGCATCAAGACCCGCAAAGCCTATAAAATAAGAAAGCATCGCAGCAAGGACCAGGACCTGTCCCCGGTAAGCAGGCTGGAAGAGCAGCTTAATACCAACGAACGCTTCTTTAATCGGATTTTTAGAGGCAACTGGGGAATTGTCAATATAGGGGGGGTAACGGTCAGCCTTTATCCATACTATTACCAGGGTGAACATTAAAATCACAGCGCCGACACCAAAAGTCAGCCGTGGATCAATATCATAAAGCAGTGACAGGCCGCCGAAAGCGATCAAGGTGCCGATTCCGCCCATCAGGTTGATAATACCATTAGAGGTAGAGCGTTTCTCGGGTGGGGTGTGGTCGGGCATCAAAGAAATAATCGGCCCGCGATAAGAATGCATAGCCGTCGTAAAAACTACCTCGGTGATGATCAGGGTCCATAACATAACAGAGGTAAACGGAATGGCAAAAAAAGTCAGAGCTGCTAACGGTAGGGCTACAATCACAAACGGAAGCCGGCGACCCAGCTTCGAGTTAACTCTATCGGACCAGGCGCCAATTACCGGGATCAATAAGAGCCCGATCAGGTTATCAGTCCCCATCAACAGACCGATTAAAGCTCTTGACTCAATGAATTCACGGTACATCAGGGGCAAGAAAGCATTGTAAGTGGTAAAGGCCAGTTGAACACCTAAAAACCCGAATCCGATCCACCAAATCTTGGCATACGAGAAAGGCTGCTCCTTACCTGGCTGATCACTGCTTTCAGCACGTGACGGCTTACCATTCCGCTGCGTATCCATGATTATCAACTCTTTCTGATTTTAGATTATTTTTTCACCACGCATATAACTATATCATAAGAGTTAATTACCGTCGAAGACAGGGGCCTTACCATACAACACCATACCATATCCCATCCAAATAACTCCAATAGTTATGGCCGCTCAAAGGTAATACCAAATTTTTCTTTTTATACTTGAACAGCATCTAGCTGTTAACTTTTTCTTTCGACCACCGGAGCATAAAAGGTTCTGGTTAGCAAACCAAATTCGACATTGTCATAAGGATAACCCGGCCTCTTAGTTCAACAGCTCGTCTTCCTCTTATAGTATGAACAGCACCAGGAGCAAGCTTGTAACTCCCACGGTCAAGGCTGCCAGCAAACCTGTAAGAAAAGCTTTCAAGCCCAGGCCTCTCATGGAAGCTATTCCTATAGACATCCCTATTCCACCCAGGGCCATTACTAATAAAAAGTCCGCCGCAAAGCTAATTTGATCAGCCATAGATTCCGGAAGAATTCCAGCAGTTCTAACTAAAGCCATCAGTAAAAACCCCAACACAAACCACGGAAAAATTTTAAAGTAGTTGATCCGCCTGGGACCAGCATTATTACCTGTTGTGTCAACCTCAGCTTTTGCAGTTATATATGAAAAAAAGAAAACGACCGGAGCAATAAATAAATTCCTGATCAACTTGACAACTGTAGCCACTTCTCCTGCAGATTCACCATATATAAATCCTGCTGCCACAACTTGACTGGTATCATTAATTGCTGTTCCTGCCCAGGTTCCAAACTCGATTGGAGACAAGTCCAGCAAGCTTCCAACCAAAGGGTAGACAATAATCGCACTTAATCCAAAAACTGTTATAGTTGCCACCGCAAAAGCCACTTCTTCCTCTTTGGCTTTAACAACAGGGGATAAAGCCACTATTGCGGTGTTGCCGCAAATTGCAGTTCCTATAGCAATAAGGGTAGCTAGTTTAGGAGGAACATTATATTTTCTGGATAAGCTGATCACCAAAATTAAGGACAAGACGATGCAAATTATAATTATAGTAAATGACATCGTGCCAAGATTGAGGATTTCATAAAAGCTAAGCCTGATGCCAAGCAGGATTATGCCCATCTTAAGCAAAGTATTTGCACAATAATCAGCACCTTGCTTGCATATTGGTGGCAAACCAATAACATTATTAATCAATAACCCCACAATAATTGCTACAATCACGGGACTTAAGGGAGGGTATTGTGCATTTAGGAATAAAGCTATCCCCGCTATTAAAGCAGCTAATGCAATGCCGGGAAGTACACTATGATCTATTTTTTTTAATACCATCTGGGTATCCCTCACTTATCAAAGGTGCAAGGGAAGGTGCAAGGGGACGGTTCTCTAACACCCTCTTAATAAACACCTGATTCTAAAAGATTTAAAATATTTTAATCTATCCTTTCGATAAAAACCCTGCTCTTCTCAGCAATCAATGCTGCTTCATAATTATGAAGGTAATGGTCCGCGTCTAATATGTGATATTCCCCGCCAGCATTCCCAGCATAAGAAGTCAACATATCATTCCACCTGTCTCCTCCCCGAGCAGAGATAAAGAAATAAAGCGGTACATCAGGTTTATCCTCAGCTAAAACAAGTTCAGAGTTATCCTTAAGCAAATCAGCTTCTTCGAGCATATTATCCGTTTGAGTACGGCGGTAAAACAGAGCGCAGGCCATATCTACTTCTTGACCTGTCAACTGTCCTTCACTAATCGCCGGAACATTATCGTGACAAATATCAGGTTGGGAACGCATCATTCCGGTGTTAGCCAAGAAAGTAATTACAGGCGAAAGTATAGTCAGTTCGGCCTCCGCATAAAATTGGGGCACACCCGCATCAATTCCCACAATAGCTTTGACTTCATCAGGATAAAGTCCAGCCCAATAGAGTGCCTCTACTCCGGCCATTGAATGGGGAAACAAAATATAAGGTGCACTTTCTCCGGACTTCTGCAAAGCCGTGCGTGTTTCTTCCAAAACAGTATCAATATCCCGCGGACTGGAAGTAATGTTGCTCCAGCCATATCCGGCTCTCTCTACTACGGCAATCCGGTAATCATCTGACAAATAACTGTAAAGTTCCTGGAAAGCAAATACCGGGGAGCTGGTACCGAGTCCCGCCATAAAAACAAGGGTCGCTTTATCGCTACCTCCACCTTTACTGAATACGTGCAGCTTATCACCATTATCACCAATCTCCACCAGTGTGCCCGGCGGTGGGTAAGCTTCCTTTTCCTCTTCCACCAGTTGTCTGTGATTGCTTAAGTTGGACATCACCATCAAAGCTATGCCTACCAAAAGTAATATTGGCAGTCCAATAGCTATCCATTTAAGCTTTTTCTTCATACTAGAACCTCCCGAGCTTGATTATTGCGAGATTCAATTAAAAACTCACTGCCGAAGGATTTTATCACACCGACTTCTTTAGCGCAAATCAATATAGGTTTTAGAAACCCACTGCCAAACACAGGCAGCAGTGAAATTAAGATGTCAACGAATTAATGCTTTTATAAGCTCAACCCTTTTTCGGGTTTGTTGCAGGCTCAGGCGTTTAAGCATATTGCTGACCTTGCCCTGTTTGAAAGGGCCTCTTTTCTTCACCGGTTCAGGTGGTGGATTGGCCAGATAACCTGCGGCGACAATATTGTCATAGTGCTGTTTAAAAGCGGCTTATTCTGCAGTGCTTAATAACCGTGGAACCTGTTTTAGTTCATCTACCCTTTCTTTTATCTCAAGCAACAGGTCAGTCATATCCTGTGCCCACTGCCCTTCAGTTGATTAAAAAATGCCGGTCAGCTCCCTGATGTTATGAACGTTGCATAAACTATGCTCGCAGGAATAATTGTAGTCTGATTTCCAGTAATCTGGGTGATAATGCCATCAAAGTTTGGCAGGATGCCGATTGAATCGGTGGATTTGCTGCCGCGTTTTGGGTGCCACTTGTAGTGGGTCAGGGTATCTGTTGAGGCAACATGCAGCCACTGGCGTTTGTTTTCAACCCGCATTCCGGTTTCATCGTTATCGAAACGTTTTGATAAAAGGATTAATGTCTAGTAAATATTTGGTAATTTACGCATTGTTTTAGTGTTTTTTCGGTTTTCAAAGAACTATTTTGGCAAGCCTGCTAAGGCGATGCCTGAGTAGATGCAATATATTTAACATGCTGCCAATACTATCAAATTAAAAGTCTATTTAAAAAACAAAGCGGGTGCTTTTTTAGCGCTCCCGCCTGGATAATGCTATGCTTTAATTTTTTGGCTTACTTCAACCCGACCTCTTAATAATTGTTTGGTAATCGATTATTTTCTTCCTCCAACATCCCAGCCACTTCAGCGTAATTAAGCTAATTTTTTCCTTGTTGTTATTTTAAAATAATCATCCAAAAAAGGCGATATGTGAACAAGCATATTTATTCTTCCAAAGCATCAATTATCTCCCGGCAAAAAGCTGGCAGATCTTTAGGGGTGCGGGATGTAATAATCTTTCCGTCGCGAACAACCTCCTGATCAACAAAGTATGCCCCGGCATTGACCAGATCGTCCTTGATGGAGAAAAAGGCGGTTACTTGTCGATCTTTCACAGCTCCGATCGATGCCAGCATCCAGGGGCCGTGACAAATTGCGGCAATAACTTTACCCTGCTCATAGGCTTGCTTCAGGAAAACGACAAGTTCCTTAGAACGGCGCATATGATCAGGAGAATAGCCGCCTGGGATGATTACCGCATCGAATGCATCGGCCTCAGCATCCCCGGCAGCCAGATCGGCCGTGGCCGGAAAACCGTGTTTGCTTCGATATTCCTTCAGTTTCGGAGCAACAGCTGTCACTTTAGCCCCGGCTTCCTGAAAACGATAGTAGGGGTACCAAAATTCCGGATCCTCATATAGTTCCTCCAGCAATACAGCAATGTGCTTTCCTTCTAAACCCATTATTTAAAACCTCCTGTTAAATATTTTTCTTTACCAACACTATTTTATGATTTAAAAGTTTTTAAATCATTTCTAATCCAAACCATCCGAAACCGATAGCAAATTCTAACAAGGCCATGATTAGAAATAGTAATAAACTGAAAACCAGGAGCCAGCTAAACCAGCCCCGGGGAAACCATCTTCTGTCCCGATCCTCAAGCAGCGGCTTAACAACTGAATTCTTCTGCAGCAGCTTCAATCCGGCATAGGCACCACCCAGGGCCAAAATAAAGAGGGGGATGAGCGCCAGGTAGGCCTGCGGGTCGACTTCGGTTGCGGCCTCTTCCTGACCGGCCAGATAGAGGTAGGTCACCGCATAAAAATTATTGAGCATATGATAAAGAACACCGCCCCATAAAGAACCGCTCTTAATCACAATAACTGCGATCACTGCCCCAAGCATGAATGTGCTGATCAGGTTGAGGAAAGAGAGGTGAAAGATAGCAAACAAAAGCGAGCTGAATACGATGGCCGGCACCAGGCCGTGTTCTTCCATGGCCGGCATGATTGTCCCTCTGAATAAGACTTCTTCACATATCCCGGCCGAGATCGCAATAACAAACAGATAAACCAGGTAATTCTGAAAAGTTTCAGGTGGCTCTAAAACCATTATAGGCTCGTAACCCAGTTCCATCAATCCACTGACCAATCCGGCAGCAATAACCATGTTAAGCAACCAAAATGAGACAGATAATAAAATAATAACCGGAATAAATCCAGCTTTGAGAGGACGCAGACGGACGAAAGAGAACCGGTCAACCCGGTAGCGGGTCAAAAACCACAGGGCAGGCAGGAGAATAAATACCCACTGGGTAACAATCATACCAATTTCAAAGCTTAATCCCTGCGCAATGGACCCAAGAACCAGCAATATTAGAAAGACCAGCAGGTATAGACGCATCACTACTTTCAGGTTTGGTTTCCGTTCCTGCTCGATCAGGTTATTAAAGTTTTCGGTTTCCATTCCTCCACCACCAACAGGACCATTCTGCCTGTGATTATCCATTTTTTGAACACCTCTGTCTCATTTATTAGCCCGGAATACTTTTTATATGATCTACTCCAACAGCCTGCTTTCAAAAACCTGTTCACGTTCAAACCCTGATAACTGCAAATAGAATGCAGCAGCGTCAATCAAAGCGTCCATCGGAGTCAGCCCCACTATTTCACTGTCTGTGATCTGTACCCCGTAGCGGGCAGCTTCTATTTTAACCAGTTCAAAAACCCTGTTCAGGGGCACTTTCTGAGGATCGCAAACATTGATTGTAACCTGAGCCTGACCGGTTTCTTCAATTAATATTCCGAGCCCCTTGATGCTCGGAAAACCACCACTGCTACCTCTTATTGCCCGGGCAATATTTTTCGCTATCTGCACATCCCCTGTGTCCAGATTGATATTGTAAGCGATCAAAGGCGGCCTGGCCCCTACAGCGGTAACTCCGGCCTGGGGATGAACTTCTGCCGGTCCATAATCAGGTCTCCGTTCAGGTTCCCTGATCGCTTCAATCAACCCTTCATATTGACCTTTTCGGACTGCGGATAGATTTTTCCTTTCCAGCTTCGTCGCCGCTTCCTCGTAAAGGTAGATCGGGATATTTAGTTCCTCTGCCAGGCGCTGCCCGAGACGATTGGCCATATCAACGCATTCTTCCATACTTATTCCTGATACAGGAACAAAAGGAATCACATCGGTAGCTCCCATGCGCGGGTGTCCCCCGCTGTGTTGAGACATGTCAATCAGTTCGGCTGCTTTGCGGGCTGCCTGAAATGCTGCTTCCATAACCGGTTCAGGTTCACCAATAAAAGTTACCACCGAACGGTTATGGCTCTGATCGTTAGAATAGTCGAGCAATTTTATGCCCCCGACCTGCTCAATGGACCCGACAATTTCCCTGATCACCTCTTGCCTGCAGCCTTCACTAAAGTTAGGTACACATTCTACTATTTTAGCCACTTACTGCTGCACCTCCTCCACAATTTTCCCATTCTTTATAACGGAACTAACCAGGTTGGTTCCGTAACGATAAGCCAGGTAATCATAGTTGGGAGCATCGAAAATTACGATGTCCGCATTTTTACCTTTTTCCAGACTGCCGATCTCAGAAGCGCGGCCCACAGCATGAGCAGCATTGATTGTGATCGCATTGATCACCTCAGCTGGGGTCATCCGCAGGTAAAGACAGGCGATGTTAATCACGAGCTGCAGATTGTTGTTAGGGGAACTGCCTGGATTAAAGTCTGTAGCCAGGGACACCGGGACACCGCTTTCGATCATTTTTCGTCCCGGGGCGTAGTGATCTTCACGCAGATAAAACGTAGTGCCGGGCAATATAACCCCAATTACTCCTGCTTTGGCCATCTGCTCAATACCCTGATCAGATATAACCAAAAGGTGATCTGCGGATACTGCACCCAGCTCAGATGCTAATTCAGCCCCGCCCAGGGGAACAATTTCATCGGCATGCATCTTTAATTCAAAGCCCATGTCCCGAGCCGCCGACAAAACACGTCGGGATTGCTCTACAGAAAATATTCCTTCTTCGCAAAAAACATCACAGTAACGGGATAACTTTTTTTCAGCCACCCTGGGCAGCATCTCATCAATGACCAGGTCTAAATAGCGATCCGGATCACCTTTGTATTCTTTAGGCACTGCATGCGCACCCAAAAAAGTCGGCACCAGATCCACCTGCTGAACCTGGTCAACCTGCCTGATCGCTTCGAGGATCTTTAATTCTGCTTCAGTTGTAAGGCCGTAACCACTTTTTGCCTCTGCAGTGGTTGTCCCCTGGGCAAGCATCTGCTGACAATACTTTTCACCCCGGGCCACTAATTCTTCTTTCGATGCTGCCCGGGTCGCTTCAACACTACTTAGAATCCCACCTCCGCGGGCAAGGATTTCCAGGTAAGGAACGCCCTGCAGCTTTAGGGTTAATTCATGCTCCCTTGAACCTCCAAAAACAACATGGGTGTGCGGATCCACAAAACCAGGTGTAATCAACTGCCCGGAAGCATCAACCTCCCTGGTTCCCTGATCTGTTTCCACCCGGGCCATTACTTCTTCCGTGCTGCCCACCGCAACTATCTTACCACCGTTTACAGCCACAGCCCCGTCTTCAATAACAGTAAGCTCCTGCTGCCTTTCTCCGGCAAGCGGAGCATCCGAAGCATCCCGGGAAGTAACCAGCTGGGCAGCATTTTTAACTAGCAGCGTCGCTTTCATCTGAATCCTCCTATCACACAAGGCAGTATGCCTCTATTTCATATTACAAGTCCATATATTCATCTATTTACTATTCTTTAAATCTTTTCGCCACCAGGTCTTGAACCAGATCATTTTCAGCAACATAAGGTAATGTAATCTGATCGGTTTCCTGGTTTTCCCGGTTGTAT
>SL_8KL_010_SEDDRAFT_10003603_pt1 | contig 12711 bp, 11 predicted proteins | sample SodLakKL_010_SED_4_FD_11160 | JGI IMG/M metagenome (IMG submission 11160) | reverse complement strand
AGTTCATCTTCTTTCTCATCTAGACTTTCCTCTTTTTCTCCTATTTCCTCCTTCAATTCATTCAGTTCAGATTCTTTTTCTTTAAGTTTTTCTTCTTTATCGCTGAGTTTATCTTCTAAAGATTGTAGTTCAGATTCTTTTTCATCCAAACTCTCTTTTCTATTTTCAATATCTTTCTCTAGTTCATTCAATTCAGCTTCTTTTTCCTCTATACTCGATTTTCTTTCATCAAGTTCATTTTCCAGGTCTACCAATCCTTTTTCTTTTTCTACAAGATCAGTTTCTAGATCATCTAATTCTTGTCTTCTACTTTTTAGCTCTTCCTCGATTTCTTGCAATTCGTTTTCTCTATTTTCTATCTCCTCTTTTGTCTTTGATAGTTCATTTTCTTTTTTGTCTATTTTCTCTCCCTTCTCTTTCAATCTCTCCTCTTTCTGCTCTAACTCATTTTCCCAACCTTCATACTTGATCTCCTTCATGTCAAGATTGTTCTCTCGCTTCTCCAATTTGTTTTCCCAATCTTCGAAATCTTTCTGTTTATCGGTCAGCTCATTTTCCCTCTCTTCTAGTTCGTTTTCTCTACTTTGTAGTTTATCCTCTAGGTTCGATAGCTGCTTATCTCGATCAGTTAAAACATCCTGATATGAGTCAAGAGTGTTTTCTCTCTCATTTAGACGCTCTTCAAAGTCAGTATGAGCATCTTTCAATCTCTCGATTTTATCTTCGACTTCTTCAATGCCTTTTTCTTTTTCTTCCAATTTTCCTTCTTTCTCGGTAAGGTTCTTTTCTTGATTTTCAAGTTTTACTTCTTTGTTACTGAGTTCATTATCTTTTTCTTCAAGTTTTTCTTCCCAGTCTTCCAATTTTGAATGTTGATTATCAAGATGCTTTTCACTTTCTTCAATCGATTGATTCCATCTTTCTAAATGTTCTTCTCGTTCTTGGATTTTATTTTCTAGCTCTTCTAACACTTCTTCCCTTTCATCTAATTTTTCCCCTACTGAATCTAGATGTTTTTCTATTTTTTCGGCTTTCTCTTCTCTACCTTCAATCTCATTTTCTCTTTTCTTGAGAGCTTCCTTTCTTCTATCTAATTTCTTTTCCCTTTCATCTAAATCCTTCTTTCTTTTCTCGAGTTTTTCCTCTTCCTCCCCTACTTTTTCCTCTCTACTAGCTAATTCTTCTTCATGTTCTTCTATCTTCGAATATCTATCATCTAAACCCTGCTCAATATTTTCTAATTCTTCGTACCAAGAGTCTAGCTTATTTTCTCTCACCTCGATAACATCTTCTACTTCTTGGATCTTCTCTAATCTTTCTTCTAAAAGGTCTTCGTATTCGATCAACTTTTCCTCCCAAACATTAAGATCTCTTTTCGTTTCGATCAATGTTTCTTCTCTTTCATCTAGCATCTCTGATCTATCACTAAGTGTTTCTTCTCTATTATTCAGATCTCTTTCCCATCCCTCGAGTTTTGTTTCCAGAATATCCGCATTATGCTTTTTCTTTGAAACTTCTTTTTCCTGACCTTCAAGTTCCTTTTCCCAGTACTCTAATTCTTCCTTCATCTCTTCAATGGATTCTTCTCTTTTTTCTAGATCTTTTTCCATATTTTCAAGCTGTTCTCTCTCAACTTCCAACTCATCAGCGTATTTGTCGAGTTCCTTTTTTCTCTCCTCTACTTCCTTCTCTCTTTTATCGAGATTCTCAGTCTTTTCAATAAGTTCTTCATCCTTTTTAGAGATATGTTCTTCCCATTCTTCCAATTCAGCTTCTTTAAGGTCTTGTCTTTTCCTTCTTCCCTCTAATCCTTCCTCTCTTTCATTTAGTGATTCAAAACGTTCATCTAATTCTTCTTCTCTACTTTCTAATTCGTTCTCCAAATTTTCTAATGAGTTTTTTTGAACTTTTAATTCTTTTTCTAGATCAGATAATTCTTCTTCCCAACTTTTGAGATCATCTTTCGTTTCTATTATTTCCGATTCCCTATCTTCTAGTTTTTCTTTTTCTTTCTCAATACCGTCCTTTGTTTCTTGAAGTTGTTCCTCCCATCCCTCCAATTTTGTTTCTTGTATATCCAATTTCCTTTCTTTTCTTTCTAACTTATCTTCCCATCCTTCAAATTCTTCTTCTTTCTCTTTTATCTCCTGGTTTTTTTCACGATATTCCTTTTCTTTTTCTTCAACTTTTTCTTTCTCACTTTCTAGTTCCTCTTCAATTTCTTCTATTTCAGCCTCTCTTTGGTCCAATCTTCTTCGTTTTTCTTGCAGGGCATCTTTTTCAGACTTTATTTCCTCTCTCATCTCTTTAAGGCTCTTTCTTTCTTTTTCTTTTTCAGCCAATCCTGATTTTAATTTTTTTTCTTGTTTTCCTATACTTTTTTTGATTTGTTCTAAGTTTTCTTCCCTTTTTTTGGCCTCTATTTCCCGTTGTTTTATTTCCTGCACTCTTTGTGCTATCTCGTCTTTTTTCCTTTCTAAAAAATTTCTTTCTTTTTCGATTTCTTCTCTCTTTTTTTCTAAATCCTTTACCTTAGAGCGTTTTTTTTCAAGGTTTTTTTCTCGCTCTTTAAGTTCCTTCTCTTTCCTCAATAACTTTTTAAGTAAATCATTTATCTCTTCTTTCGTATTTTCTTGTATCTTTTTCTCTCCCCCTCCCAAGTTCTGTATGTTGATTTTGTACTCCTTGATAAGTTCTTCAAGTGATTCTTCTTCTGATTGTTCCCTCTTTGGAAGTTCGGATTTAGACTCGTACTTGAAACTCTCTTCTTCCTTCTTGTACTCATCCTCTATTTCCGAGACATTCTCTCTAGTAGAACTCAATTCTACAATTAAATCGATATCTACTTTCTCAGTAATTTTACAATCTTCGAACTTGGAAATAATCTGATCGATATAGAAATTTGAGGTGGAATGAGAATAGGAATAAAGTTCTAAGACGTTGTCTTCCTTTGAAGAGAGATTAGCTATTTCATTTAAAGCCTCTCTTCCCTTCAATGTCCTGCTAGTTTTTTCTAACTCAGCCGATACTGGACTTGCATTTTTGAAAATGATCTTGCCTTCAAATTGAGATCCCCTCTCCTCATGAATGAGTTTAAGGTATCCGTGGAGATTCTCTTTTTTAACCTCTTCTATTACCTTTTCTAAGGAATCCTCGCCCCCTAAAGAGGTTAATATCCTTTTACCAGCCGGTATTTCCATTATCCCAATTCCTCCTCTTTCTTGAGATATCTCCGTTTAATATGAATAGACTAAATCATATAGAAGTTTCGGTTAAATTCCAGATAGATGAGTATATAGAAGAAATATCTTACCATTCTGAGGTATCCAATAATTTTTTAGCTTTATATAAGGCAATAGTCGTATGGGGATGTGTTATCTCATTTTTTCTCAACATCTCATATGCCTTATTAATAGAAATTTTTATAACATCGATATCTTCACCCTGATCTTGATTTGGTTCGCCATCCTTTTCAGCTTTCCCCAAAAACAGATAGGCTTTTTGATCGTTTAGACTCGCTATAGGGTTATATTCACATAATTTTTCGCAACTTTTTAGGACATATCCTGTTTCCTCTTTCAGTTCTCTTTTAGCGGCCTCCTTAGGTGTCTCTCCTTCGTCTATAAAGCCTGCTGGAAGTTCTATGACTTTTTCATCAATTGGATACCTATAGTTTTTGATTAGGATCATCTCTTTACTAGTGAGAGGCAAAACTCCTGCAAAATCGGGTAAGTCAAGCATTGTGTAAGTTTTTTTAGTTCCATCCGGTAGAACCACTTCATCTTCTTTGAGGGTGAAAAGAGTCGATTCAACGATTTTCCGAGATTTCTTTTTTTCCCATCGCGACATAGTAATGGTAAAACAGCAACACATATTTTTTAATTATCCAAAGAAAAGGGCTTCTAAGAGGAAGATAAAACCGAGGGCTATAAAAAGCAAACCTGCGATCAGATCTAATTTTTTGCTTTCTAAAAGATCTCCGAGTTTAGATCCAAGTATCACACTTATCGCTATGATTGCCCCCATACCGACAAGAGCTCCGAGGAGAACGGACAAAGGTAAAGCGTATCGGGCTGTCAACGCTATAACCACTAACTGTGTTTTGTCACCCAATTCGGCAAATATGGAAAATAAGAAAGAGCTCCAAACGACTCTGCCGTTCTTTTTTTCGACATCTATATCCATATTGTTTTCGTAAAATAGGGTATATATACCGAACGAGATGAATATCAAAGATGCGATCAATTTGACATAAAATATCGGGACGAATTGAAAAAGAATAGTACCGAATGCTACAGCTAATACAGTGATTATTGCGATCCCTGCAAAGACACCTCCAAAGACTGCCTTATTATCATATCTAGAGGCTAGAGATATGGTAATCAGTTGGCTTTTATCGCCAAATTCTGCTATGAATACTGTCGAGAACGTTATCCCTATAACGAACAACCATAACATCAAGATGTCTTTTCGCTGAAGATATAAATAGATTTTGTTGAAAAACCTCTATTTTCCGAACTGTTTAATTTTTTTCTGTCCGATCGATCTCATTATGAATTAGAGTTATCGAGTGAGAGGTAAAGTAGTTCCTAGGCCCCAAGGAGACCTTCTCTGCCTTTTGTTCTTCACATCTCTTGATGATATTTTCAGGAAGACCAATATTATCACCTAATATGAAGGCTGATTCTTCGTGAATTTTAACTTCCCTAATATCTCTACCTTCTTTTTGAAGTATATAAAGTCCATATTTGTTTATCTCTTCCAACACTCCTTCAAAATCTAATTTTGAGATATAAATTCCGTCATGAGTTTCCATCCAAGAATCGTTTGCTATATCTCTATATTTTAAACATTTTTTCAACCATGTAGCGACATTTCTCTCGTCGGGAGACACCTTTTTTAACCTCGCCCCTTCAAGGCGGAGACTTAAAGGAGGATCGGGTGGTCCATTTAGGCAGATATTTATATTTGTATCTTTTCTCATCTCATTTGAGAGCCAAAGTGCAGAAATTATGCTTCTACAGATCAGATCCATCCTACCTCCGCTACTAGGAAGATCTTTAATGATAAAGTCAGAGGAAGTAATCCCTTTCCTAGAATATAACAAGAACTCTCTCATATTCAAAACAAATCAATATCAGGCTTTAAACCTTTTCTACACTCTTATTGATTGGTCCTGACTTAAAGGCGGATTAGATTTATATCATATGAGTATGTAAACGATTTAGGTTCAAATCATGAAGATATCGCCTCTAATTATCCATCCTCATCATATTGATTTCTTTGAAAATCTATATGACGAACTTAAGAACCAAGGGCATAATGTTTTGTGTTTAGTGAGAGGAGATAGGGTTAACAGGAAATATCTACTAGAGTCGGATATCAAGCATAGTTTCTACGGTTCCGATCTAGACTGTTATCTTCCACAATTTGTTTCTAAGCATCGAAACCAGTTTTCTCTAGTGAGGAAGCTGATCGCATTCAGACCAGATCTTGTTTTCTCCGTCAACAGTGTTCCCTGCTCACCTTTTAACTCTATATTTAACATATACTCAGTGACCTTTTTAGATAGAAAACTACCAAAAAAAGATGAGAAGAGGATATTCAATTACGCTGACAAGGTCGTTACTCCTGATTGTTATCCTTTTGATGTACCTTCAGATAAGCAGTTGTCTTATCCCAGTTATCATTCCTTCGCGTATCTTCATCCTAAAAGATTTGAAACCGATTCTACTGTTTTGGATTCACTTGCTGTCAAATCGAAAGATTATGTGTTCGTCAGCTTTGCGAGGAGGTCTTGGGAAGGTTTCACCGAGGATGATTTACTTCCACGGAGAGAAAAGATAGATATTGTAAGGAATCTGTCTGAGCATCGTAGAGTTTTGGTCGATGAGAGAGGTTCTGTTCCTGAACCTTTAGCAGAGTATGTTCCTTCTATGCCGTTGAAGAGATACAATCATCTTCTGGCAAACGCAGAATTAGTCGTAGGTGATGATCCGATAATTTGCAGTGAGGCCGGTGTTCTAGGAATACCTTGGATATTTATATCTAAGTCCTCTACACCAACTTTGGAAGAGCAGGAGATACAATATGAGATTGGAAGTCAGGTTGAAAGTGTAGAAGAAGCTGCTGAGCTCGCCGAGATGATTTTAACTGGTGAGGTCGAGCCTGATTTTGACCGAGCCCGCAGTGAGATCTTAAATGACAAAATTGATCTCACTTCGTGGATGGTCAAATTTGTTAAAATTTACGAGAGAATCAGAGAATGAAACTGCTTATTTAGTAATGTTGAAGGGGTTAGATTCATGAATAGATGGTTCGAAGATGAATCCTTCTGGGAAAAATTCAAGGATGTTCTCTTTTCCGAAGACCGGATGAGTAAAACCAATTACCAGGTTGATCGATTCATAGAACTCTTAGAACTTGAGAAAGGAGACAAAATCTTAGACCAATGTTGTGGGATTGGAAGGCATTCTATAGAACTGGCTAGAAGAGGTTATGATGTAACGGCAATCGATCTAACTGAGACTTATCTTGAAGAGGCTAGAGAAAAAAGTGAAAAAGAGGAGTTAGAGATCGAATTCATAAAGGCCGATATGCGAGATTTCCAAAGAGAAGAGACTTATGACGCCGTTATCAATTTTTTCACATCCTTTGGGTACTCAAGATACGAAGATGAGAACAGGGAGGTTCTAAAGAACACCTATAGATCTTTAAAACCAGGAGGAAAATTTTTATTGGATGTGATGGGGAAAGAAGTATTGGACAAAATATACACTAATACTGACAAATGGAGGATGGATGACGGCTATTTTTTAGAAAAGAGAGAGATAAGGAAGGATCTAGATATGTTGGAGTCAGAATGGAAATTGATCAAAGATGATGGCGAAGTTCATCAACATAAATTCATGTATAAGCTATTTACAAAAGAAGAGCTTAAAAATATGTTGAGAGATGTAGGGTTTAGCCGCATCAAGATTTATGGAGACCTAGAAAAGTCGAGTTATGACGAAAGTGCGAGCAGATTGATAGCTATCGCTAAAAAAATAAAGTAAGTTACTAGGGACAAATATTATATCCTATATGCTCAGTTGAGCATTTTGAATGGAAGACCCTCACGGAAGAGAAATAACGAACCTTCGGATTTCGCTCACTCAAGAATGTAATTTAGACTGTTTTTACTGCCATAAAGAAGGTGAGGATGAAATCAAAAAAGATACAAGTTTGGATTTCGAAGAGGTAAAGCGGTTGATAAAAATAGCTTCAGAGCTTGGTATGAAGAAAGTGAAATACTCTGGAGGTGAACCTCTTGTTCATCCGGAAATCGATAAAATTGTATCTTATTCCACGGAACTCATGGAAGACGTATCTTTGACTACGAACGGGGTCCTCCTTTATGAAAAAGCTGATGAATTAAAAGCGGCAGGTCTAGATAGAGTGAACGTGAGTCTAGATGTTATAGACCCAGAAACTTTTGAGAAGATCACCAGCGAGGACAGCGTTGAGAAGGTGAAAAGAGGCATAAAGAGGGCTAACCAAGTCGGACTATATCCTGTTAAGATAAACATGCTATTGATGAAAGGATTGAACGATAGATCTGTAGAAGACATGATAGAATTTGCGAGCAAAACTGGATCCATTCTCCAGGTGATAGAGATGACTAGTAGTAGGGAAGGCATCTCCGATGACATCTATCAACGTTATCATCTTTCTTTGGATAAATTGGCCTCAGACCTTGAAAAACGAGCCGTGAGAACAAAAACTAGAAGGATGCACGCGAGGAAGAAGTATTTTCTAAATGACCCTGAAGTTGAAGTGGAACTAGTCAGAACAATGCATAACTCTACGTTCTGTCAAAACTGTACTAGGTTGAGAGTGACCTCAAAAGCAGAATTGAAACCATGTTTATTGAGGACCGACAATCATGTTTCTGCTAGGAAGATTTTGAAAAACGGAGGAAACGTAAAAGATAAGTTTATTGAGGCTATAGAGAGGAGAGAACCGTATTGGTGTGAGTGAAATGGATAAAAAAAAGGCAGTAGTAACGGAAGAAGATTTTGAACTTGATGAATTAAAAAAGCGTGTATGCACTCAGGAAGACGGTGCCGTTGTGGTTTTCAACGGAGTTGTAAGATCCAAAAATAACGGGAAAAAAATCGAGAAATTGGAATTGCAGAGGTATGAGGGAATGACCGAAAGCGAACTTGAAAAGGTAAAAGAAGAAGCCATAAACAACTTTAAGATCACTGACCTAGTTTTGGTCCACAGATACGGTGAACTCGATGTAGGAGATAATATAGTAGGAATAGTAGCTAGCGCCCCACATAGGGAAGAGGCGTTCGAGGCGTGCAAATACTCTATAGATAGAATAAAAGAAAAGGTTCCTCTTTGGAAAAGAGAGACTACAAAGAGTGGTGAATCTCGCTGGTTAGATAGAAAAAAAAGAGGTGAAATTGGTGGGGATGATTAACATTGGTGCGAAAAAAAAAGTTCCTAGACTAGCAAGAGCTAAAGGACAAATTAAACTGACTGATGAGAGCATGAAAGCGATCCGAGAAGAGGAAGTTAAAAAAGGTGACGTTTTCCAGGTTGCGGAGATATCTGCAATTCAAGCGGTAAAAAAGACTCCTGAATATATCCCGCATTGTCATCCGATTCCGATTGAAGGTATAGATATATCGTTTGAAGAGCATGAAAACATTATCGAGGTAGAATGTGAAGTCAAGGCGGTTTACAAAACCGGGGTAGAAATGGAAGCTCTTGCCGGTGTGAATTCTGCCCTATTGACTATTTGGGACATGGTCAAATATCTCGAAAAAGATAAAGATGGGCAGTATCCTGAAACAAAGATTAAAAATATTTCTGTTTTAGAAAAAAAGAAGGGGGATAAAGATGAGTCATGAAGAGCACAAGCATAAGGCTCCCGATCATGTAAGATGCGGTGTCATAACGGTCAGTGATACGCGGGATGTAGATAGTGATGAATCTGGTAAGAAGATACGCGAGATGTTGATGGAAGAAAAACATGAGATTGTTGGATACGAAATTGTAAAAGATGAACCCGAGGAGATAAAGAGTGTTATTGAATCTATCGATGCAGAGATTTACATACTGAACGGCGGAACTGGGATAAGCGATAGGGACGTTACTTCAGACGTTATCAGGGAGATTATAGATAAAGAACTTCCCGGATTTGGAGAAGCATTTAGGAGACTTAGCTTTAAAGAAATTGGCTCTGCAGCTATTTTGAGTAGAGCTTTGGCAGGGATCTCCGATGAAGAGATCTATTTCGCTTTACCCGGTTCTACATCTGCAGTCAAACTTGCTATGGAAGAACTAATCTTACCTGAAATCGGGCACATAGTCTATGAGGTGAACAAGTGATGGATAAACAGCGCCCTTTTGGCGAATTGATACCTTACGATGAAGCTTTGTCTATTCTTTTGAAAGAAGTAGAACCGATTGAGAGAAAAGAAACGTCCTCTCTTGATGACGCTTTTGAGAGAGTGTTAGCAAGTGATGCCGAAAGCGATATGTTCGTTCCTCCCTTCGATAGAGCGGCTATGGACGGTTTTGCTGTAAAAGCTGAAGATACCTTCGAAGCAGGCAAGTTCGATCCGGTTGAATTGAAAACGGTAGGAAAACTTCACGCGGGAGATTCACCCCAAAAAGAAATCAGAAAAGGAGAATGTATGCAGATAGCTACTGGGGCTCCAATGCCGGAAGGTGCTGATGCAGTCGTGAAGGTGGAGGTGACCGAAAAGGAGAACGATTTGGTAAGTGTATATCAGCCTGTGCATCCCGGTGAGAACGTTTCACCAAAGGGTGAAGATATTGAGAAGGACGAAACCGTTCTTAAAAAGGATCTCTTTCTCACTTCATCCAGGATCGGTGCTTTAGCAGCCATGGGAAAAGAGAGAGTAGAAGTCTACGAAAAGCCGAAGATTGGAATCATTCCTACCGGTGACGAAATCGTTCCGATCGGAGGGAAATTAGAACCAGGCCAGATATACGACGTTAATACTCACACCCTAACTAGCGTAGTAAAAAAGAACGGCTGTCTTCCCTTTAGTGGTGAAGTCGTTCACGATTCCGTTGAGGGTTTAAAAGAGGGTATCGAAAAGGAAATAGAGGAAAGAGACATGGTTCTTTTCTCTGGGGGAAGTTCTGTCGGAGATAAAGACGTTCTTATCGATGCTTTGGATTCGATAGGAGAGGTCATATTTCACGGAATAAAACTTAAACCTGGAAAACCAACCTTGTTCGGAAAAGTGGAAGAGACCCCTGTTATCGGTATGCCTGGATATCCTACTTCGTGTTTAAATACGGCTCAACAGCTGATAAAACCTGCATTGAGGAGGCTAGCGAGACTGCCTGAAGCACCGGAGAGACGAGCTAAGGCCATTCTCCAGAAAAGGATTACATCTTCACTAGGTAGACAACAGTATATGACAGTAAAACTCGAAAATGAGAAGGCCTATCCGGTTTACAAGCAATCTGGAGCAATCACTAGTATGGCCCAGGCGGACGGCTATTTCGAGATACCAGAAAACATGGAACTTGTAGAAAAGGGAGACAAGATATCAGTTGTTTTGTTCTAAATAGTATTTCAATCTACGATCCTAACTTCTTTACCTCTATTTACGTCCTTTATGATCTGTTTTGCAACTCTTGTTCCTTTCCTTATCTTTATGGATCCATCCTGTCCTACCGTGACAGTTGAGAGGTATTCATTTCCTGAGAACAGATCGACGGTTTTTCCGATTCTTTCCCTACCGGCTTCAATGATAACTTTTTCCTCACCGATGATAACATCGACCCTCTCTCCAACTGTTTTGTCTTCTACCACCTTTTTTCGATCGACTCTCTCTTTCAAAGGTTGTACATCTATCTTCAAATTCAAGTGTTCTTCTATTCTTGCAATATTTTTTCCGTTCTTCCCTAGGATACGCGGTATCTCACTATCCGGAACATAAACGGTGACTCTATCTGAACCCGATACTTCGACTTCTACTCTTCCATTGACATATCTATTTATTTCTCTTGTGATTTCTTTTTCAGCAATTTCCTGCACTGGTTTACTTTTTCCTTTTCCCTCTACCGGCATAACTACAACCTGTTCTCCGTAGGAGTATACTTCGTATTCTGTAGATCCCGATTCGAAGTCTCTGACCTCTATAACCGGTCTAGCTAAATCTTCTTCGACCATCCCTTCAGGAACTTTTACCGTATATGTTATATCATAAACTTTTCTGATCTGGGCCTCTTCAACAAAAACTATCGTGTCAACTACCTGGGGGACCATACCTAACTCAATTCGGCCTATCAATCTCTGTAAGGCATCTATAGCACGATTAGCATGAGTGACGCCTATCATACCTACCCCTGCGAGTCTCATATCCGCAAAAACCTTGAAATGAGGAGTTTTCCTAACTTCGTCATAGATAGTATAATCAGGTCTAACGAGGAGGAGGATATCAGCGGTATTCTCCATCTTACCTTGCAATCCGCTGTACTGGGTTATATCGTCCCCTACTTGAAGATCTCTAGGATCTTCCATAGTCTTAACAGTAAAATCCTTATCATTCAAGTACTCTGCGATAGCCTGGGCCAGAGTACTCTTTCCGGCTCCAGGTGATCCAGCTAGTAGTACCCCTCTTTGCTTTTCAGATAATCTGTTCTTCAACTCTTCTGACATCCTGTAATCTTCAAGAGAGACTTTTGCAACAGGTCTAACCGCTGTTATCTCAAAGCCGTCAGAAAATGGAGGTCGGGAGATTACGATTCGAATGTCTTTAAGCTGAACGACAGTAGCTCCTCCCTTATCTACTTCGATGAATCCCTCAGACGATCTTTTAGCGTTCTCTATGATGTTATGGGCTAACTCACGAAGATTTTTTTCGGTCAAAACTTCTTTTCCGATCACTTCCGTTCTGATCTCACCAGGTATGCCTTTTTTCGCCTTTGGCTTGATTCCTTTTCTCAGATGGACTGACATCACATCTTCATCGAAATACTCTAGGATTTTGTTTTTATACTCTTCTTCTTTTATTTCAGGTTCTAAATATTCCACGTCCAACCCTTTAGCTCTGCCGATTTCTGCCTGGACGATATCACTCGTTAAGAGTATCGCATTTTCATCCCTTGCAACTGAGCGGATGATTGAATCGATCTCGCCATTAGGAGCCAATTTTTGGTCTTCTAATTTTGGTCTTTTTCCTTTGAAAATTAGATTTATCTTTCCTTCCTCATCAAATTTTTTTAATTCTTGGATCTCCTCTAGACCGCTCATACCTGTCTCTTGCCCTCTATTAGCTTGAGATTCAAGTTCGAATATTACCGCTTCAGGTATGATTATATCTGCGTTTTCGTACTCACCATCTTCTAATTTACTCGTGATCCGTCCGTCGATGACGACGCTAGTATCGGGAACGATTTTCATACATATCACTCATTGACCCTATAATTAAATACTTTTGCTCCTGCCCGAGACGGATCGTTTATTTAGTACTCTTCTTAGAATTACTACATCTTATCCTCTTTTTTTTCTCGCTAAAAACCGTCAGACGATATCGCTATTCAAAGTCAAAAACACCTGATTTTGACCCGGTTTATCCTGGATATTAGCGAAATATATTTATATTAATAGTCTATTAAGGGTCTGGGAGAAGGGTATGACGCTCTCCCTAAAAAGGAGGTAAAATAAATGAG
>SL_8KL_010_SEDDRAFT_10003596_pt1 | contig 12731 bp, 10 predicted proteins | sample SodLakKL_010_SED_4_FD_11160 | JGI IMG/M metagenome (IMG submission 11160) | reverse complement strand
AGCAGGGAGAAAACCTCATGGAGCTCCTCGAAGAAACAGGGCAGCATGCGCTCGAGGGAGAACATCATATATTCTGGATGGAACAGTATGAAGCCATAGAAGAGAGCCTCAGCGACTTCCTTGCTGCAGATGACATGGAAGGGATGAGAAGGCACTTTGAACCCCTGTCAGAAGCATTTATCGAAACAGCCAAAACACTGGGTGCGATTGGCCAAACTTTCTACGTAACTTTCTGCCCCATGTACGACGACGATCGCGGGGCTTACTGGCTAAGCGAGTTTGAAGAGATCAAAAACCCTTACTTTGGCAGCATGATGCTGAGCTGCGGCGAAGTAAGAGAAACCCTTCGCGAAGGGATTGTCCACGATCAAGAACAAGAGATGCAGGAAATGGAGGGACACGTGCATTAAACCGGTGTCGCTATTCCACCTCCAGCCTGATCAGCTCCACCCGGCGATTGCGTGCGCGACCGTCTTCGTCCTGGTTGCCGGCAACAGGAGCCCAGGGGCCCAGGCCGTGAGGAGTCAGCCTGCCGGGATCAATACCGTGCTCATTTGCCAGGTATTCGATAACGGCTTCTGCACGGCGCATCGATAAGTCCATATTGTAATCCACACTGCCGGTGGCATCGGTATGGCCGGCAACACCCAACTCGAGGTCCGGATGTTCCTCCAACAAGCGGGCGATCTCCTGGAGGGTCGAGGCAGAGCCCTCCTGTATGCTGGCTTCATCCGTGTCAAAGTGGATACCATAAATGCGCACACTGCCTGTCTCTTCAAGATATTCGGCCATAGCCGCAGCACTGATGTCGACCTCCACCTTGCCAGTGACCAGCGGCTGCTCTTCCATCACCTGGAGGGCAGTCACAGGTTGTCCGTCCGCCCTGTCACTCAAAAGCGTGTGGGCAGAAACATATACATCGCCTTCATCCCCGGGCAAACGCGCAAGGAAATAGCTCTGATCACTGCCCATCATTGGATTCCGGCCCCTCAAATCAAAGGAGGGGGCATGTTCTGTGTAGATCTGCCGGGGACAGCCATCCATTCCATCAAAGCATTCATACAGCAGATCAAAGCCGGCATCCTGAAGGGCAACCTGGTAGTTGCGCTGCACCTGCAGCACGGACAAACCCTCAGGTGCCACATAAAGGATCCGGGTTACCTCTCCCTCCGGGGCGATGGTTTGCAAACCATCCTCATCTACTTCTTTTGGGAAAACAATACGATCGTAATCATAATGCACATACCCGATAATATATGAGCCCTCATACCGCGAAATCATCGGGTGATCCTCGCTCCCTTCAATATCTTCCCCGGCAAATGCAGGAGTGAAAAAGAAACCAAGAGCAACCATTACTAAAAAGCTGAAAGTCATTTTTTTGTACATATCAAATGGTTTTTTGTAAAACAAAATATGCCATACACGATTTAAATCATTATTCAAACATGTGATTTAAACACATATATTTATATATTAAACAGTTATTATTTAAAATAAAATGTTAAATATGCAAGGTATAAAAATATGACAGAAAAACAAAATCCTTCACGGCAATTAAGGTGTTATCAATAAAAAAAACTTTATTGCCCAAAAAAATCATGTATTTTTGATATACTTTCTTATATACAGATCTAACCTGATTTATTCATATATTTAGTGAAACTTTATGCAATACTTTATGAATAATTCAGGCTAAAGTAATGATTAACATCATTTCCTTATGACAGAAATTGCCACGATCAGCACAGCTCAACTTGAAGAAAAAAGAAGAAACCTTGATGTACAGCTTATCGACGTGCGCCCGGCAGATGCATACAATGGCTGGAGGTTGCAGAACGAACTCAGGGGTGGCCACATCCCGGGGGCGCGCTCCCTGCCTCTCAAATGGGCATCATACATAGACTGGATAGAGATCATCCGCAACAAAAACATCACCCCCGATCAGCACATCATAGTCTATGGTTACCAGTCCGAAGACAGCGAGTATGTTGCGGAGCGTTTTGTAAAAGCGGGCTATGACCGCGTGTCTGTATACAACGACTTCCCCAAAGAATGGGTGCCCGATGAGAGAAACACTCTCGTACAGCTCTTCCGCTATAAGAACCTGGTGTACGCCGGATGGATCAAAGATGTGATAGATGGGAAAGTGCCTGAGAGTCATCCGGGCGGACGCACCGTGATCTGCCACGCCCATTACCGCAATCGTGATGCCTATCTGTCGGGCCATATCCCCGGCGCCATCGACATAGACACCAACTTACTGGAGTCACTGGAGACATGGAACCGCCGTACACCCGGGGAGCTCAAAAAGACACTCGAAGCACATGGTATCGACCACAATACCACGGTCATCCTGTATGGGAAATACATGGATCCCGACAATGCAGATGAGTTCCCAGGCAGCGCTGCCGGTGACATCGGCGCCATCCGTTGTGCGTTGATCATGATGTATGCCGGCGTAAAGGACGTAAGAGTACTCAATGGCGGTTTTCACTATTGGGAGCATGCAGGGTATGAAGTCCATACCGATGACGTGGCCAAAAAGCGAGTCAAAGCGTTTGGCAGAGATATCCCGGCCAATCCGCAACTCATGGTGGACCTCGACAAGGCCAAACAAATGATCGCTGCAGATGATGCGGAATTGGTATGTGTGAGAAGCGTTCCTGAGTTTCTGGGTGAAGTCAGCGGGTATAATTATATTGATGTGAAAGGCCGGATTCCGGGCGCAGTGTTTGTGGAAGGCGGCAGCGATGCCTACCATATGGAGAACTACCGGAACCTGGACTATTCAGTAAGGGAATTTCAGGAAGTTCAGGAGCTGTGGCGACAAGCCGGACTGTCACCGGATAAACACCTGGCTTTCTATTGCGGAACAGGCTGGCGGGGTAGCGAAGCCTGGTTTAACGCCTGGCTAATGGGATGGCCCGAAGTTTCCGTTTTCGACGGCGGATGGTTTGAATGGAGCAATGATCCCAGCAATCCTTATAAAACAGGACCAGTGAGTAATAAGAGGTTTGAAGTTTGAAGTTTGAAGTTTGAGGTTTGAAGTTAATCTTAATCTTATGCAAGACTCTTCCCATAGTTTGACATCCGAAAACAGTATGAAAATTGTCAACCTGCTTCCTGAAATTGGCAAAGAAGCTATGCAGCAGGAAATTCTCCAGGGACTTAAATCAACTCCGAAATACATCCCAAGCAAATATTTCTACGACAAAAAAGGCTCTGAGATTTTTGAGGAAATTACGAGCCTGGAAGAGTATTATCCCACCCGAACAGAAAAAGAGATCATCTCTACCCTGTGGGATAAACTTCAACTGGATGGCCAGGAACTGCACATCATTGAACTGGGCAGTGGGGATGCCTCTAAAATCGAGCTGTTGTTTTCGCAAATCCCCCCGGATAAACAAAAAAACATTCATTATTACCCGGTAGACATCAGTGAATCTGCAGTGAAGACAGCCGCGGCAAAACTTGCCAAACTATTCCCGGACCTTACGATTACAGGTATTGTGGCGGATTTTATCCATCAGCTTGCCCTGCTGCCACAATCAGGGAAAAGATGCTTCTGTTTCCTGGGAAGCACCATCGGCAACCTGGAAGCCCATGAGGTCAGCTCTTTCCTTGATGGAGTGAGCAACACCATGCAGCACGGCGACCACCTCCTGCTGGGCCTTGACAGGATAAAAGATATACAGGTGCTGGAAAATGCCTATAACGACAAGAAAGGGGTGACCGCCCGTTTCAACAAAAACATCCTTCACGTGACAAACGACCTGCTGGAAGCCACATTTGACCCGGATGCATTTTCTCATCTGGCTTTTTTCAACAAAGAAAAACAGCGTATCGAGATGCACCTGAAGGCCGAAAAGGATATGGATATTCACCTTGGATTCAATGGGCAAAAGATCCGTCTCACCAAAGAGGAAACCATCCACACGGAGAACTCACATAAATTTGACACCAGACAAATCGAAAAGATAGCCGCTGGCAACGGGATGAGAATAAAACAACACTTCACCGATACAAAAGGCTGGTTCAGCCTGGTGCATTTCCGCAGGTAATATCATGCGCATTTCAGGGAAGTATGGGTAAGAGATCTGAATAAATCAGCCAGCCAATACAAAAACAAGTATCAATACCCCCAGAAAGCCCCCAAGATAAGCTGCCCAATAGGCCTTTGGACGTGCCGGATTTTTCCCGAACAGCCTCACAGTAATACGGTAAATCCAGTTGCGATTCCTTGATACAAAAGAATAAAACAGATCGGAGGTAACACGAAAAGGCCAGAATCTATTGTATAAAGGCATAATCCATCGCCACTTCCTGCCATACTTATGCATGGCATGAAAAACAGCCGCAGCACCGGCATATACACGCCCGTCTGTGTCAATAAAGTGGATAGCCTTGCGCATCTCCTTCAGGTCAATGTCTGGAAAATCCTTGTGGACATCCTGAAACGGTTTATAAACTACCCGGTCACCGGTGATGAACTTCCATTTAATTACCCAGTAATGACAAAAACCGCATTTGCCATCCCAGGCCATGAGCGGCTGATCCGGTTTGTGACGGGTGCTCTTCCTCGTGCGTACCTTCATTATATATCCTGTTTGCGATCCTGAAACAATCTGTTGATCATCCCTTGATCATTGTGAGCAACATCTTGAACTTTTCCTCAGCATGAACCGCATGCGGAATGTTGGCCGGCATAATGATGGTCTCCCCTTCCTGAAGATGGTATGGCTTTTTGTCAATGGTGATCTCCGCTTTGCCTTCGAGGATCTGAACCATGGCATCAAAAGGCGCCGAATGCTCGCTGAGCTGCTGTCCCTGGTCAAAGGCAAACAGGCTGATATTACCTGTTGACTTCTCCAACACACGCTTGCTTACAATACCGTTGGGTGCATATGTGATGTCTTTCCTGAAATTGATCTTTGTGCTATGCGAAAAATTACTCATGTTAGCATTTTATGGTTTGATAAAATTGATTTCACACACTATAATCCTATTGCTTATATAACAAACAACACAAAGCAACAAAATGTTTACTATTTATGTATTCACGTACTTGTTTTCTTCTTTTGTGGGTAGCGAGTGCATGATACGCTTTAGCGAACGGGATTTTTGCTTACACTCGTAGCATATCAAAGGCAAATGCTGCCCTGGAAGATAGCGAAGGATGGTGTATTTATGCTTTTGAAGATTATGCCTGGCAACGAATGCTTGCACAACAATTGTTAATTCTTGTTAACAAACTTGCAAGTTAGTGAATATTCACTAACTTTGCTTTTGAAATTTTATAAAAAATCAAGCGTAAAGCTGACAAATCACCATAAAAAATAAAACCATTAAGATATGCAAACAACAAGACAGAAGGAAATCCTGGAAGCAGCCTTGAATCTGATCAGCGATAAGGGGATACAGGGGCTTACAATCAAAAACATCTCCAGAGAGATCGGCATATCTGAGCCGGCTATATACAGACACTACGACAGCAAGATGGATATTATGGTGGCCATTCTTGAGGTTTTCAGACAAAATACGGAAGCCCTGTTCACTGCAATTGCTGAGGAAGATATGCCGGCAGTGAATAAAATTCATACCCTGTTTACCCGGCATTTCGAATCCTTTGCACAAACACCTTCCCTGGTGACGGTGATTTTTTCTGAAGAATTATTCCGGGCCGATTCCAATCTGTCGCACAAGGTATCGGAAATCATCAGTGCAAATTTTAAAATACTAATTGGTATAATCAAGGAAGGACAAAAGAATAACGAAATCCGGAATGATGTGCCTGCAGATCACATTGCCATCATAATCATGGGTAGCTTACGACTTTTTATCAAAAAATGGCAATTTGCAGGCTATGCCTATGATATCAGAAAAGAAGGAATAAAGCTCATCAAATCAATTCATCGTCTCATTTATAAAGGAGTCTACAATGAAAATCATTAATAGCAAAGAAGCACCAGGAAAAGAAACACCACATAAAGTGGATGTAAGACCTATTTATGATCACGACAACGCCCAGGCCGTACACATTACCTTGCAGCCAGGTGAAGCCCTTAAACCTCACCTGACGCCTGTGGATGTATTCTTCTATGTACTGGAAGGAAAGCCACACATCAAGGTAGGAGAAGACATGACGCCTGTTGAAAAAGACCACCTGGTCGAAAGTCCGAAGGATATAGTCCACTGCCTTTATAACCATTCCGATCAGGTTGCACGTATTCTTGTTGTAAAAGCGCCGAAACCAACAAGCCAAAGCAGGCTGCTCTAAAACAACCTGCATTGGCCAGATATTTTTTTTAACGCCACAGGTTAGTTTATATTAACTAACACCGTTTAACCTGGAGAAACTGATTACCTCTTTTTTGTTTTGCACCATTTTTATAGCACACCTAAATTGTTTTCATTATGAAACTATCTCAGGTCACATTCATCATATTTTTATTGTGGATGACTTCTTCCGGGTCATTCTCCCAACCGATCACGGTAGGAATTGTACAAGACACAACTGGCAATGAGTTTGACCATCTCAATGCACAGATAAAGTCGGAACTCAGGGCACTGACAGCCGGAGGTGAAGGAGTTACATTCGAGGAGTTGTCAGCAGACTGGCAGACCGGTAAAATCAAAGAAAACCTGCATCGTTTCCTGCAAGACCCTGAAGTGGACATTATCGTAACTCTGGGCTTTCTTTCATCAGAAATGGCAGCGCGCCTTTCGGATTATTCCAAGCCGGTTATCGCAGCCACAGTGCTTGACCCTGAGCTTCAGGGATTAACTCAGGAGCCAACGGATGAACAGGATACTCCGGGATTTTCCTGGATCGAATCCAATATCCGGTTAAAAAATGACATGCACCATTTTGCAGATATTTTTGATGTGCAACATCTTGCTGTGATCATACCAAGCGAGCTGTACCAGGAATTCTCATTGCTTAAATCTTACCTTGACAACGGAAAAAACACGTTTGATCTGTCATTTATTCCGGTAAGACAAGATGAAAACCCGGTTCAACAAATTCCTCAAGGAGTGGACGCCGCCATGGTTTTTCCGTTGATCGCACATGCTGAACACACAAGGAAGCAGCTCTTTTCCGGACTGAATCTACAGGGTATTCCCTCACTTGCTGTCAGCGGCACAGCATACCTTGACCAGGGCGGCACCATCACGTTTACGCCCGGGTTCACTTTTCAGCAGATGGCAAGGCAAGTCGCACTAAGCATCCTGAAATCCACTGAGGGAAAAAAACAAACGAAAGTCGTTCGCACCATCGATGAAGAGGCCCGGATGCCAGTTGTAAACATGAAAAGCATGCGGCTCACCGGACGCTTTCCGGATTGGGAAAAGCTCGAAGATGCAATATTTCTGAATGTAGCCGCAATCCCGGGAGACGAGCTGACCTTGCACCAGGCAATAGCAATCGCGCTGGAGAATAATTTACAGGGAAAAATTGCTGACCAGGATCTTCTGTTGGCAGAGAAAGATATCCGAATTGCCCGGTCACAAATGTTTCCTAAGGTAGAAGTATCAGGAACAGGTATTCAGCTAAGCGAAAATCTTGTAGAAACATCCATGGGGCAAAGAGGCGAATTTACAATGACCGGTTCAGTGTCCCTCCGGCAGGTCATCTATTCGGAGGCCGCATTTGCAAATATTGCCCTGCAAAAACTCGCAGCCGAAAATACAAGACATAGTAGCCGGCAGACTACACTGGATATCGTACTTGANGTTTCAGAAANCTATATCTCCCTATTGTTTGCNAAAAACAACCTGATCATTCAGAATGAAAACCTCCACGCCACCCATCAAAATCTTGAACTGGCAAAAGCAAGGGAAAGAGCCGGTGAGGGGAGTATTTCGGACGTTAACCGCTGGACCAGTGAACTGAATATGGGTAAAATGGATCTTAATGAAGCAGAAGCCGGTTATAAAGCCGCCATGTACCAGCTGAATGAACTGCTGAACCAACCCGTGAGCAACAAAATCTCCATCCCCGAAAATGAAAATATTGCCAACACAATTATTCACAATCAACAAATCCTTGATGCCTATTTCAGCAATCCGGAGTTAACCGAAAAGTATGCTGACTTTATCATTGACGAAATGCTGGCCTATTCCCCGGAGTTGCAACAACTAACCACCGCGGGTGAAATAATTGACAGGCAGCTATCCATGAGAATACGGCAGCTTTACATGCCTGAAGTGGCGTTAACCGGAGCGGCAGACCAGGTCTTTATGCGCGAAGGTGTCATTCGGGACCCGCAATTGCCCGTTCCGGACCCCCCTGACGACATTACCTGGAGCCTGGGGCTGCGCATCAGCATCCCAATTTTTGAAGGTGGACGCAGAAGGACTGAAGTGCAAAGGGCTACAATTGAACAGGATAAAATCAACTGGCAAAAGGAAGATATGCTGAATAAGCTGGAATCCGGAATCCGTTCCAATGTGCAATTCCTCCAGGCTTCATTCAGAGAACTCAGGTTGTCAGAAAATGCTGCACAAGCCGCTGAAGATAATTTCCGGATAGTCAGGGATGCCTATGCCCAGGGCATGGTCAATGCCGCAGAACTTGCTGATGCCCAAAGCGTCATGACCAGAACCAGGCAAATAGCACTGGGGTCCAACTACCAGTACATCCTGGATTACATCCACATAGAAAGACTCCAGGGAAGCTTTTCCTTTCTGACCAATGACTCAGAAAAAACAGGGTATACTAATAGATTATTGAACTACCTTAACAAAGAACAATAAATCATGAAGACAAAAATCAGTTTATTCGCTTTAGCCGTCTTGCTATTCTTCGCCTGCAGCAGCAAGGAAGAAGAGCCAGACGCCGTTCGCCCGGTTTTCTACACAGAGGCGGGGAAAGATCATAAACAACCAACACGCAACTATTCCGGGGTCACCCGGGCCGCAAATGAAGTAAAACTAAGCTTCAAAGTTGGCGGATCAGCAACATTGGTTGCTGTTGAAATGGGCGATACAATGAATAAGGGAAATGTGATTGCCCGCCTCGACCCTACAGATTATAGCATTGCATACAACCAGGCACACGCCTCCTTGAAAAATGCAAAGGCACAGTTAAGCGCTGCCAGATCCACCTATTTGCGGGTAGAAAACCTGTACATCAACAACCATGTCTCCCTGAGTGAATACGAAAAAGCAAAAACCCAGTATGAGTCAGCTGAATCGATGGTGGAAACAGCCTTGTCGCAGGTCTCGGCAGCTAAGAACAAATTGGATTATACAATTTTAAGGGCGCCCTTTGATGGGATAGTTTCCTCGGTGATGATCAGGGAAAACGAAATGACCGCAGCCGGACATCCCGTAGTGGTTTATTCTTCATTTAACGACCTGGAAGTCCAGACAGCTGTACCTGAAAATCTGATTAGACAAGTCAACCGCGGTACAAAAGTGGATGTTCGTTTCAGCACGCTGCCCGGTAAGGTATTTGGAGGAATCATTACCGAAATCAGTCCGGGAACACCAATGGCTTCTGCATATCCCGTGATCATCCAGCTAACGGAATCAACTGAACGGCTTTTTCCTGGTATGACAGCCACCGTGGAAATGCCACTGGACCCTGAAATTACTGAAGACATTCCGGTCATTATCCCGGTTGACGCAGCAGGACACGACAGAGAGGGCGACTTTGTTTATGTAGCAGTGCCAGACAACCAAGACGGTGTATACATAGCAGAAAAAAGGTTGGTAACACTTGGCGAATTGCTGGCTGACGGATATGTGGTCACCCAGGGGATCAATGAAGGAGACCTGATCATCACTGCCGGATTGAGTTTCTTGTATGATGGCCGCAGGGTGAAATTGCTGGATGCAAAAAAATGAATGTAACCTGAAGACAATATCCCTATGAATCTCACAAGACTTACACTGAACAACAGCCGGATAACACTAATCGCCATATTGGTGATAGCAGCTATCGGGGTTGGCAATTATTTTGAGCTGGAACGCGACAGCATGCCACCCTATACGATCAGACTGGCAAGTGTTGTCACCCAATTTCCCGGAGCAGACCCACACAAAGTGGAAACACTGGTTTCTGAACCATTGGAAGAGGTGATTCGGGAAATGCCTGAAGCCAAAACCATAACCAGCGAATCGCGTCCCGGACTTTCAGTCATCACCGTGGAACTGATCACTGCCGTTGGTGAGAAAGATTTGCAGCCAGCATGGACTACCATGCGCAACAAGGTGGAGGACGTTAAACCCCAACTGCCCCAGGGAGTTTTTGGGCCTTTCATTCAGGACGAAGACATCGGGACAGTTTTTGGGATCATACTGGGTGTCACGGGCGATGGCGTTTCTTACAGCACACTGGAAGACTATTCCAAAGAAATCAGGGATGAACTGCTGCTGCTTCGCGACGCCGAAAAAATCAAATACGGAGGGATCCAGGAAGAGCGGATCTTTATAACGTTTGATGACAAGCAGCTGGCAAGCTACGGCCTTGATGCGGCAAGGTTACAACAAATCATCTCGACAACCAATATCCTGACCCCCGGAGGCGAAATCACGATGGGACGCCAACGAATTGTTCTCGAGCCATCCGGAAGCTTTGAAAGCCTCTCAGACCTTAAAAAGGTTCTGATCCCCACCCCTGACGGGACTGCCATTTATCTCGAAGACATTACCACCCGGATTTACCGTGACTATGTGACACCGCGCGAAAAGATTGTACAAATAAATGGAAAACCTGCGATTGCCCTGTTTATTTCATTGAAAGACGGTGCCAATATTGTCAGACTTGGTGAAGAAGTAGATGAGACAGTGGAAAATATCAATGAAAGGTTGCCGCTTGGAGTGGAAATAGTTCGCTCAGCATCACAAGACCACGTAGTAGAAGGCCAGGTGAATGATTTTCTGGTTAACCTGATGCAAAGTATTCTTATTGTACTGGCTATCATGTTGCTATTTCTGGGCTTACGCACCGGCTCACTGGTGGCTGCCCTGATCCCCATGGTCATCCTGACCTCTTTTTTCTTCCTTGGGCTCCTTGGCCTTGGCTTTAACAAAGTATCCCTCGCTGCGCTCATCATCTCACTTGGGTTGCTCGTAGATAATGGCATCGTGGTTTCCGAATCCATCCTTGTGAACATGAGACGCGGATTAAGTGCATTCGAGGCCAGCGTCTACTCAGGTAAGGTATTGCTGATCCCTCTGCTGATTTCATCGCTGACCACATCAGCCGCCTTTTTGCCATTTGCACTGGCCAGGACACCTATGGGTGAAATATCATCGCAATTGTTCTGGGTGGTCAGCACAACACTGCTCGCCTCATGGCTTCTCGCATTTACCTTTATCCCCCTGCTGGCCGTGTTGATCCTTAAGATAAAGGCCGGGAGCAGTAAAAAGAATTTCACTGAACGCTATATGGATAAGCTCCGATTCTGGTACAATAAGCTGCTCTTCCGTGTACTGAAAAAACCACTTCTTTTCCTTGGATTCACCCTCGGCCTGTTCATTTTGGCCTTGTCGCTGATACAATTCCTGCCTTTCCAACTGGTTCCGGACAGTGACCGTAACCTGGTTACCGTGGATATTAAATTCCCCTCAGGCACCCGGATTGAATACACAGAACAAGCAGTTGAGGATATCGAAAATTACATAAAGGATAATCTGCTCGTTGACCCCAAAACCGAAAAGGATGAACCCGGCGTGCTGGATTTCTCTTCATTTATCGGAGAAGGTCCTGAGCCATATGATCTCGGATATTTTAAAGATGAAGCCAACTCCAGCTATGCCCACATGTTGTTAAACACGACAGGTGACAGAGACAATGACTACATCATCGCAAAGGTGGACAGCTTCTGCTTTAACCATATCCCGGACGCAGACATACGCGTAAACCGGCTCAGCGGCGCAGGAGCATCGGGCACACCTGTTGAAATNAGGCTTTCAGGAAGCGATCCTGAAAAACTGGCAGTAATTGCTGAAAAAGTCAAAGAAAAGCTGCATACCATTGAAGGGGCAAGGAACATATCCGATGACTGGGGACCAAAAATAAAGAAACTCGTGGTAGATATTCACCCTGACAGGGCACAGCGGGCCGGGCTTACAAACATGGAAATCGCCCGGGCTCTCCATTCAGGCTTCACAGGCATCACAGCAGGAGCCTATTTTGAGCATGATTCACAAATTCCCATTATTCTGAAAAATAAATACGATGAAGATCATGATATTGAATCAGTCCGGGCGTTTAACATCTACTCGCAGACCCTGGATCAACATGTGCCTCTTGACCAGGTGGCTGATGTAAATGTAGAATGGCAGTTCGGAAGGAGTAATCCGCAAAGACCACAGACGGACCATGACCGTTGGGACGCATCTGGATCTGGGTTATACCGCATCGGATATATTTGAAGCCATCGGTCCCTGGCTGGATCAGCAAAAGGAAACCTGGGGGCAGGGCTACAACTTCGAGCTGGGCGGAGAGGATGAAGACAGAAGCGAAAACCTCGGNGCCATATTTCAAAACCTTCCCCTCGCCTTCTTTATCATTGTACTTCTGCTGGTCCTGCAGTTTAACTCTATACGCAAAGCAACAATCATTGTGCTCTCAATCCCCCTCGGAATGATAGGCGTGGTAGCCGGCTGGTTTATCGGTGGCACATTTGTAAGCTTTTTTGGTGTGCTTGGGGTGATCGCCCTGGCTGGCATCGTGGTGAACAACGCCATCATCATGATCGACCGCATAGATGTGGAAA
>SL_8KL_010_SEDDRAFT_10003593_pt1 | contig 12740 bp, 10 predicted proteins | sample SodLakKL_010_SED_4_FD_11160 | JGI IMG/M metagenome (IMG submission 11160) | reverse complement strand
CCGATTTCTCAATGTAAAAATGCCTTAGCAGATTAGCCCGCCCCGAACGGAGTGAGCATGCCCACGGCCTTCAGCCGTGGGTGGGCGGGCTATTTTGACTGGTATATCTGGATACGCGATGATTAGAGTTGTCCTAGATATTTTTCCAACACAATTTGAAGAAATGTCGATTTTCTTTCTACTTTTCGCATTCGCAACAATGGTCTATGGGGGGTTAAATGCTATTGCACAGGATGATTTAAAGCGATTACTCGCTTACGCATCTATCTCCCAAATGGGATGGGTAGTATTTGGTATCGCGACTATGACTACTGAAGGTATGATGGGAGGAGTCCTGCTTTTCGTTAAACATTCGATCAGTCTCTCTGTACTATTCATGGGAGCAGGTATCTTGGTTGAAAAATATGACGGACTGAGAGATATATCCAATATGGGAGAATTATTACACCTTCATCCAGTGCTTTCCAGTTTGATGTTGATAGGTTTCTTAACTCTAGTGGGTTCGCCCTTGACCATGGGTTTTTGGGGTAAAACATTGATATTCAGCGGAGCGATAAAGATGCCCCTAATCACTGGCCCCTTTACATTCATACTAGTCGCTCTTGCTATTGTTTTCGCCGGAGGAATAACAGCGGCTTATGCATTCATAACCATGAAAAGGGTATTTTTTGGGATGTTCAAAGGAGAGATGGAGCCTAGATATGTCGGCTGGTCTACATCTACAATTCCAATGGCAGTAATCGCATCTATAGGTATATTTCTTTTTTTCATTCCTACTTCAATATTTGGACCGGCAGAACCACCAAGTTTATCTGTCCTGACAATAGAAGGGTTGATGTTCTTGACCGCTTACCTCGGCGCCTACACCATCTTTTCAGGTGCCTTCCGATATTTCCTCGTGCTTTTTTCTCATAAAGTAGAAAATGAGATTATAGACAGGTTCTTCCATAAAAGGATGATATTATGGATTAAAAGAGCAGATAAGGCTCTTGAAGATGCTCATCCTGCGGATTTCACTACTTATTTACTTTGGCTGGTTATAGGATTAATTGGAGTTCTATTGACGGTGATCTTTTTATGATGTTTACTACTATCTATTCCTTTATTGTCCCTCTATCCGCCGAAGATATAAATAAGCTATTTTCGGTTAAACCGCTTATAGCATTGTTATATGAACCTATGAAAAATAGTGAGGATTGCTTAATAGGTGTTAGGATGAAAGAAGATAATAGATTGACATTACAAATTATTTCACTTTTCATCGCAGTCCTATATAAAATCTCACATGATGTGCTTAATAAACTAGCCGTCCTTACTGAATTATCTTCCATGTTAAAAGAACATTTTGAGAGAAGAGCTATCGATGATCTACGAAGGAGAAAACTATGACATGGAATACAATAGTTACAGCTAGTCCCGCCTTGATTCTAGCTACGCCACTTTTATTTGCGTTCCTTATCGCTCTTTTAGGAAGATTTTTTGAAAAGTCGGTCGAAATATTATTCGCCTGTGCAGTGATCTTAACATCTTTCTTTGTTGGTGTTATGGCCTTCGAAGTTTTAACTGCAGAGAGCTGGTCATACGTTTTTGGGGCTGAACAGCCGCATCCTGAAAACGTTACCTCATTCTTTAGAATTATTTTCGTAGCGGATGGATTCTCCGTTTTAGCAACTACAACAATTGCAATAATCGCGGTAGTTGCGGGCATTTATTCTTACGGATACATGCGAGATGAAACTGCTCTAAACAAGTACTACTCTCTCTTTTTATTAACTTGGGTAGGGATCAACGGGATGGTTTTAACGAATGATCTATTCAATATGTTCGTTTGGTTCGAAGTAACTACTCTAGCATCTTGCGCACTGGTAGCCTTCCAGAATTACAGGGAGAAAAGCATCGAGGCCGCGATGAAATATCTTCTTTTGAGTGTGGTAGGCGGTCTATTCTTCCTTTTCTCTATAGGTCTGCTTTACGGTCAACATGGGGTCTTGAATCTTGAACTTCTCTCTGAAAATATTACTGGGAGTTACAACGATAGACTCGCAGTGGGCATTATTATGGTTGTTTTTGCCATGAAATCTAGTAGCGTTCCTTTCCATCTTTGGACCCCGGATGTTTACGGAGAATCTCCAGGTCCTATTGCTCCCTTCATGGCAGTGACGACCATGGGTTTCCTCTTCGCTCTGTTTAGATTGTTATTTACCAGCTTTGTAGGTGCTATCTCACCCCAGATTATCGGTATGGTAGTCATGTTACTCGGAATCATCTCTATGGGAGTGGGAGTGATGATGGCGTTCGCTCAGAAAGACCTAAGAAAATTATTAGCTTATCTTTCAATTTCTCAGATAGGATATATTATGCTTGTTGTTGGACTCGGAATATCAACCCTAAATACTGTCAGCTATGAAGATTTTGGATCCCTAGCGATCACGGGTGGTCTTTTTCATATGATCAATGATATAGTCTATAAAGCCCTGCTCTTTCTCTCGATCATCAGCATAGTTCACATAACCGGGATAAGAAATAAAGAAGAGCTCGGTGGCATCGCTTATAAGATGCCCTACCTTTCATTCTTTTTTCTACTCAGTGCTTTATCTATATCAGGAGTACCTCCCTTTGCTGGATTCTATTCTAAATTCATCATCTACAAATCTACCTTCTTGTTCCATCCACTCCTAGGGCTATTCGCTGCAGTGATGAGTATAATCATTTTGGTGATTATGGCGAAGTTGTTCTCCGAAGTTTTCCTTGGATCTAAAGAAGAACGTTCAGAAAAAAGAATTCCTACCACGATGTTCGTGAGTATGGCAATTTTAGCAGGAATCGTAATTTTGTTCTCTATAATGCCTCATATAATCGTCTCGGAGATTATTACACCGGCGGTAGAGGCTTTAGCAGGGTCTTTCTAACTTGAATTAGCCTCTTTTATTCTCCCAACCCTAAATCATCTCGAAAGATTTTTCTAAATCATTTTTAAGGTCGTTGAATTCTTCTATACCGACCGATAGACGGATAAGACTGCCTGTGATACCCACTCTCCTTCTTTCCTCATCTGAAAGAGAGGCATGAGTCATCACTGCTGGGATTTCAGCTAAAGACTCTACACCGCCTAGACTTTCTGCTAAATGGAAAATATCTAGATTTTCAACAAATTTCTTAGCATCGTTAAGACCCCCTTCGATATCAAAGGATAACATCCCTCCAAATCCTTTCATCTGTTTCCGTGCAAGGCCGTGCTGAGGATGTGATTCCAAGCCAGGATAATAAACTTCTCTAACTTTAGGGTGCTTCTCTAAATAAATCGCTAACTTTTTGGCATTTTTTTCGTGTGTTTTCATCCTTGGTTTCAAAGATTTTAAACCCCGCATTACTAACCATGAGTCGAACGGTGAAAGGATCGCACCGACCGCATTCTGATTGAATTTAACTTTTTCGTATACTTCACAATCATTGGTTACCACAGCTCCTCCTACTACATCTGAATGTCCTCCGAGGTATTTAGTCAGACTGTGAACGACCACGTCTGCTCTAAGTTCTAAAGGCTTTTGGAAATAAGGTGTAGCGAAGGTATTGTCCACTACGACTTTAACATCGTTTTCGTGAGCGATCTTTGAAATCTTCTCGATATCGGAAAGTTTCATGAGTGGATTCGTTGGCGATTCCAACCAAATTAGCTCAGTATTTTCCTTTATATTTTCATTTATATTATTTAGATCGGTTGCATCTACATAATCGAACTCTAAACCGAACTTGGTCATCACCTTGTCGAAGAGTCTTTTAGTTCCGCCGTAAAGATCATCGAAGGCTAAAATATGGTCCCCCTTCGAAAGAAGAGACATCAATACGCTCTGTTCTGCCGCCATGCCCGAGGCAAAAGCTAATCCGTAATTTCCGTTCTCTAACGAAGCTATCTTTCTCTCCAATTTGTCTCTTGTAGGATTGCTAGTCCTCGAATAAACGTGGCCTTTGTCTATCTCATCAAGATTTTTTTTTGCAAATGTTGTTGTAAGGTTGATAGGAGCTATCACGTCTCTAGATTCGGTATCTTCAGGATCTTCAGCTTCATGTATACACCGAGTCGAGAAACCATTTTTTTTCATTTTAATTCCTCCAATATCTTTTCATCGTTCGTTTCAAGATCTTTCTCTTCCATCCAATCGTCGTCATAAAGCCTTGTAAGGTAATTACGCCCTGTGTCTGGAAGAATCACGAGCGCATCTTTATCAGTGATACCGTTTCTCTTTAAGTATTTTATCGCTCCGACAAGAGCACTACCTGATGATCCTCCTGCCATTATTCCTTCCTCTCGGGCTAGGAACCGGGTCATGGAAAAAGAGGTTTGATCATCAGTCTTCACTATTTCATCTATTACATCTAAATCAAGAGTTTCAGGGATCAGATCTTCCCCTATGCCTTCGGTCAGATAAGTCTCAGCCTTTTTCTTTGCCTCTTCTTCATCCATATCGTCCTTTACCAGACTTATAATCGATCCCTCCGGATCAACACCGATAATCTTAACGTCGATATTCTCTTTCAGATAAGTACCGATTCCAGAGATAGTTCCCCCGGTACCTAAACCTGCAAAAAAGTAATCTAAGTCATCTCCCATCTGCCTGACTATTTCGGGTCCAGTGTTTTTTCTATGAGCTAATGGGTTATACTCGTTCTCATATTGATTAGGTAAGTGAGCATTTTTCGAGGCGCTGACTTCTTTGCTCAATATTTTCTTCAATTCATCTATTCGATCTTCGTCTACCAATCTTTGCACGAACTCTGTTATCTTTTCAAGTTCCGTATCGTCGATGATTTTTTCTTTTTCCCATATCAGATTTCTTACCACTTCTGCAACACTATAATACGAGTTCGGATCTTCTGGAACTACATCGGTCGGTGTCCTGATGACATTACCACCGTGAGCTTTTAAAAGCAGTTCCTTCTCCTTGCTCATTTTAGATGGCATTGTGAATACGGTCTTATATCCGTTCAAGCTCGAGGCTATAGCGATTCCAACCCCAGTGTTGCCCGAAGTCGGTTCGATTATCACGCTTCCTTTTTCGATTTTCCCTTCTTTTTTTGCACCTTCAACCATCGAAATTCCGATTCTATCTTTTATGCTTCCCCCCGGATTGAGATATTCTATTTTAGCATAAAGATCGGATTCTAGATTAAAAAATTCGATGAGGTTGGATAATTTGACTATAGGAGTATATCCTATTGTCTCGGAAATGTCCTTTTTGATCTTAAATTTTTCCTGACTTTGTTTGTTTTTCATCTTTTTCACTCCATTGAATTCTTTTGTATAACTATGTTATATTAACCTGCATAAATAGATTATGGTTAATGGTTTTTTCTATTATTCATTTAAAAGGTACTCACTGAATCGAGATATAGACTAAGGAAATCCTATTTTCTTCCTGTTAGGGAAGTTTCAAAAAGTGAAAATCACTAAATATAACATAGTTATATCACTGATCTATGTGCTATGAAAATCAATTGTTTGCTCAATTTAGGCAAAATGCTTAGGTGATTCAAATTGAGTTCAAGTGAAGTAAAAAGGATATATGAAAGGAGAGCTTTTGAATACGAAGATTTTGTCATACCATGTAAAGTATGTCAATACAATATGCTGATAGGCATCTTGGACCTTGAAGGAGATGAACGAGGTGTAGACATAGGATGCGGACCGGGCGAACTCACATGCATGCTTGCTGAGAAGTTAGATAAAGGAAGGATGTTAGGTATCGATCTATCTTCTAATATGGTTGATATCGCCTCGGAAAAAGCCCGAAAGAGAGGTATAGAGAATGTGGAATTCATCGCAGCGGACTACCTTGAACTGGAATACGAAAATAAATTTGATATCTGCGTCAGTTCTTATCTATTCCATTGGCTCTCTAGCCCCCTTTCTTTTATACGGTGGGTCAAGCAAGTTTTGAAGAAAGAGGGAAAATTAGGCCTGATTTCTCCTTCTCCTGAATGGTACAAGGAGGTTCAGGAGGCATACCGAACTGTAATGGAACATTATGATGTAAAGTCGGAAGAGATGATTGGGAGGAATATGTACCCCCAGAGCGATATTGAGGAATATCTTGAAAGGGAAGGATTTGAAATCCAAATTTCAAATGAATTTTGTTTCAGAGAGAACATAGACATTGAGTCCTGCTTGAAAAGGATAGATGCGAAAAGTGATACGACTTACTTCAAGAAACTCCCAAACGAGATTAAAAATGATGCGATAGAGATGTTCTTTGAAGAATTAAAAGAAAATACAGAAAAACTTGTTACTACCGAATCGGGTTACATTATCGTTGCTAAAAATTGTTAAATTCTTTTTTAGATCTCAACCCGATCAAAGTCGATATTTGTCTTAGATATTGATTTCTCTAAATATGATTTCCGATACCATTATAATCCCGGAAAGAACTATATCTCTAAATCATGAAAATCAACACGGATCTACACATCCACAGCAAATACTCCAGCGGTGTATCAGAAAAAATGGAGTTCGAAACTTTGAGTGTTCAAGGCGAAAAGAAAGGCATAGATCTTCTTGGGACAGGAGATTGTTTGCATCCCTGGTGGAGGAAGAAGATTGAAAATCTAGATAAAGAGAGAGAATCTATATTCAGTAAAAGAGGAATGAAATTCATACTGACTGATGAGGTGGAGACGAAAGATAGAGTGCATCACCTGTTGATCTTTCCTTCACTTTCTAAGGTGGAAGAACTCTATGAAAGATTGAGCCGTTTTTCATCCAACATCGATTCCGACGGAAGACCAAGAGTAGAACTCTCGGGAGAAGAACTAGCTCTAATGGCTAAAGAGACCAATTGTCTATTTGGTCCTTCTCATGCATTTACTCCTTACACCGCGCTTTATGGAAATCATGACTCCCTCTCTTCAGCTTATGGAAAATATTCAAAGAACATCCACTTTTTAGAATTGGGATTGAGTGCTGATAGCAGTTACGCAAATAAAATCTCAGAACTTCACGACCTTGTTTACCTTTCCAATTCCGATGCTCACTCACCTTTCCCCTATCGTTTGGCAAGAGAATTTAACACCTTGGATTTACACGAGATTAGTTTTGAAGGATTAAAGAAATTGTTCCAACATAAAAAAGGAGAAGTTGTCCGCAACGTCGGTCTTCCGCCCGAAGAAGGAAAGTATAACCAGAGCGCTTGCAGCAGTTGTTATACCCATTACAGTTTTGAAGAAGCTGTAGCGAGAGATTGGCGGTGCAGTTGTGGAGGATCTATAAAGAAAGGCGTTAAAGATAGGATCGAGGAATTATCCGATACAAACAAAAGTCGAAAAGACACACCCCCCTACTTACATCTCATACCTTTACAAGAGATAATAGCTAAAGCTGTGGGTCATTCTAGTCCCACTACAAAGAAAGTTAACGAGATCTGGGAGAGTCTCATCGATCCGATCGGAGATGAAGTAGAAGTGCTATGCGAGTCTCCTATAGAGAAAATAAAGCAGATTGCGGGGAGTGATATTGGAGATTTGATCAGCGACTTCAGAAAAGGAAAGGTAGGAATCCGACCAGGTGGAGGGGGAAGATATGGGAGTATTCTCCCGGAAAAAGAAAATGAAACTGAAGCTAGTCAAAGTTCGTTAGGCGACTTTTGATTATTTCCTATCGAAGGACCTAATTGGCTTCTTTTCTTTCCGAAAATAATAATTAATAATAGCTATGTATAATCACAGAGTGGTTTAGAAAGTAAGTATCCACGGGAACTGATAAAATGGACCTGTTTGGTAAGGAAAAAGAGGAAAAGATAGAATCCCTCGAAGAGACATGCAGAGAGAAAGAGGAAAAGATAGAATCCCTTAGAAAGAGTCTCCAAGAAAAAGAAGAAAAGATAGAAACACTTGAAGAAAAATGTAAGATAAAAAATAAAGATATAACTACTTTTGAACAAAGAATTAAGGAAAAAGAAGAAAAAATAGATGATTTTGAAGAGACATGCAGAGAGAAAGATAAAAAGATAGATGAACTTAAGGAAGAATTAAGCGAGCTTGAAGAGAAGAACAAAACTCTACAAAAAGAGATGGAAGAGGAGAGAATAGAAGTAAGAGAGCATATAAAAAACATTGAGGAAGTAGTCAAGGGGATAACAGAGGGGGATCTAAGTGAAAGGATAGATACCAGTCATTTTGAAGAAGAAGGGGAAGAGTCTTATCTGATAGAGCTTGGGAACTATATCAATAAAATGGCGAGCGGATTAGAAAGTACTCTAAGAACTCTTCAAAAGGTATCTACAGAACTAGGTGAATCTTCAAAGAATACAAAGGAAACTTCAAGATATTTAACAGAGATGGCTGAAACGCTTTATGACAATATCGAGGACATCTCAAGTGGAGGAGAAGAAATAGCAGAGATGAACGAAAAGATATCTGACCAGATAGAAACAGAAATTCGTAAGATAGAGTCCACATCTTCTGACATCAAGGATATAGTGGAAACTGCCGAGGAAACCTCTACCCAAACAGAAAGAGGCAAAAATCAGGCGAAAAAAGTGAGTGAAACCGTCGAAAGATTGAAAGAAATACTCAATGAAACTGCCGAGGAAGGAGAAAAATTGGATAAGAAATCGGAAGAGATAGGAGATGTGATAGACGTAATTTCCGACATAGCCGATCAGACAAATTTATTGGCTCTAAATGCATCTATCGAAGCTGCAAGGGCTGGTGAAGAAGGAAGAGGATTTGCGGTTGTTGCAGACTCAGTTAGAGAATTAGCTGAAGACACCCAGGAAGAAACAGAACAGGTCAAGAAAGATATCGAGGAAACGCAAGATTGCGCTAAAAACATAGCAGCGAAAATAGAAGATTTAAAGGAGATGACAGAGAGTGTCGGCAACTTATCAGAGAAGAGTAAAGATTCTATCATAAAAATCGATAAAAAGATGGGGTCGGTAAAAGATTCGATAAAGTCAGTTTCCGTTACCACTACCGATCTCTTGGAGGTATTGAAATCGGATTTCGCTCCGCAGATTACCGGCGTTACCGAAATAAGTAATCAGAATGCTGAGGTGGCTCGATCATGTCGAGAGATATCTGAAGAGCAGAAATCTCTTTCAGAAGATTTGTTAGAATCTGCGAAAGATCTCTCAACTGTATCTGAAGAACTATCAAACGTCCTAGAACAGTATGAAGATGTATATTTCAACATGATAGAGAGGGCTAGAGAGACAGGTGATAGGGAACTTGAAGCTAAAGGATTAAGACGATTGGGATGGGTTTATGTCGAGACAGGCAAGTTTGAAAAGGCAAAAGATTATCTCAAAGACGCCTTAGAGATATCCGAAAGGGTTAGCGACCTAGAAAGTATCAGCGAGTGTTATAGAGGACTCGGCAAAGTGGGTTTCAGGAAAGGTGATCTTGAGGAAGGGAAGAAATATTATCGAAAAGGAATTGAGGCGGCGAAAAAGTCGGGAGACGACAGAACATTGGCCATGAACTATATAGGGATCGGTAATGTTTTCTCACAACAAGGTCATTCTGATAAAGCTATCAACTACTATGAGAAGAGCGTACCATTATTAGAAGATGTAAAGGACAAGACTCAGCTGGCGAGAGTTCACAACAATATCGGCGATAGCTATTTGAAAAATGAACAGTGGGAAGAATCATTAGAGTATTTTGATAAGTGTATAGACTACGCAGAAGAGGTAAATGATGAGAGATTTATGGGATGGGGTTCATTCAATGCAGCAGAGGCATGTGCAAATTTGGGACGTTTGGAAGAAGCTTCTGAATATATTCAAGGGATTGAGAAGATCATGAAACGAGAAAACGACAGCGTTGGCTTAGCAGCCGTCTACAGAAATAAGGGACTGATCAACCGTAAAAAAGGAAATCTAAATGAAGCGTTAAAGTACTATAATAAGGCTTTAGAGCTTAACAAAGAGCTAGATATACCCTACAATATAGCCGAAACCAAATTACATATGGGCGAGTTATATAAAGAGAAAAAAGAGTATAGAGAAGCTAAAAAATACTTAGAAAGTGCCAAAGAGACTTATGAAAAGATAGGGGCTTCGGACGAGATTATCAAAAAGACTGAAGAATTAATCAGGGAGCTACCTGCTTAAAAAACGAAAAGTAGAAGACTGAGTTGATTTCAGATGAATTTTTAGCAAATTGGTTTGATAAGCCATACATATTTATGAATAGGGAATTCATCCTATCCAAAAACTTATGAATCATTATTTTTTTCTCTCAACCATGACAAAAGCTCTAATCCTTACCGACGAACATCTCGATAGTGGAGCTGCTAAAACATCACATGGATTGCTCAGGCATTCGGAAAAATATGAAATAGTGGGTTTGATAGACACGAAGTTCGCCGGGAAAACCACCGATCAAATAATACCTAGATGTAAAAAAGTAGACATCTATCCCGATGTTAATTCTGCATTGAAAGAAAACGAAGCAGAAACTTTGATAGTTGGAGTCGCTACAATAGGTGGATACCTGCCTGAGAATTTTAGAGAACATGTAAAAGAAGCTATAAAGAACGGTTTGGACATCATCTCTGGCCTCCATCATTATCTGAGTGAAGATGACAAATTCGTCGAATTGTCTGAGAAATACGACGTAACGTTGAACGACATAAGAAAATCACCTCCGCTTGAAGAACTTCATTATTTCAAAAATAGGAAAAAAGATATGGACACTTTGACGATACCTTTTCTTGGAACCGACAGTTCAGTAGGTAAAAGAACAGCTCTTTTAGAGATATACGAAGCTATGAAAGAGAGAGGAAACAAAGTCGAATGGATAGCTACGGGACAGACTGGATTACTTCAGGGCTCCGAATACGGCATACCTTTAGATTCAATCAAAGGAGATTACATGGTTGGCGAACTTGAACATCAGATATGGAAGGCATGGAAGGAAAAAAAACCGGACTATATACTGATTGAGGGACAGGGAAGCATTTCTCATCCCGCTTACGTTTGTGGTTCTCGTGCAATACTGGCAGCGAGTCAACCGGACGGCGTGGTGTTACAGCATGCTCCTGCAAGAAAGTACCGCCATTATCAATCTGAGAACATACAATGGCCGATGCCTGATTTGAAGGATGAGATACACCTGATACGGTCTTATTCTGAAGCTGATGTGATAGCCATCACGATCAATCCTGAAGATTTGACGGAAGAAGAAAAGAAAAGATATGCGTTGAAATATGAACAGAGATTCAATATACCCGCTACAGACGCTCTAGAAAATCCTGAAAAGATTGCGGAGAGGATAGAGATTCAGAAAGATCTCCAGGACTGACCTACCCTTCCACTATAACCCCTTCGTTATTTGGTTCTCCGATCCAAACTCTGTAAGATTCTATGTTTTTACCTTCCAAGACTTTAGATTTTATATCATCTAGATCTTTTTCTCTAACTAAACCGTAAGCTGTAGGTCCCCAGGAACTCTGCCCTCCTCCGTAGGTCTTATCGATGAGAGATTTAACGACATCGCTGATAACGGGATGATAGATACCTTTTTGATAGTCGGAAAAAGATTCACCGACTAGTTCCTGTATCCTAGTAAGATGTTCACCAAAGCTCACTATGTCTTCTCTCTCTAGCGAGGGCAAAATACCCATAAGTATATTATGACAGATTTTCCCAGGATATTTTCTATCTACGGTCAAATCTTCCATTATAGGCCTTTCTTCCTCCTCATCGTATCCTCTTTCCTTTTTTGGACAGATTATCAAAAATCGCCAGTCTTCAGGGACCTTGGTTCTTTTCAGAAGAGGTGAGATCTCGTTTTTCTTTACCTTTCCTCCTTCTAGTATAAAACCACCTTTTTCAAAACCGTGTGTGCCGATGGCGGAAAAACGTCCTCTTTCAAGTAACTGAGCCAATTTTATGATTGATAAGTCTTCTCCAATTTCTTTAAGCATGCCGTAGCCAGTTCCGAGAGTGAATTGAGTGGTAGACCCTAATCCCACGTGATCGGGAATGCTGTCTTCCACTACTATTCTGAACCCTTTAGAAACATCGAATCTTTCTTTGAGCTTCTGATAGACCCTTTTTGCAATCTTTTTTTCTCTTTCACTACCTTTTACCTGTATACCGGCTTCAATAGGTTCTATATCAATCTCGTAACCATTTTTCAAGGTAATTCCAAAGGCGCCGTACTGTCTGTCGAACTCTCTACTCAGATCGATTATACCGAAATGAAGTCTAGAGGGAGTCTTGATTTTCATAGTTCACCTTTTAATTCGATCCTATATTTTTCTAATTTGTCTTCATGAACTTTCATACCTAGCCCTGGATCGTCTGAAGTCCATAGTTTTCCATCGGTAAATTCCAGCCCACTAGCGATATTATCTGAGAGCATGAAATGACTGTCTAGATCGGCATATTTCAGATTTGGAGTAGAATTGAAAAGATGAGCTCCGGCTGCTATAGAAACGCTGGTTTCACCCATGCAGCCCACCATTCCTTCTACGTTATGATCTTCCATGATATCGGCTATTTTTCTTCCACCGGTCAGACCGCCGCACTTGGCCAATTTGATGTTTATCATGTCTGCAATTCCTTCTTCACAGATTTTTTTCGCCATATCCGGCCCTTTAATGGTTTCATCAGCCATTATCGGGATATCAGTCTTCTCAGTAACTTTTTTAAGTCCTTCTAGATCGTCTACTCTGACAGGCTGCTCGACGAATTTTATATCACTTTCTTTCAATTTTTGACAGAGCGTGATAGATTCTT
>SL_8KL_010_SEDDRAFT_10003591_pt1 | contig 12750 bp, 9 predicted proteins | sample SodLakKL_010_SED_4_FD_11160 | JGI IMG/M metagenome (IMG submission 11160) | reverse complement strand
TAATCTCACTTGCTATGTTTGATTACTTAAACAGTTATGTCTATGTGGTCATGATTGATGACAGGGAGATCGGGATTGTTCAAGATGCCAATGAAGTTGAATTATTTGTTGATGATTTAACGGAGCGGTGTAGTGAACTGTATGGAATGCATATTAAACCTGGAAAGAAGATTGCTCTTATAAAAGAATTTAGGCCGGATAGTGATACGCAGACGGAAACTGTTCAGCATGCCATACGCAGCTCTCTCGGTCTTTTAACTGAAGCAAAAATACTAAAAATTAATGGAAACCCTGTCCTTACCCTGTCGGAAGACACTGAACTTGATCTGCTGATTACCTCTCTTGCTGCAGCCTATTCACGCAACCAGGGAAATGTAAAAACCATAGAGTCAGTAGTTACTGATGAACTGACTTTAGAGTCGGCCCATGTTGAGCCGAGCGAGGTTAGCAGCGTAGAAGAGGCCGTGACTTACCTGGTAAGTTTTAAAAGTGGCGAGTCTATGCAGGCTTCATCTTTAATTGATTCAACAAACAGGGGATCTTTCTTCAGTCGTAATTCCGGGAATCTTTCCAGTCCTACACATTCGAGTTTTATTCCGAACGGATACGTGCAGGAAACTTCTCAATCTACTGAGCCGGTTTTTGTAAACGTAAGAACTATTGAGGAACTTGCTGTCCGGGAGCCAATTCCTTTTCCGACTGAAATTGAATATGATGACGAGATGTGGATAGTACAGAAAGATGTCTTAGAGCAAGGAAAAGATGGAATAAAGGAGCTAACTTACCATATCACAAGGGAAAACGGCGTAGAGATTATTAGAAGCAAAGTCAGCGAAAGGGTTATCGAAGAACCGGTAACCCAGCTTGAAGTCCATGGTACTGCCCAGGTTCCTAACATAGGCTCCGGCCGCTTTGTTTGGCCGGTGGAAGATGGTGGCGAAATAACGCCCGGAAGGGGCTTTAGTGAGTGGCATACAGGAATTGACATAGCGGCCGATCTCGGAACAAATATTTTGGCTGCCGATAGCGGTGTGGTCTGGTTTTCAGGTCGCGGAGGATCTCAGGGTAATTATATTATTATCTATCATGGTTCTTACTGGACCCTCTACCTGCATAATGAAGTTAACCTTGTGAATAAGGGAGACAAGGTCGAGAAAGGTGAAGTTATAGGCAGGCTTGGTTCAACAGGGCGCTCTTCGGGTCCCCACCTCCACTTTGAAATCAGGCTGGACGATGGCACCGGTGAGTGGATGGGCTACTATCAGCACAAGCCGATTGACCCATTAAGGTTTTTCAATCCCTGATGCTATATAAAAAATGCTTAAAGCTCTTTTCCTGTCGGGAAAGGGCTTTTTTAAGTGCCCTAATCAAAATGAAGGTTTTCTGCTAGATAAAAGCGAATTTGTGTTCTTAAAAACGTCGGAGTGTTCTAAAAATGACAGAAAAAATATTAGTAGTTGATGATGAAAAGCCAATTGTTGAAATATTAAAGTATAATTTGGAAAAAGAAGGGTTCCATGTTATAACGGCTTTTGATGGTGAAGCTGCTTTAAGTATGGTTCATAATGAAAAACCGGACTTAATAGTCCTGGATATTATGCTGCCCATAAAAGACGGTTTTAGTGTTTGCCGCGAAATAAGGTCATGCTGTGATACTCCTATAGTAATGCTAACAGCAAAAGAAATGGAGATGGACAAGGTCCTGGGTCTTGAGCTGGGAGCAGATGATTATGTTACAAAACCTTTTAGCGCACGTGAAGTTACTGCCAGGGTTAAAGCTATTTTACGTCGTAGTTCAGTTCGTAACAGTGACCAGGACAAGGGCACTATAACTGTTGGAAAGATAATAGTAGATCGTGATGAAGTCCAGGTTTATAATGAAGGTAGGCCGGTTGAGTTAACACATCGTGAGTTTAATTTGCTGGTCTTTTTGATGCTTAAGCCTGGTTATGTTTATAGTAGGGAACAGCTGTTAGACCAGGTTTGGGGTTATGACTACATTGGTGACGATCGAACTGTTGATGTCACAGTTCGCCGCTTACGTGAAAAACTAGAAAAAGATCCGGCTAAGCCTGAATATATATATACAAAAAGGGGTGTCGGCTATTTCTTTAGGCGGGGGTAAATTATTTAACAGCCTCCAGTGGAAAATAATATTTATTTATATAATGCTGGTTCTTTTTTCGCTGCAGTTAATCAGCGTTTATCTTGTGCAATCACTGGAACAATATTACCTGAGAAATTATAAAGACAGCCTGGAAAATCAGGCCCGTTTGCTTTCTGTATTTGTGCAACCAGGCTTTGGGGAGAGGCAGTTTGCTGAAGAAGATACTATTCGCCTTGCCCGTGAGTTCAGGGATTTGCATGAAATGGAAATAATAATTCTCGATGATTTTGCCCATGTAGTAGGAACATCCGGAAGTCAGGCTATGATAGGCCGGCGTTTGATCAGGGATGAAATAACCAGGGCTTTGGCTGGTAATTTAAGCGATGAAATTCGTTATGATCCAGCAAACGATGAGCGGCGCTATTATTTAGCTTACCCCATCATCAACGACCAGAATACTTTTGGTGTTATCTATTTAAGTGGATCGCTTCAGTCTGTTGATGATACCCTCAATGAAGTTAAAACAATTTTATTATCAGGAGTAGTCCTTGCTCTGGCTGTTAGCTTTTTGTTGGGAATAGTGCTAACTAAAACAATTACTTTGCCTATTGGAGATGTTACTGAGCAAGCAAACTTTATGGCCAGTGGTGATTTTTCCCGTAAAATAAAAGTGCAAACTTCTGATGAAATCGGCCGTCTTGGTGAAACGTTCAATTACCTGGCTGATCAGCTTAGTTTTACAATTAATGAAATATCAACAGAAAAAAGCAAGGTTGAGGCAATAATTAATAACATGAGTGATGGTATTGTTGCGCTTGATGGCAAAGGGAATCTGATTCAGGTTAATCCTGCAGCACAGCGCCTGATTGGAAATCTTAAGCTTAAAGTGCCGGAATTAAACCGTTCAGGTTTTAGCCTGCTGAGAAACTTGATCGGCTCTCAGGAAATGCGCAGGTTTATTCGCCGCCAAAAGCCTTTGAAAGCAGAGGTTTCCAGTACTATGCCTGACTGCACACTTGAAATTAAGATTGCCCCTTTCAAGGTGGATAAAGGGAAGTTGGACGGAACACTGATGGTTTTGCATGATATAACCCAGGAGCGAGAATTAGCCAGGCGTCAGGAAGAGTTTGTGGCGGATGTTTCGCATGAATTAAGAACCCCGCTCTCAACAGTTAAAAGCTATGTTGAAACTTTGCTTGACGGAGCAGCAGAGGAGCCTGATGTTAGGAGTCGCTTTCTAAAAGTGCTCGCCGTTGAGACTGACAGAATGGTAGCAATGGTCAAGGATTTGCTTGTCCTTTCGCAAATGGATGCAAGCCAGGCTTACTGGCAAAAGAGCGAAGTAGATCTGTACGGGCTGGCAAATGAAGCAGTTGAGCAGTTGAGGCAAAAGCTTAAAGTCTCATTTCCTGCAATAGCACTTGAAATAAAGCCAGGCAGTGCGATAGCATATGTAGATAGGGATAAAGTGATGCGTGTATTTACAAACCTGCTGAACAATGCCGTTAAATTTACGCCTCCCAGTGGTTCTATTAATATCACAGCCTCTGACGAAGGCAGTCTTATCAGGGTTTCAGTTGAGGATACCGGCAGCGGGATTCCCGAAGAAGATTTGCCAAAAGTTTTTGAACGTTTTTACAGAGTTGAGAAAACACGCAGTCGTGACTTTGGGGGAACCGGCCTTGGTTTGTCTATCGCGCGTAAGGTTATAGAAAGCCATGGCGGTTCAATCTGGATAGAAAGTAAGCAGGGTAGTGGGACTGTTGTAAACTTTACCCTGCCACGTTATAACGGAAAATAAGGAATGAAAACATGATCGAAACAATTAAAAGCACACTGCTTCTTATCCTTGTTGGTTTAAGTCTTTTGCTGACTTACCAGCTCTGGTATGGTCAAGTACCGGCTCAGGTTTTAGAGCAGGATACATATGAAAGAATAGTTGTTGAACAACCACGGGAACTGGAAAGGGTTGTCGAGCCAAAAAAAATCATACTCCACAAAGAAGAAGAGCTTAATGTTTATAAAAAAAGCAGTCCTAATTTTGGTCAAATATGGGATTTGTTGTCAACGACCCTTCAGCAGATCGGTTTAGATGCTTTAATAGATGAAGATGAGGTGCCTTTAGACTCCAGGCATCTGCTTTCATATTATATGCAACCTAAACTACCTGTAGGTGAAGGCCAGCCATGGCTTAATGAAGTTCTTTACAGTGAAATTGAAAAAGTAGATTTGTATACTTTTAACGATAGTTTCTGGTTGGTGTTAAATGGCTCAAACAATAATAAGTTTAACTTGTTGCTGCCTCCCGGGAAAGCTGAGCAGTTTGCTGTACTTCTGGATAATATTCAGGCAGACAAAAAACTTGCTTCTACAGTTTTGACGGAGGAGATGTTAACAGATCATGGAGTTTCCCAGTTGGAGGTAGAAGGAACTCTTTATGTGCCTGCTGAAACAGTATTCATGAGTGAGTATAATATGCAACACGAGACATTAAACCAGGACTTAATTCTAAAAACGTTTTTTGTTGATTACAGCATGGCAAGGGTAATAGAGGAAAAAGAAGGTGGCTTGATCTATACCGATGGCGAAAGGGGGCTGCGTTTAACTGACACCGGGCTGGAATATTCATCGCCCCGGCTCGAAGAAGGGCAGGCCACATCAACTTATAGTGAAGCCCTTGTCACAAGCAGCAGTTTGATCAGCTATCATGGCGGTTGGCCGGATAGTTTGCGCCTTGAATCCCTCAAGCTGTCTGGTTGGGGGGATACTACCCACTACAGTGCAGAGTGGCAAGCTTACCTTGATGGGCACCCGATACTTATAAGCCAATCGACACGAGCATTATTTAATGATAATGGTTTAATTCATTATGCAAGGTCATTTTTCCAAGTCGAAAACCCAATTGTCCCGGAAAACGGTTTAACCCCCGCAGCTTCCTGGAATGAGGCTCTTGAGAAAGCTGTAAGCCAATATAAGGAAGGGTTTCCTGATAGAGCGGGTGCAATAATTCTTAAAGATATTTATCTTGGTTATGCGATAACAGCATCTCAATCGGGCTACATCGGAAAGCCGGTATGGTTAATTACTATTAATAACGAACAGTTTATTCTTTCTGCCTTTGAATTGGAACCGCTCAGGGAGGAGGATTTGTTGTGAATCTTGGTCGTGCCAAATCTATATTGATAATTGCCTTTACCGGCCTAAACATTTTCTTGGGCTACCACCTTTTCTGGCCTGACTTTGGCCGCCTGACAACTGTAGCTGTTACAGCAGAAGACATACAGGAAACAGAAGCTTTCCTAAATGAGAACAATTACTTTCTGGAAACACCCCTTGATCGATCGGTAAAAGTCGGCGATTTTTTAACTGTAGCTCCTGCAGTCGGATTTCAGGGCGACATTTTACAGCTCTTTATTAAAAAAGGTGCCGGAATTGTAGAGGCGGAGAATGCAAGCGCATACAAGATAGATAATAAGACAGCCTATGTTTATCCGGGTGGCTTAATCAGGATTACATTTGATCCCGCCCTTGAATTTAGTGATAATGGAAGTGAGCTTGATGAAGAGCAGTTAAAAGATAAACTGGAATCATTCATTAGTGATGAACTGATTATGCCGGAAGGAATAGTATATGACCGCATGGAAATTACGGATTCAGAAAAGATTGTTCTCAAGTATCACAGGCTATTAGAAGGAACACCTATATTTGCCAGCAACTTAAAAGCTTATCTGGAATCAGGTGATCTTCGTTTGATAGAAATATCCTGGTTGAATCCGGTAGAAAGGATTCCACCGAGAGAAATGGAAGTAATCTCTTCAACTGATGCCCTGACTAATCTGGTTGATTTGCTTGGGCCAAGTGACGAGCCGCTGGATATAAAGGGCATTGAATTAGGGTACTTTAGTGCAGAATACGAGGCTGAAAAATGGGAAATACCTCCTGTTTGGAGAATTCAGCTTGGAGAAAACATATACCATTATGTTAATGCTTTTACCGGAAATATCGAGGATGATACATTTATCCCGGAACAACTGCCCTAGAAAAAAAGCTACCATCCTTGTAAAAAAAGTTATATTATAAGAGTTAAGTTTTTTATGAGGATAGATTTTTGTTTACAGGAGGTAAATATGGAAAAGTTTATTGTCAAGGGAAGAACAACCTTGTCGGGCAAAGTTAGAATAAGCGGATCGAAAAACTCTGCAGTTGCCCTGCTTCCCGCAGCAGTTATGACATCAGAAACGGTAACCCTTGAAAATCTGCCTGATATAACAGATGTAAGAACGATGATCAAGATACTTGAGAATCTTGGTGTTTCAATCCGCCGGCGGGGCCGGGATACAATCGAATTAAAGCCGGGAAACTTNACAAAAATAGCTCCTGCCTATGATCTGGTGAAAAAGATGAGAGCGTCGTATTATTTTATGGGCTCCCTTTTGGCCCGGTTCGGACAGGCTGAAGTTCCTATCCCCGGTGGCTGTGATCTTGGCCCGAGGCCAATTGACCAGCACCTAAAAGGTTTTACTGCCCTAGGGGCTGACATAAACATTGAACATGGCATGATTAAATTGTCAGCCAAAAAGCTAACGGGAGCAAGAATTTATTTTGATGTTGTTAGTATAGGAGCAACGATAAATTTAATGCTGGCTGCAGCGGCGGCTGAAGGGAAAACTATTCTTGAGAATGTTGCCAAGGAACCGGAAATTGTTGATCTTGCAAACTTTTTAAATGCGATGGGAGCTTCCGTAAAAGGTGCAGGAACTGATGTGATCAGAATTGAAGGTGTTAAAAGCTTTAATGGTGCCCTACATTCTGTAATTCCCGATAGAATAGAGGCAGGTACTTTTATGATGGCTGCTGCATCAACTGGTGGCAAAATAACAGTAGAAGATGTTATTCCGAAACACCTCGAAGCCATAACAGCTAAAATTATTGAAATTGGAGGCAAAGTCGAAGTTGAACCTGAATCAATTACAGTCGAGCATGTTTCTCCTCTTGTGCCCTCGGATTTAAAAACTTTTCCCTATCCAGGCTTCCCTACCGATCTTCAACCGCCTGGTATGGTATTACTTACAGCTGCCAAAGGTTTAAGCGTTATTACAGAAAATGTTTTTGACGGGCGCTTTAACCATGTTGATGAACTAAAAAGAATGGGTGCCAGGATTAAGGTAGAAGGCAGGACGGCTTTGATTGAGGGTGGAGTTACATTGTCAGGAGCACCTGTTACAGCAACTGATCTGCGCTCCGGAGCTGCATTAATCATAGCGGCATTAACTGCTGATGGAGAAAGTCAGATTAGTGCGGTAGAGCATGTCGATCGTGGTTACGATAAATTTGAACAGAAGCTAATCGAGCTTGGTGCAGAGATATACCGGACCACTGATGATGGTATTTTAAACCTGCATTCTGGATAACTATTTAATATTGTCCATTATAATGCTTTTACCGGAAGCCCTTTACGATATTAGTTGCGTGAGCTACACTGTAATTATAGGAGGTATATCTTATGGAACACAACAATTATTATAAAAAAGCAAATCGTGGGGGTTTCTGGTCGGTAGTTGGCTACCTTGCTTTTGGTTTGCTTGGTATTCTTGTGGGAGCCGCTCTCGTTTATGGGCTTTTCGTTTTCTTTCTCGCTCCTGAAGTAACCGAACCTCCGGTTGCTGAGGAAGTTATTGAGACCTTACCCGAAGAAGCAGCAGAGGTGCCTGACCCTGAGCTGCAGCCTGCTGCATCTCCCTGTATTATTGAGGTAATAGAAGAAATAATGCCTGCAGTTGTCGGGGTGAGCAGGCAGGTGTTTGTAAGCCGTTTTGGCGAAGAAAGATTAGAGCCTGCCGAATCTGGCTCCGGTGTGATTATTTCCTCAGACGGCTATATAATAACGAATCATCATGTTATTGAAGGTGCGGACAGTATTTCTGTTTTGCTTCCCGATAAAGGTAGATATGATGCAGAAGTCGTCGGAGAAGACACATTAACGGATCTTGCCCTGCTTAAAATTGATGAAACCGGTTTAACTGCAATGACGCTTGGGGATTCAGAACAGCTAAGAGTAGGAGAAACTGTAGCCGCGATTGGAAATCCACTAGGATACTTTCAGCAGACGGTTACAGCAGGTATAATCAGTGCTGTTGATCGCCAGGTCAGATTTCCCGGTAGTGATTTTGCCTACTCCTTTGTTCAAACTGATGCACTTGTAAATCCCGGTAACAGCGGAGGGCCCCTGGTTAATATTGACGGTGAAATCATCGGGATCAATACCGCTAAAATATCATTACTGGGTGTAGAGGGTATAGGTCTTTCCATACCCAGTAACACTGTAAAAAGAGTGGCTGATGATCTACTTGAGCATGGCAAGGTTATCAGAGCTCATCTTGGTGTGGTGATAGATGACTGGCCTCTGTTCAGTGATGTTGAACCTGATAATGGCGTCTTGATTCTAGATATTGCACCGGATAGTCCTGCAGAAGACGTTGGCCTGCAAGCCGGAGATGTTATTGTAGCCATGGATGATCGGGAAATACAATACATAGCGCAGCTTTTCGATCGACTGCTTGAATATTATCCCGGAGATACTACGGTCGTCTCTTTTTACCGTGATGGCGATAGAAGAGAAGTCGAAGTAGTTTTAGGGGAGCGTCCGGAAGAGTGGGAAGTTGAATTTGATCCTGAAGACTTTGAGTTCGAGGAACCAGGAGAAGATCCTGATAATGATGCTCCCGGTGATGAAACAGAGGAATAAGACGGAGGCATTAACTTGCGCCTGCTTTTTATATTTGTTGACGGAATAGGCCTTGGTCCAAATGAGCCGGGGAACCCTTTTGTAGATAATAAAACACCCGGAATTTCAAGCCTGTTAAACGGGGCAGATCTCACCATTGAGGCAGCCGGTTTTAATGGCGATGATGCTTCGCTTATTGACCTTGATGCTGTAATGGGTGTTAATGGTTTGCCACAGAGCGCTACCGGTCAGGCATCTATTTTTACCGGGCAAAATGCACCGGCCCACCTTGGTTATCATCTAAATGGATTTCCTGATGCAAAATTACGCAGACTGCTTGCAGATAAAGGTGTTTTTCGGCAATTAAAGCAGAAAGGGTATAAAGTTAATTTTGCCAATGCATACCGGCCTGTTTTTTTTGAAGAGCTTAAGCGCGGTTTGCCTGGCAACAGTTATTCATGTTCTACTCTCATTACTTATTATGGGGGCCTTCCTTTCTATGGTTTGCAGGATTTAAAGGAAGGTCGGGCACTTTACATGGATATAACCAACGAAATTTTGTGCCGTATGGGATTTGATGTTCCCTTGATTACTCCTGAGCAGGGGGCATCACACTTGCTGGAGATAAGCGCAAACTATGATTTTTGTTTATTTGAGTATTTCTTAAGTGACCTGGCTGGCCATCTTGCCGATCGAAATGAAGCGAAGCGTGTGCTCTCAGATCTTGATCGATTTATTTCGACAATTTCTTCAGATCTTGATCAATCAGAAACATTTTTGATATTGGCCAGCGACCATGGGAACCTTGAACTTTTATCCAGCCGTGAACATACTGCAAACCCTGTCCCCCTGTTAATGGTAGGCTCAAGCCAGATAAGGGAGGCGGCGGCTCCTTTTATGAAAGATTTAAAAGATATCATGAAAGGGGTGAATGCAGCTCTGGAGTTTTAGATTCAAGGTGACAGATCTGTCTGGAAAGGAAGAACATATAGGTGAAAGTTGACTCCCTTACAGTAAGCATGTTCGCAACTAACTGCTATATTGTATCATGCCCTGATACAAATGAAGCTTTAGTTATTGATCCTGGAGCCGAAGGCAAGTCTATCATAGCCCAGGTTGATAGGCTTGGCCTTATAGTTAAATACATCATTAATACACATGCTCATGTTGACCACATTGGCGCCAATGGAAAACTTAAACAGGATTATTCCGCACCGATACTTTTAAATAGAAAAGATCTTGAACTGTACCGGAACCCGGGCTTTGGCCTTAAATTAATATTGAAGAAACAGCCGTTGCCTGATCAGTTTTTAGCTGAAGGGGATGAGGTCACATTCGGCAATCTGAAGCTGCAAGTTTTAGAAACACCTGGTCATACTGAGGGGGGCATTTGCCTCCTTGGCAGCGGGGCGGTATTTTGTGGAGATACCCTTTTTGCCGGTTCAATCGGCAGGACAGATCTTGCCGGAGGATCCTATGACAGTTTAATGAAGAGCATTGAATCGAAGCTGCTCACTCTTCCACCTGAAACAAAAGTTTATCCCGGTCATGGTCCGGCGACTACTATTAAAGCTGAAGCTTCTGGGAACCCTTTTCTAACCTGATAAAGCCGTTACTTTTTTTTGCAGCTTGTTAGCAGGAAAAAAATAATTTATAGCGAATAACTATTTACATCAAGGTTTTAATATCATATTATTTTATAAGATCTCCTTTATGCAATCTCATATCCTATTTTTTTGTGCGGCATTTATATTTTACTCCCCCTTCATAAAGGATAATAATATATGTTCATCCTCACTTTAAGATTTTTATATTATATGGTTAGACTTACGGGAGCAAAATGATTAATCCTTGGTTACAGTTTTTCCTTTGTGCTGTTTTAATAGTTTTTGCTGGTAGTAAATTAACGAGAAATGCTGCAATAATTTCTGAGAATACCGGTATAGGCAGCGCCTGGATTGGAGCTCTGCTGCTTCCCCTGGCAACCTCCCTGCCGGAACTGGTAACAACTTTAAGTGCGGTAGCGCTTAATTCGCCAGATTTAGCCCTTGGTAATATCCTGGGTAGTTGTTTGTTTAACCTGGCCTTGTTGGCAGTAATTGATATATCATCTGGGAAAGGGCCGTTAACTTCGGTTGTCAGCAGTGGGCATATCATCACTGCATCATTAAGCATTATTACGATTTGTCTGGCAGCGCTTGCCCTACTTGGGTTTATTTATGTGCCCATCGGCTGGGTTGGCTTGGAAACATTGCTAATAGCATCTGTATATATCATGGGCAGCAGGTTGATTTTCCGTTACGAACAAAGGAACCCGGTGCTTGCAACGGGCAGTGAAGAGATTTTCAGGGCCAGCTATAGAGTTTCAACAAAAAAAGCCTTAACTAACTTCGCTCTTGCGGCCGGTTTAATAATTATAACAGGAGTTTTAATTACCAGTGCAGCTGATCGTATAGCTATTACTACCGGGTTGGGACATACCCTGGTTGGCTCAATACTGTTGGCAATCAGCACATCACTTCCTGAGACTGTAACAACGTTGTCTGCTGTCAGGCTTGGATATGTAGATATGGCTGTTGCCAACGTATTCGGAGCTAACTTTATGAACATGTTGGTGGTTTTTATTGCAGACCTGTTTTACCGTCAGGGCCCTCTGCTTCATGCCGCTTCAGGCAACCACCTTGTATCGGCAACTATGGTAATTATAATTTCAACAATAGTAATATTTAGCTTGATTTATAAATCAGAAAAACAATTAGGACGCATTGGATATGACATGGCCCTGGTAATTGTAGGTTATTTCGTGGCAGCATACCTGTTATTCAGGTCCGGAGGTACAATATAAAGGATGGTGTTTTGGTTTTGGATACTGAAAAGTTAAAAACAATGACTTTAAATGAGCTGCATCGACTTGCTAAGGAACATGAAATAAAAGGCCAGTCAACTATGCGCAAGCAGGAATTGATTGATAACCTGACTAAACTATTCTCGGAAAACGGAGACCAGCATACGGCTTCCGGAATGCTGGAAATAATGCCGGATGGTTTTGGCTTCCTGAGACGCAAGAAATACTATTTTTCAGAAGATGATATTTATATTTCTGCTTCACAGATTCGCCGTTTCAACATGAGAACCGGAGATATCATCAGCGGACGGATCAGGCCTCCAAAAGACAGCGAAAGGTATTATGCTCTTCTTCAAGTTGAGCAGATCAACGGAGAAGATCCCGAAAAAATGTCGGGTCGCAAAGGTTTCCGCAGCCTGGTCCCTATTCATCCCGATGATCCTATTCGCATGGAAACCAAGTCTAATATTCTCTCCACCAGGATAATTGACCTGCTGGTACCAGTCGGTAAAGGTCAGCGGGGCCTGGTCGTTTCCCCACCAAAAGCAGGCAAGACCATGCTGCTCAAGCAGCTTGCCAACAGCATTTCTGTCAATCACCCTGATATCGAATTAATTATCCTTCTAATCGATGAAAGGCCTGAAGAAGTTACCGATATGGAGCGCAGTGTTGATGCAGACGTGGTTAGCTCTACCTTTGATCAAAAGCCTGAAAACCATATTCATATAGCAGAACTGGTCCTGGAAAGGTCACAGCGCCTGGTAGAACAGGGACGCGATGTTGCCGTGCTGCTTGACAGCATTACCAGGTTGACCAGGGCTTACAACCTGGTAATCCCTCCCAGCGGCCGAACTCTTTCAGGAGGTATTGACCCCTCTGCTTTCTATAAGCCTAAAAGATTTTTTGGAGCAGCCCGAAATATTGACGGAGGCGGTTCGCTAACGGTGCTTGCTACAGCAATAGTTGAAACCGGCAGTCGCATGGATGATGTAGTTTATGAAGAGTTTAAAGGAACCGGCAACATGGAACTGCATCTTGACCGCAGGATAGCTGAACGCCGCATATTCCCGGCTA
>SL_8KL_010_SEDDRAFT_10003588_pt1 | contig 12756 bp, 11 predicted proteins | sample SodLakKL_010_SED_4_FD_11160 | JGI IMG/M metagenome (IMG submission 11160) | reverse complement strand
TCGGGAATATCGCTCGGTCCGTTTCCGGCACCGCACAAATAAATACCCCTGCGGGTTGACATAAGCGGCTTAAGCGACTCCTCAAGGAAAAATCCAAACCTGTTCTGCTCAATACCGAGAATTTCGCTGATCTTCCTGTTGGCCGGATTGGCAAGCAAGCCGACCGAAAGTACCACCATGTCGAATTCCATTTCCTTATAGATGCCGTCCTCAATAAAACTAAGATTCAAACCCCTTGTCACAGGATTCTCTTTTACCGAAGAAATCTGACTGCGCACAAACCTTACACCCGAATCATGCCTTGCCTGCTTATAAAAACTCTCAAAGCCCTTTCCGAAAGCTCTGATGTCTATATAAAAAATATAAGGTTGAACTTCAGGATCATGATCTTTGGCGATCATAGCCTCTTTAAGAGCATACATGCAACATACTGAAGAACAGTAGTCACTGCCCGTGGGGGTAACATCTCTCGATCCCACACATTGGATCCAGGCAATCTTTTTAGGCGGCTTGGCGTCAGACGGGCGCGTTACATGGCCCTCATACGGTCCGGAAGCACTCAGAATCCGCTCAAACTGTATACTGGTTACAACATTGGGATATATGCCAAAGCCGTATTCCGGCTTCCTCTTTGCATCATAGGGAACGAATCCTCCTGTGGATATTACAGTTCCCACATTGATCTGCAATGTCTCATCCTGCTGATTGTGTAAAACACCTTCGGCCTTGCATATGCGAACACATTCCATACATTCGGCACAGCTTGCACATTGGAGGCATCTTTTAGCTTCATTTACAGCTTGCTCTTCTGTAAATGTACTTTCAATCTCATCAAAATTACCGCTTCTGCTTCCGGCTTCTGCTATAGAAGGGCTGGTACGTTTAACCGGTTCTTTATCCACCCCTTCGGGCATCCCGGCAAAATCGCCGTCAATGTCAACCGGTTCTCTCTCTGTTTTCAGATCCTCCTTATTCAGGAAACGGTCAATGGATTCCGAAGCACGGTGCCCCATTGCTACCGACTCCACCAGTGAAGAAGGGCCGATCACCATGTCTCCTCCGGCAAACACACCCTCTTCGGAACATTCCAGGGTCAAAGGATCGGTACAAATCCATCCTTTATCGCTTTTAACAGAAGGATCAAGTCCACAGAGATCACATTCCTGTCCGGTTGCAGGAATCACAGTATCTGCCTCCACCACAGTTGTCTGATCAGGATCGGTCTGCAGTGAACGCTCCCCTTTGCTGTTATATACAGTCTCACATTTTTCAACTTCCAGTCCGCTAACCTTTCCATCCTCAAATACTATCTTTTTAGGGGACCATGAATTTTTTATCTCTACCCCTTCTTCAAGAGCCTCTTCGATCTCCCATGAATGGGCAGGCATCTCCTCTTTGGTTCGGCGGTAAACAATTGTCACCTCAGAACCCATACGGATAGCCGAGCGTGCGACATCAACCGCAACGTTACCGCCACCTATAACGGCAACCTTTGAACCTGCCGAAGGTTTTTTTCCTTCACTTATTTCTCTGAGAAAAGATAGCCCATATATTACACCCTCGCCACCGGCAGTGTCAAGGGGTATCTCTTTGGCCTTTTGGGCCCCGAGCGAAACAAAAACCGCCTTGTAGCCCTGCTGTTTGAGATCCTTAATTGAAAAGTCCACCCCCAGTGTCTGTCCTTTTTTAACCTCGATACCATCATCAACCATCAATTGAATCTCATAATCGAGATAATCTTTAGGCAACCTGTAATCGGGTATACCTGTGCGCATCATGCCCCCCAGCTTATCGCCCGCCTCAAAAAGAGTCACTTTATATCCTTTTTTCACAAGATCATGAGCACAGGTAAGACCTGCAGGGCCACCACCAATCACCGCAACTTTTTCTTCAGGGGCGGCGGAATTCTCACTTTGTAATTTATTTTCCCTTTCAGGAAGACCTCCCTCTTCGAGGAGTCTCTTTTCATAATCCGCTGCAAAACGCTTAAGGTTACGCACAGATACCGGTTGGTCAATTTCATTGCGATTGCAATTCTCCTCGCACGGATGATGGCATATCCTGCCGCAAACCCCGGCAAAAGGCATCCTTTCCCTGATAAGATCAACCGCCTCCAGGAATTTACCCTTTGCAATCAGAGCCGTATAGCCCTGCACATTGACACCTGCCGGGCAGGTGTTTTTACACGGGGCTGCAGGTGTGGATTTGTCTATGGTATAAACATTCGGGATTGCCTGGGGATATAACCGGTAAATCGCTTTGCGGTTTGAGAGCTGTCCATTAAATTCGTCTATTCTTACAACAGGGCACTCCAGCTCACACTCCCCGCAGCCGTTACATTTGTCTTCATCAACATAACGGGCCTTTTTATTTATGGTAGCTGTAAAATTCCCTGCTTCTCCCTCTATTTTATCCAGCTCTGCATAGGAGATAATCTCTATATTAAGATGGCGGCCTGTTTCCACCAGCTTGGGAGATATCATACACATGGCGCAATCGTTGGTGGGGAAGGTTTTATCGAGTTTCGCCATGTTACCACCGATAGCAGGCTCTTTTTCCAGCAGGTAAACTTTATACCCCATTTCAGCGCTGTCAATGGCAGCCTGCATTCCTGCAATACCGCCTCCTATAACCAATACTGAACCTGTTTGCTTATTATGCATTATAATAAAGCTCCTTTATGTTTTATCAATTATTAGTCTTAACTATTTTTCAATGAACGGGTTTTATAGATTGACCCCAAAGGGACAAAGTTTTTCTTAAATCCCAGATCAGCGGGACTGCAGCCAAATGCCACTCCCATCAACTGGGTAATAAAAGCCACCGGCAACGGATATTCAACTGGATACTTTTTCCGGATTGAATCTTGCTTTGTATCGAGATTGGTCTGACACATAGGACAGGATACCGCAACACAGTCCACCCCCCTTAGTCCGGCATCCTTCAACACTTTGCCCACAAGCTTTTCGGCAATTGTATTTACGGTAACAAACAAACTCGCCCCACAGCAATCCGTTTTATATGACCAGTCTACCACCTCACCACCCAGAGCTTTTACAATTTCATCCATGCTCATGGGGTATTCCCGGGTATCGAAAGCTTTTTCTATGGGAACCCGTGTATTCAGGCATCCGTAATAACAGGCAACCTTAAGCCCGTTAAGGGGATTTTTTACATATTTTGAAATATGATCAAGGCCCACAACATTCACGAAAAAGTCGAGTATATTCCTGACCTTGACCTGGCCCTTATAGGGAAGATCACTTTCATTGTTCAGTTTCTCCAGCAGCTTTTCATCATTATTAAGCTCATATTCCGCCCCTACCAGCCTGAAATAACAGGATGCACAAGGGACAACCAACTCCCTGATCCCTTGCTTTTCTGCCAGCGCCAGATTTTTATGGCTCAACATCAGGTTAAGATGCTGATCTACAGACTTTACAGATGTTGCCCCGCAACAGTTCCAGTCAGCTATCTCCCTGAAAGGTATCTGCAGAACACCGAAAACGGTCTTGATACTCTGCAAATAGTGAGATGAGCTGGTTTCAAGGCTACAGCCCGGATATATAGCAATTTCATCTTTGTTCATAAAAATTTTTTTTCAAGAAAACAGTCTCTCCAAGAACCAACCTGTATTTCAGTCCTTTGGTGAAATTTGTTTTATCCAGTTGCGAAAACCTTTTACCGCCTTTGGTGGCGTAAAATGCAGCTTGTTCTTCATCAGCATTTTAGGTCCCAACATCGCATTTTTGAAAGGTTTGCCCAGCCGCAAATTATACTCAATCATAATCCTGAACTCATGCACCTTGCCCCTTCTTAAAATATCATCCGTAAAAGTCTTGTGGAACTTATAAATATCATTCCTTTTTGGTTTAAGTCCACGCTCCAAAGCCATTTGCTTCAGCCGGGTCATTATATTGGGGATCTCGATATCGTTGGGGCATTTTACAGCACAAGCATAACAACTTGCGCAAATCCAGGGAGTTTCAGTTTTGAATACTTTTTCCTCCATTCCAAGGGAAGTAAGATGAATAACTATATGCGGATACACATCCATCTCCTCCACCACCGGGCAACCGGCTGAACACTTTCCACACTGGTAACAAAGCGATGTCTCACTGTACAACTCTTTTTTCGTCTTCTCCAGTTCAGGTGTCTCCATAATATAATTAAAAAATAAATTTAAACTGCAAAGTTATAATAAATCCTGACACATCTCGAATTTTATTGCATTTATTACATGTCTTGCCCACATAACTAGCTCAATATAAGCGCCTTAGATCCAGGACGAAAACCGGCACTTAGGATAAAAACAATATTATGTCGATCACAAGCGCTGCTGCCACGAATATTATAACAGCCAAACTACTCAAAATGTTCTGCACCCGGAAAAATTCACCTTCAAGTTTACTATCGACCCATACCTTGTAGATATTAATATAATTTGCCTGCCAACATACCCCGGCATGCAAAAAAAATTTGACAAGCATGATAATACGGCAAACAGGCGGCTATTAGAGCCCGGGCTTTATAGTATCATTATAGAATTTTGCAAACGCTTCCCTGATCTCATCCCTCACCCGGGCAAACTCGTGGCGTACCTCTTCAGGGGAGCCCTCGGCCATGTAAGGGTCGTCAAAACCTAAATGAAGGCGTTTTTTGACATTGCCGCTAAAAACAGGACATGTTTCATAAGCACTGTCGCAGACAGTTATAACATAATCCCATTGCTCATTTAAATATTTTTCTACCGGTTCGGATTTATGACCACTTATATCAATTCCGGCCTCTTTCATCACTTCCGTGGCCTTCGAGCTTACTTTACCGGATGGATGAGTTCCGGCTGAACGCACTGTAAGCCTATCGTCAAATGAACTCAAAAATCCCTCTGCCATCTGGCTGCGGCATGAATTGCCTGTACATATGATCAAGATTTTCATCTTTTGCAATTTTTTAAAATATTATTTCCTGTACCGATACTCCAGAAAAATTTTTAAGTAAATTTTTAAGTTTTTGCACCCGGTGTGCATCTCACTGGCAATACCGATTGTAATGCATATAGCCATAGGGCTTTGCAGAGCGTTTTTTCAAACGGTAAAAATAATAAGATAGGCTGAAAAATCAACGATCACTATCAGGCAGCCATATATTTAAAAAGCTCATAAACCATAAGGGCGGGCCATACCAAAGCTTTAACAAACCCCCAGACCCCCATCCATAATGAAGCAGACTGAGAAATAAAAAAAACCGCAGCCCCGATAAAACCCAGTCCATAAACCGCATTTGCGGTTCCGGAATTGTGAATTCTTTTTGTCATTTTATTTTATATAGTTCAATTGCAACAACTTTATCAAAAGGTGTAATATTGACCCTGTTCAATATTTTTAACCATTACCATGCATCGGAATCCTGTGACTATCATTCCCAGTGAGGAAAGTATTGTATGTTTATCCTAACAGGATATGCATTTGCCGCAATTTCCTCAAGGCAATCAAGCCAGATACTGACGGCCTCCTCATCTACAGCCGTTTCGGCTCCTTCAAGCATCAGCTGCTGAGCCCTTTTCATAAGATCAGCCCCCTCCTGTACCCTTCCTGATTTAATCAACCCTTCAGCTCTTTTTATCATATCCTGCACATCTTCAGTCTCACCAACACCTCCCATCTTTTTATGGTATTTGTCATAAATCAGCTCATCCACCGAAACCAGATTTCCCTGATCATCCTCTTTCTGAAGAAAGAAATAATTATTATAAGGGGTGTACCTCCTTTCGGTTTCATCAAATTTTTCCTGACTTATATGACCCAGGGTCATCAATCCCCTGATCTCGCTTAAAACCCGGTTAACAGCCTTGCTGCGACCAGACCTGTAGTGAATATAGACACCATCCGACTCGGGCATTCGGGCATAATACCGGAAAAAAGTTCTCTTACCCTGTTCGCCAACATCATCTTCCCTGTTAGGAGAACCATTCTCCTTTACATAAAAGGCCTTAACCTCATCATATGAGTCATTAATTAAAAAAGCCATCTCGCTGACCGGACTGAAAGGAACTGCACCGGGGTAGACCGATGGTTTTCGCTGAGCATAACTTCCCGCTGCTAAAAAAGCCAGCAAAACCACTAAAATTAAACATTTGACCTTCATAAGTGCAAACAAATTTAATTAGTATTGATGTTAGTTATTTTATAATTTTTTGACCACATGGCCCCTTGTTTGTTCATCTTATTTTATTTGCCGAAGGCTGATTGAGGTACATCACCATAAATCTGATTAGATACCATAAGATTAGTTAAACTACTGAAAGGCAAATTACAAAAAAACAACACCAGATTCAAGATTATTGAAAAATAATTTAAAGGTGTATAATGTATGGCTGAGAAAACTAAGCAGTAAAAAACATTTGATGTTATTTTGGCTGCCGAAGGTAGGTGGGGATCAGGCTTTAAGTTTTTTCACATTTTCCGCCCTGAAACCCAGAATAAAAAGGGTTATGGCTATAACAATGCAAAATGCAGCCGCAATATCATATTCACCTGTAAACCGGTGTGAAAGACTGAAAATGAAAGGGCCCAGGGCACTTGAGACAACAAGCCAGCCCATGGCGTACCCCGATATGGCCCCCAGATGTTTCAAGCCGAAAAAACGGGGCCATGTAATTACCGACAAAACCCCGAACATGCCCTGCATAATTCCGTTACCACCAATCAAAACCCATCTGAAATACCCGGAGTGTTCCAGGAAAATTATTGCAGTCATACTTATCATCATTCCAAATAGCTGAAGTAACAAAAAGTACTTAAGCTTAAAGTAATCACTCAGCCAGTTACCGCCAAAATTGAAGCTAACAGCAACGATCGAAGCAGGGAAAAAAACTGTTATGGCAGACCTGTGATCGTAACCGCTGACCTCGAAAATAGAGACGACATGAAATGTAAACGCCGTGATATAAAGCGCCTGTAATGCCAGTGTAAGGTTGAATATCCAAAACGTATAGGTTGCCCTGGCTTCCCTTAGTGTATAATCCCTGTAAGTTCCTGCCTTTTCCTGTTTAGTACTGTCTTCTTTTGATTTTCTTCCGTCAGGGACAAGCCCGTAGATCATCGGGTTATCCCTGAAAAAAACAAAAGCAAAAACTACAAAGGCTATCCCGGCTATAATACCAAGTATAAGCCAGGTGGTCTGCCATGAGAAACTTGAAATCATAGCATTAAGGACCCTGGGTGAATATGAAAAGCCAAATGAAATGCTCACCCCCAGGATTGCATTTGCAAACCCCCTTCTTTTTTCAAACCATTTCATCACCATATTGCGGGAGACCATTGTCAGAACACCCTGGCCCAGAAAACGGAGCATAAAAAAACCAGCGGTAAGAAGAACAAACAAAAGGGCAGCCGGCTCAACAAAGCCAATTACAGATATGACAAATGATGATACCCGTTCAATACCTGAAAGGTAAATAAGAGTAACCCCCATGAGAAAACCTGAAACAATGGCAACCGGTCTTACTCCATAGCGATCGTATAACCTCCCAGCATAGGAAATACAGAAACCGCTGATGATCGTCCCTGCCATATATGCCAAACTCAGGCTTACCCTTCCGATATGAAGATCATCAATAAGATGATCGGTGAAAGCTGAAACACCGATGGTCTGACCGGGCACGCTCATCAGTACTCCCACAATACCTGCAAAAATTATCACCCAGCCGTAGTAAAAAGGCCACTTTACCGGCGAAAAAGGAAAATCCTTAAGCCGCTTGTAAATTTTGTTATTCTTATCCTTCATACACAATCCAAAATATTCACCATTCAATCAGGCTGTATAAGGCACTGATTTAAAGACACTAAACCAAGCAGCCCTGTTCTGAGAGGAAGCTACAAAGCTAATAAATCTGAACCGTTTTTTCACGGAGGTTCATCTAACACAGGAAGGTTTTGGATTATTTGACATGGATAAGCCTAAAACAGTCAATTACAGTCTTTTTGCATATGGCCGCAAGGTAATAACGGACACCATTTTTTATAAAAACAAAGGGTTTTTAAACAACATGCGTTAACTTTACGGTATAAAAAAGGAAAAGACCCGGTAAAAAAATTTAATATGGGAAAAGCAATTGTAAAACTAATCATTTCCACATATGCAATAGAGGAATATGTGGTTGAAGTACCTTGCGAAAAAGATGATGTTGAAGAGTTAATAATTGCCAATGCATGGAAAAAACTCAAGGAAGATGAAGGCGGATCACTGCCTTATGGACATCGAACAGCCGAGATAATTAAGCGCACAGACTGATCCTGCAATTTATCTTTATTAAAAAAAAGTTTAATCAACAAAAGAACTGATGGCATTCCAGTTGAGGCTACTCCAGAGATCATCGAGCATATTAACCCTTCTTTCGTTGTAGAACATTCCCCCTTCCGACCTGTAGCGCGCATCGGTCTCTTCCCACCACTCAACTGACAACAGCAGTATGGAGGAAGGGGAAGTAAAAGAGTCAAAAAAAGCCGGATTTATAGATAAAAGAGACCTTGCCCCTTCGGTTCCGGGATCGACAAGACCAGAAGCCCTTTCCGCATGGAAATCCAGTGCAACTATATGCCTGTGGGGGCCAAGTGGATGCCAGGGAGGAAGCTCAAAACCGTATGCCGGTGACCGGCGTTCAGATGCAGACATAGCATTCAACTCGGCCTGAAGCATTTCAAGCTTGCGGCCGGTATCTGAAAGAAAAAGAAAGTGTGGGACCTCCAGCTCTTCGCCAAGCTTTTCAAGGTTGTCCCAATTGCGCCCGCTGATAGCTGCATCAGCCTGATTCCAAATATCATCTATTGTCAAAAGCGCCTCAATCAGGTTTCTTTGATGCTCCTCAAACTCCGGGCGAAGCTCTGCTGCAGCCTCCAGCTGTGCTTCAAGGTTTTCATCGGCACTCTCGAGAATTTCCCTGTGACGCTTTTCTGCTTCTTCAGGGTCAAACCCCTTCATCATTTCAAACATTTTCTCAGCATCCTCCAGAGTCTTTTGGTGTCTTGCAATAATTGCCTCCTCATCAAAGACTTTTTGAATCTTTTCAAAATCACTGCGCATTTTTTCAATCTGCTCTCTGGTATACTCAGTCTCTCTTGCAGCATTAACCCCTGCCCGAAAATTCTCTAACTCACCGCGTGCCTTTTCTTTCAGTGCAAGAATCCATCTTTGCCGGCTTACCGGCTCCCAAAACGGGTGCCCCCCCGTAGTAAAGATAGTTGCAACAGTGGGTTGGGCAAGTCCAAAAGTGGGACGCACAACGGAACGAAGAAAGGGTTCAACTTCTGAACCCCATAAAGGGAAAAAGCTGTATGAAGGAAATTTTTGATCGTAACCCACCGGATGAGCTGATCGGCAATAAAGCTGCTGGCCTCCCCTCTCCTCTATCAAAGGTGGCAATATATATATCCCGCCTTTTGAATCATTCAGGACAGGTTCTCCAAGCAAACTGTAGGGATCATTTATCCTCACCCTCACCCCGGCCGTTACATCCGAAGAAACATAAGGAAACCGCATCGAAAGCCTCAGGTTTGCCACCGCCGGACCTTCTGAGTCTTCCGGTAAAGAGAGGGGCGGGAACAAATCTCCCCTTGGTGATATTGCAACCCCAACCGGGGGGTTCAGTGTGCCTGCATTTTTGAATACTTCAAGTATATCCTCCATTTTCAGTTTTAGCTCCTCATGGCCCTGAACAGGGCCTACAGAGCCTCTGTCAAGCCAGCTCAGGGGCTGCCATCCGTCGCGGGAAGCAGGTGTGCTAACAGAAAACCGCCCGGCAAGCATCAGAGCTGCTAAAACCAGAAGCAATGCCTTTAGAGGCAGAGGAAACAAAAAAAAGTTACAGCAGATGCCATTATAATTTCCTTTAATGGAAAACTTTTTTTTAAAAAAGTTTTTGTTGATTTTTTTAAGCATAAAAACTTATTTTAATTACAACCAATCCGGCATAAAAACTGTGGGTTTCGATGTAATAGAGGGCTTAATTATCATTTTTGATTTTTTATATAAAAGTACAACATTTCTCTTTTCACTGTCAAGTAGAAACAATAATTTTTTACCTGAGATTCAGCCTCATGCTACACAACCCCAACGTATTTGGCTCGAAATAAAATAATAGTGGCGATTTTTAATTCCGGTTTTATTTAAGTATTTTAGCATAAACTAAAATAAATTAATTATATCTAACGGTAATGACTTTCAATAGACCGTGTGGTCATTGCAACTACCGTTTTCATTTTTGCCTTTAACCCCTGCAATAATGTAAGACAAACCATAAATTTTCAATTATGCAAGCATCAGCATTTGCTAATAAAGACGGGTATTCAGAACAGCTCATCACAGTATCAGACCTTACCAAAAACTTTGATAATGTTAAGGCAGTAAATAAAATCTCTTTTAACGTTGGTAAAGGTGAGCTTTTTGGATTTCTTGGCCCAAACGGTGCAGGTAAAACCACCACGATCAACATGCTAACCGGTCTGGCCCGGCCTGACTCGGGATGGATTAATATCGCCGGCCTGAATTGTTCAAAAAATCCAAAAGCAGCCCAGCATCTCATTGGTGTTGTTCCCGATGAGAGCAACCTTTATCCCGAACTTACAGGCTTTGTAAATCTTTGCTTTTGTGCCTCTTTGTATGGCATTTCCAAAAAGGAGCGTATCAGCAGGGCGGAGCAACTCCTTGCTGATTTCAATCTGGAGAAAGCGGGCAACAGGAAATTTAACACCTATTCAAAAGGGATGAAGCGCAAGCTAACTATAGCAGCCGGCATCATTCACCGTCCGCCAATCCTGTTCCTTGACGAACCCACCACCGGGATTGATGTAGCAAGTGCACGCCATATAAGGGGGTTAATATCCAAACTGTTTAACGAAGGAACAACAATATTTCTTACAACACATTATATTGAAGAGGCCGAAAGGCTTTGTGAACGTATTGCCTTTATTGTTAACGGGCACATTGTAAAAAATGACACGGTAGCCAATCTTATACAGCCTATAAAAAACCGTAAGACTCTTTTGATTACTTACACAAACCTTGCCGGTAACCCGGAAGAAAAGCTAAACAAGGCTTTCCCGGAATTTGAATTCCTGCAGGAATCAAATAATCAAATAAAGGTGCATTCTGAAAAAACTATAAGCATTGGGCCTGTAATTCGATTTTTTGAAGAACAGGGAGCTGAAGTAACCGAGGCGCGCCAGTTAAATCCCTCACTTGAAGAAATTTTTGTTGAGGTTACAGGAATTGAAGCAGATGCAATGAAAAATGAAAAAAACGATGGAAAATTATGAAACAATGGATTGCTTTTAAAAATATTATGCTGAAAGATATGCGCAGTTACTACCTTAAACCGCCTAATGTAAGCTGGGGTCTGGTTTTTCCTTTAGCATGGACTGCGATGTTTTTCGTAAGAACTGGAAGCGGTCTGGAAAAAGCAATTGAAGTGCTTCCTGGTGTTGTGGCTATATCAATACTTTTCGGGACCACCTCAATGCTGGCTGTTACCATAACTTTCGAGAAGAAAAACCGTTCCTTTGAACGGCTCCTGCTGGCCCCTGTTTCGCTGGAATTGCTTATGCTCTCCAAAACAGGGGGAGCAATACTTTTCGGGGTAGTAAATTCTTTTGTTCCTGTTGTACCAGCCGCGTTTTTAACCGACCTGACTCAGGTTGAATGGCTTACAGTACTGCCTGCTGTAGCGATGATAGCGGTTGTATCCACATTTTTGGGGTTATTTATAGCTGTATCAGTGAGTGAGGTTTTTGAAGCACAAACCTTCTCTAACTTTTTCCGCTTTCCCATGATCTTCCTTTGCGGGTTATTTTTCCCGGTTGCAGATCTGCCGGTTTTTTTAGAGCCTCTGTCTTATGTGCTTCCTTTGACCTACGGGGTGGACATTCTTCATGGTTCAATTCACGGGCAACACATATTTCCAATATGGATCAATTTTTTTATTCTTGCAGGTTTTTGCATTATTCTGTTTTACTTCAGCCTAAAAAATATCCACAGAAAATGGATACTTTAAAATTGTCAAAACTTTTATACCCTGTTTAATTCTTTGAAAAAATGCAAGAGAAAAACAAACCAGATAGTACAGATTTTACTGAGCTGACTGCTTTTTTAAAAGCACTCTCCGATCCCACGCGCCTAAAAATCGTCCATTTCCTCCAGTCAGTCAAAAATCCCAAATGTGTTGGAGCAATTGCCCGCCGGCTTCATATCAGTCAGTCCGCAACCTCCCAGCACCTGCGAATCCTCAGGCAAATCAATCTGGTAAAAAGTAACCGAAGGGGATATCATATTCACTATGAAGTCAACCAGGAGCAAGTGGAAAAATTTTCAGTGCAAATTCAATATCTTTTAAAGAAATAATTATTTTTTATTCCTGCTAAACAAATCACCGCAGAATCAATACTTTGAGCCATGAACAAACCTGCTCCCCGTTTCTGGGAAATCTTTTTTGAGGTTTACGATAACCTGCCCCGTCAGGGGCCCGGAAATCGTGACAGCACCGCCAGAGCATTCGATCTTTGCGCGGGGCTGCCGGAATCACCTGACATCCTCGACCTGGGATGTGGCGCCGGAGAACAAACCCTCAGGCTAGCTGAACTTACATACGGTACCATCGTCGCAATCGATAACCATGCACCAGTTATCAAGAAGCTGCAGGAGGCTGTCAAGGAGGGTGGACTGTCACATCGTGTCATTCCGCTCGTTGGAGATATGGCTGGG
>SL_8KL_010_SEDDRAFT_10003585_pt1 | contig 12759 bp, 11 predicted proteins | sample SodLakKL_010_SED_4_FD_11160 | JGI IMG/M metagenome (IMG submission 11160) | reverse complement strand
TTGATTGTTTTGTTCTTTCTTTTTCGAGTTTTTACTATTGCCGATACCCAAATCACCTTTACAAGTATTTTGCTTGTTATATGCTTTTGGTATTGCTATATTGTTATATTATTTTTAAACCTCAAATCCTGTTTTTATAAATTGTGTAAACCATAATTTAATATTATTATATCCAATATATTTTGCAAAAGAAACTAGGTTTGATTTTTAAGTTTGCTAGAACAGTCTTCTCCCTGCTTTATTTTGGTTTTAACCCACCATTAGTTCCCAGATATTTGGAGTGAAAATTGCTTTTTATTTTTAGTAATGCCAAGAATCCATGGGCTTATAATTATACAAAAAACTCTATTTATAAATTCAATTATAAATTCACACCTTACTACCCCTGACAGCCTCGCGNGTNCGCTGGAGAGCCCTGTTGGTCTCCTCGTAATTCTCCAGGGCGGTCCCGAGAAATATCATATCAATGACGGCCATCTGGGCCATCCGGGAAGCCATAGCACTGCCCCGAAAGGGAGTTTCCTTGGAGGAATTTAAGAGAAGGTGATCAGCCCTCTGCCCCAGAGGCGAGCCAGCTTGAGAGGTAATCGCCACCACCGGACAGTTATTGTCCTGGAGAATATCGACCGCCTCCAGAATCTCTCTGGTTCTGCCGGAATTGGAGATGGCAAAAACCAGGTCCTTCTCTGTTAGGTTGGCTGACAGCATCTTCTGATCATGAACCCGGTCCACCGCAGTCGCCGGAATATTGATCCGGGTAAATTTAAGCTCAGCATCCCGGGCTACCAGAGAGGAGGCCCCGAAACCGAAGAAATAAAGCCGCTGGCTCTCTCCGATCAGCTCAATTATCCGGGCAATTTTTCTGTCATCCAGCAGGCTTTTGGTGTTGCCAAGAACCTCCTGATATTTCTGAAACATTTTATCTTTAACCTGAGCCAGAGAATCATCGGGATTGATCTCCCCATAGATTTTCTCCTGTCTGCTCTCCTGGCGGCTCTCCCGGGCCAGCATAATTTTAAGCTCCTGGTAACCGGAATAACCCAGCCGCTGACACAACTTCACAATAGTTGCCTCGCTGACACCGGTCTCCTCGCTCAGACTGGTTATCGAAGCATAAATAACCTCATCCACATTCTTGAGGATATAGTCAGCCACCTTCTGCTCGGCCGGTTTTAAATCCTTGAGATGGCTCTTTAAATGAAGCAAACCGGGATAACCGGAATCATTAGCTCTGCTCTCCCTGGTCTCCTGCTCTTTTTCCATAACTGGATCCCTCCCTCAATTTCTTTCAAGCTTTCAATCAACCTCAAAGAAAATTCCCCTGCACTTCAATTCTGCCAGAAACCCCTCCAGCACCTGCCCTGCCAGCTTCCCCCGCTTTCTGGCCCGGAAAAGAGCGTAGACTGCAGCACCGCAGGCATTATCCAGTTCGGCAATCTTAATATCGGCAAAGTGATATCTTTTTTCTTTTTTCAGCGCCCTCACCAGCATTTCCACAAAGAAATGACTGCTGGTAAGGCCTCCCGCCAGGGCAATTCTGTTATGGCTCAGAGGAATACGAAAGGCCAGAGCAGCAATTTTTTCTGCCAGCTCTTCAACCTCATGCTGAACCAGGTTCTGCCAGACTTTATTGCCCCGGGCTGCTTCCCTCAGCAGCATCGGTGCTGCCGCGGCCAGTTCCCGGCGGGGCAGCGGTTTTCGGTAAACAAATTTAATCAGCTCATCGATGCTTTCAAGGCCCAGTTCCTGTAAAAGTTTGTCCAGCATTTCCCGTTCTCTTCTAATATCCCAGGTCTGCAAACCCTGACGGAGAGCAGTCAGAACCATTCGACAGGCTCCCCCTTCATCGCCCAGCAGGGGACCATAGCCTCCATTTCTCTGAAAAGAACCCCTGTCATCCAGAGCATAGATTATACTGCCGGTACCGCAAACCGCCACCATACCTGGTTCTCCCGCCCAGGCCGAAAGACAGGCAGTCCTGCCGTCATCAGTAATCGCAATATCAGCAAGTCCGGGAAACCTCTCCAGCAACCTGCTTTTAATCTCCCGTCTGTCACTCTCTTCCCGGCAGCCAGCAATACCAATCCCAACCCCGATCACCTTCCTGGCCAGACCCTGCACATCAGCGCCCGAATCCACCTTCCTGTCTTCAGCATCAAGCTGATGGAGCGCTTTTTCCAGAAGATCTCCTATTATTTTGACAGTCTCATCCCTTCCCCGGTTCTGCAGATTAGCCCCCTGCCCCTCCTCTCTAACCGCCTCCTCACCATTCTCGGTATAGATTACACAGCGGGTCCTGCTGGCTCCGGCATCAATTCCTGCTATTAACATTTAGCAACCTCCAATATCTCCAGCACTCTGGATTGGTAAAATATTACTCCAGGCAGCAAAAACAAAGTTTAAGCTTATTTTATTTCCGATTTCCCTCAGCCTCTTACAGGCTTTAATAACCAGCCCGATATCACAAACCTGTCTAGCCCTTCATCGCCCCTACTGTAACTCCCCGCAAGAAATGTTTCTGGAAAACAAAGAATACAATGATCATGGGAATGGCAGCATAGGTGGCCCCTGCCATATGAAGACTGTAACTCAAGGGCACCTCCTCCCGGATCAGGGTCAATCCGACCTGCAGCGGCCGCATAGCCGTTGATTCAGTGATAACCAGCGGCCAGAGAAAGTTATTCCACTGCTGCACAAAGGTTATAATGCCCAGAAAAGCAATTCCCGGTTTGGAGAGCGGAATAATGATATGCTTCCAGACCTGCAGCTCATTGCAGCCATCCAGCCGGGCACTTTCCAGCAGCGGGGTGGGGATGGTCTGCATCACCTGCTTCATCAAAAATATTGAGAGCGGACTGGCAATGGCCGGCAGTATCAGGCCGAGATAGGTGTCGGTGAGACCGATCCTGGTCATAATAATGTATAAAGGTATCATTGCCACCTGAAAGGGCAGCATCAGAGTAATAATATAGAGCCAGAAAAGATACTTAGAGCCGGGAAATTTAATCTTGGCAAAGGCATAACCTGCCAGAGAAGCCACCACCAGGGTTAAGAGCGTTGAACTCCCAGCAAAAATCAGAGAATTTAAGGTCCAGCGCAGCACATGGGTGCGGCCTAAAAACTGCTGATAATATCTCAGGTCAAAACCCAGGGGGTTAATGTTGGGCGGGAAGCTCACCGAAAGTGCCTGAGGCTGCAGGGAGCTTAAAATCATCCAGATCATCGGCATCAGAGTTATCGCTCCCAGCACAACCAGAAAGGTCAGCCTGATAACCAGCCCGGCTTTCCCGGGGCGTAGGGGATTGTCCTTTTCCACTAAAGCCTCTCGTATCATTTAGTATTCCACCTCCGTCGACAGCCAGCGGAACTGCACAATAGCAATCACAAAAACAATGGAAAATAAAATCATCGACTGGGCTGCCGCTTCTCCCATCCTAAAGTTGGTAAAGGCCGTTTCATAAATTCTAAAAACGATGGTCGTGGTGCTGAACTGCGGCCCGCCCCCGGTCATAACATAAATGGCATCAAAGACCTTGAAGGTGTTAATCGTCCCCATCACAATCAAATAGAGCAGCACCGGCTTAATCAGCGGCATGGTAATCTTGTAAAATATTTTCAGGCGGGAAGCCCCATCAAGAATAGCAGATTCGTAGATAGAATTGGGAATCCGGCCCATAGCTGCCGCAATCAGAATAATGGAAGAACCTCCCCCCATCACTACCTGCATTAAAATCAAAGCCGGCAGAGCCAGCGAGGTATTTCCCAGCCAGTGCAGAGCCGGCAGCCCCACAGCATTCAAAATATTATTAAATAAACCAAAGGAGGGGTTATACATCCAGAGCCAGATCAGCGAGATGATAACTCCCGAGGTAACTCCCGGCAGATAAAAGGCCGACTTGAAGAAAACTTTAAGAGTTTTCGAGAGCGGATCAATGAGGAAGGCGATCAAAAGAGCCTTGCCCAGCCAGAAGGTCACCACTCCTGCGGTATAGATGGCATTATTTCTTAAAGCAGAGAACATAATGGGATCATTAAAGACCCTGCGGTAATTGGCCAGCCCTTCATAGCTGACCGATAGCGGTGTATAGTTGAAAAAACTGACCACCAGGGCACTAACCATCGGAATTAAATAAAAGAGCGAGAAAAAGATAAAGCTGGGAAGAACAAAAAGATATCCCCGCCGGTGTTTCCAGATATCCCGTCCCAGTCTGGCCCAGTAGCTTTTCGAGCTGTTATTAATTTTCTGCATTATAAAGCCCCCAGATATAACTGATTCAATCCTGTAAAATCCCTAAAACCCTGATAAACTATTTAAAATTCCAGAAAAATTTTCAGCAGGCGCAGCATTTAAACATTTCCCTGCTAATTATAATAAAACCGGGAACCATTGTCCCTGACATTGTCGCTCCTCTGCAAACCAATAAAAACAAATTCAAACAGCTGACCCCGGGATTGAATACGGGAGTAAAAATCCAGTCCCGATTCCAACCCCGGAATCCCGCTGTAATCCTTGCTGTAATCCCGCTGTCAAGAAAACTCAATTTCTGCCAGCTGGCTAGTTACCAAAAACCACCCGGTTGGCATTTTCCACAAAGTAATCCAGCGCTTCCTGAGGAGTCATATCCAGACTGAGAGCCGCTTCCATGGCGCTGGTGAAGTAGGACATAGCCTCTCCCACCGGCACATCAGGTGAGCCGTAATAATTAACTCCATGCTCGATAGTTTCGATATAAACATCAACCTCGGTCATGATATCGGTATCGGTATAGCGGTCCATATCTTCAAAGGTAAGCTGCTGATTAACCGATTCCCGGGAGGTGATGTAGAGCAGATCCTCCAGCATACCGATCATTTCCGGTCCAGTAATAAAGCGGGCAAATTCCATCGCCATCTCCAGCTCATCCTCATCTTCCCGCTGAAAGACCAGGAAGCCTCCATTTACCTGATAGGCCACCGGACCAACTTCAGGGTCATGGGGGAACTGGGCAAGTCTGACATCAAAGGGATCTTCAAGATCTCCACTGCGGTAGTAACGGTCAATTCTGCCGATCTCATAGATGCCGCCGTAACCCATCGCTGTTCTTCCCGAATGGAAATTGTTAATGGTATCATAGACTCCCATCCCGGCAGCACCGTCAGGAGCCACTTCATACTCATGGATCAGATCGACCATGAACTGCAGGGCTTCAACGCCTTCAGGCTCATTAAGGACAAATTCGGTTTCGTCTTCATTCAGCATCCGGGCTCCAAAACGGTGCATCCAGCCCAGCATATTGAGCGTATCTTCGGCTGCCAGAGTAATGGCATAATTGCCGTCATAGCTAAGCTGCTTGGCAGCTTCTAAAAATTCATCCATTGTCCAGCTGCGATCTTCAGGAATTTCAACTCCTCTTTCCTCAAATCTTTCCACATTTAAAAGCAGGGAACTGCCCATCCCATTATTGGAGTTGTTCCAGGGCCACATGTAGTACTCGCCCCCGATTTTACCGGTCTCCAGGGTGTAATCGATGAAATCTTCTTTGTCCTCCTCGGTCAGATAGGGAGTAATGGGAGCAAGCTGACCCTGAGCCACCCATTCCGGATTGGGAGAGCCCTGCTCCCAGTAAACATGGGGAGGATTGCCGGCAAACATGGCTGCAGTAGCCTGTTCTTCCTTGCCGGTGTGGGTTACCATCTGATACTCAACATTGACATGGGGATACTTTTCTTCAAACATCCTGCTGACATAGGCAGCAAACTGTTCCCCATCAGGGGCCTCATCAGGATCCATATCGGGTGTTCTAATCCTCCAGGGAGTTATCCACCAGGTCAGGGTCATCTCTTCTTCAGCAGCTGCAATCTCGGGCATAAAGGTCAGAGACAGCGCCAGAATCAAAATTAAAAGTATAATTTTTCTGCTCAAACTCATTTTTTCTTAGTCCCTCCTCATTGGAATTGAACCTCTGTTTTTTTGTTATTCAACTAAAGTTTTGCTTCAGATTTTGTTCCTGAAAACCGGACAGGCATTTTACTGATATTTCAGGTTTTCTTCTTCCTGAAGATTCAGATATGCCCTGTTCCTGAAAACAGATAGGCCTTTCCCCTTAAGATAAGATATAACTCCTTGATTTTGCTCCTGAGGTCGACCCTCATTTTCCAAATAAACTATCTGATAATTTAAAAGAAAATAATCACCTCCCGTCCTGGCTCAACCAGCTTGAAGCCTTGCTTTTCCCTGGCTGAACTAGCTTGAAGCCTGGCTTATCCTTGGATGAACCAGCTTGAAACCTGGCTGCTCCCTGGCTGAACCAGCTTGAAACCTGGCTGTTCCCTGGCTGAACCAGCTTGAAGCCTGGCTGACCTTGGCTTATCCTTGGATTAACCAGACTGAAAACAGACTGAATCTCAGCTGAACCCTGATTTAAGTCCACTTATTATTTCCCGGCCCAGGTTCTATAATTTGTTTATAATTTATAAAAAATATTAAAAAGTTATTTGTATGATTTATTTCTCTCTTTTATTTGTATGTTGTATTTATGATTTGTTTTCCTCATTTGTTAGTATGATTTATTTGTATGCTTTATTTAAAAAGATTTATTAGAAATAAAATTCTCACCGGTATTAGCAAGGTTAAAATTCCCTTTCCAGATAATGCTCACCGGCCAGAATATCCTGCAATTCCAGCAGGGAGAAAACAGCATAATCGGGTTTAACCGGTTCCTGCCGATCTCCAATCTGATACCTCCTTTTCTCCTCCTTGAGCATTTTCCTGATAAAGCTCCGGCCCCTTTCAGTCCCGGGCCTCTCTTCAGGAGACAATTTGCGAAAATTTTCCGGCAGCTCCCGGTTTACATAAACAGTTCTGGCCCCCAGATTGCCGGCTCCGGCTACATCCATAAGCAGAGAATCGCCAATATGATACCAGCCTTCCTTTCTCTCTTCAGGAACAGGAAAGCTGGCCGGCTCCGGTTTGGCCGCCCTGGCAATATCTGAAGTTATGATTTCAGAAAAATAATCGGCAAGTTTTAGAGCCTGTAAAACCGGATACTGATAACGATAAAATCCGTTGGTAATCACCATCAGGGGAATATCAAATCTCTCCAGCCAGTCCAGAATTTTTTTGCCATCAGGATAACGATGGATGTAGGGCTCCCGGCAGTATTTTTCAACCAGTTCCACCACATCGATTGTCCTGTTCAGCTCAAGCCTGTCCAGCACCCGGGAAATAATCCTGTCCCAGTCATAGGCCCGATAGGCTTCCTGCTGCCAGCAGCGGCGGAATTCCTCCCGAATCAGCTCCCCGATCTCATCCTCCGAAAGTTCTCTGCCCTTACAGCTAAGATGCCAGCGGGATATCTTATCCCTGATTTCAGGAAACACCCCTTTGGCAAAGGGATTTTCCATTAATACTCCATCCAGATCAAAACTTAATAGCATATTTTCCCCCTTAAATCACTTCAATCGATTACTTTCCCATCGATTACTTTTCTGAGATTACCCTCACTGCCCGCCAGTAGCTGCCGGGCCTTATCCCGGCTGCACTGTTTTTCAAACATAACCACTGCCTGCTTCAGGTTGAAATCCGCCTTCGTCAGATACTGCCGGGCCTCCTGACTGCTGATATCCGAAATTTCCTGAAAGATTTTCAGCGAGCGCTCCTTAAGTTTGCTGTTGCTGGCCTTGAGATCCACCATCAGGTTGGAATAGACCTTGCCCAGTTTAACCATCACCGTGGTTGAGATTATGTTGAGAACCATCTTTTGAGCGGTACCGGCTTTCAATCTGGTGGAACCTGTTAAAACCTCGGGCCCGACGATCACTTCCAGCCTGTGATCTGCTGCTTCTGCCAGCCGGGAGTTGCGGGTGCAGACCAGAGCAGCAGTAAGTGCCCCCGCTTCAGCAGCTCTTTCCAGAGCACCAATCACATAAGGCGTTTCTCCACTGGCAGCAATCCCGATCACAGAGTCAATCGGCTGAAGATTTTCCCGGTCCAGCCTGTCAGCCCCGCTAACTTTTTCATCTTCCAGTCCTTCCCGGGCCTGGAAAAAGGCCTTTTCCCCACCGGCCAGAATACCCACAACCTGATCGGGTTCAATGCTGAAAGTAGGACCGCATTCCACTGCATCTATTACACCTAACCGGCCGCTGGTTCCAGCGCCTACATAAAAAAGCCGCCCTCCCTGTCTCATGCTNACAGCAATCCTGTCGATTAATTCTGTCAGCTCCTCCCGGACCTCGGCTACAGCCTCGGCCACNNTGCGNTCCTCCTGGTTCATCAGTTTTACTATTTCCCCGGTGCTGAGACAGTCCAGCTCCAGGCTTGCCGGATTGCGGCTTTCAGTTATTTTTTCTTCCCTCTCCAGCTGGTTGCTCAGATTGGTTTCAACCCGATAATCATCTTCATTTCGGCTCATAACAATACCTCCAGCTTCATCTTCAGCTTTTTAAAAATATTTCTTTTATAAAAATATTTTAGGTAAATATCATATCCAGTAAAATATCTTTACTAATTAGCTTCTCGGTAATTCTAAAATTTCCTTCTTGAAATTTAAAAAAATATAAAATAATTTTAGTAAATGCTTATTTCATCCTTCGACATCCTATTATCCCTGTATTTTCTGGTCTTTCTCCTTTATATGCAGAAAAAGTATTTTCTAGTTTTTCTCCCTTATGTGCAGAAAAAGTGTGTGTAATGTGTCTGAAAATTTCATTTTTCAAAGGAATGCCGGGAAATTTATTTAGACCAAATTCTTCAAAATTAAATATTAACCAGAGCCTGATTTAAAATTAAATATTAATCAAAGAGGCCGGGTAAAGCAAAGCCAAAGAAAAACCCCCGACTGATAATCGGGGGTTGAAAGCAGTTAAGTGAAATTCAACTGCCGGAAAATAAATCCGCAAAAAATTTTTAAGTTGTTCACCATCATAATTTGTTATCTGCCCTTCTCATTCTCCCTCCTGCTCCCCTACTTTTAAAGCAGCAACACCATCCTGATTTGTTTTTAAGTTCTTTTTATCTCCTCCAGCCTTCCTGCCAGCAAAAGCACCCTGATTTGTCATCAGCCCTTACCCGCCCTGTCCAGCATCACTTTCTCTAAAACATTCTCACCTTTTGATATCAGCCCTTACCTATCCCCTCCAGCATTCCAGCCAGTACCAGCAGCCCGGATAGTCTCTTCCTGAATCATCCAGGGCATAAAGCAGTTCATATAAGTAGCTGTTATTGCTATGCCCCAGATTCTCAGAAAATATAATCGGTTGATCCTGAAAGGAACTGGCCAGATAGCGGTAAACCTTTGATTGACAACCAAAAGAACCACAAAGCGTACCATCAACACAAAGCACACCATCAACACAAAGCGTACCATCCACACAAAGCACACCATCCACACAAAACTTACCATCCAGCAGAAACACATCTCGATGCTTGCTTTTCCTCTGCATGTTTTTCACCCCGCAACAGTTTCTCTAACAACATCTTTCAGCTTTTCAACCAGCTCCGGCTGAAAGAAACTGCCAGAAAACTTCTCTATTTTTTCCAGAACCTTCTCTACTTCTCCAGAACTGCTGCAAAGACTTTCTCCAGCCATTTCAACAAAAACATCAACAACAGCTAAGATCTCTGCTGCCCGGGAAACATCTTCTTCTCTGATTTTAACAGGGAACTCATTTCCCTGCCAGCTGGTATGATGGAGTAGAATATAATCAGCCAGCGAAGAATATTTTTCCGATAGCAGCGCAATCCGGTAACCAGCTTCAGCATATTTTCGGACTTTTTCCCATTCCTGCCCCTTTAATCCCTCCTCTTTTCTCCATCCCTCTGCCAAAACCGCAGTTTTAGGATAGGAAGTTTTACCCAGCTCATGTAAAACTGCCAGCTGGATTATATGATCAAGCTGACCGCTGGTAAGCCCCAGGCTTTCCCCCAGTTTATATGCCAGCCCGGCAGGCTGCAAAAAGCTTTCCCGCATCTTTTTGACCTGCTGCCCATTCTGAAAATAAAGGCGATCAATTATTTTGATAAGCTGCCTCCGATTTCTCCGGCGCTCGATCAATTTGTCCTGATACATATTGCTGTCTGCCTGCTGAAAAACCTGATCAAAGTCCTGACTGCCTTCTTCTTTGACTGCAACCCCGATTCCCAGTGAGAGATATAGCCTCTCGGTTGAACTTCGGTTGCACTCCTCCCGGATCCTGGTTTTAATACCGACTGCAGTCTCCCGGTCCGTCTGCGGCAGGATAATGACAAATTCATCTCCCCCCCAGCGGGCCAGAATATCCTCCTGCCTGACCACCTTGCTGAGTGCCTCCGCAACTTTCTTCAAAAGTCGATCTCCGGTTTTGTGACCGTAGAGATCATTGATAAGCTTTAAGCCATTAACATCAGCCAGTATGATACTTAAGGGCAGCTGTCTCACCGTATCAAGCCTTCCTATCTCCTCCTGAAAAAATCTCCGGTTATATAGTCCGGTAAGGGGATCGCGATAAAAGATTTCCTGCCCCATTGCAGGCAGCCTTTTCTCAATCTGATCTTTTTTAAAGAAAACCAGAGATCCACCCTGAAAAGCCCTGGTAGAAAAAACCAGTGAATCCTGCTCTTCACCTGAAAAACCATTGAGAGAAAGCAGCCTTTCCAGTTCACCACCTCCAGCCGACTGATCTTCTTCCAGATCAGCAGTGCTGCTATCTGCTGATCTTTCTATTATTCTTTTGATCAGATTGAAAAAATTTAACCCGACCCCTCCCTTTTCAATAAAGAGAGAATCCCTCAGCAGTCTCCTCCAGTACTGATTCCCCTGCAAAATCTCTCCCCGCTCGTTCAACAGCACCGCCCCGTAATCCAGAATTTCCAGGGCATTTTCCAGGGCTCTGGCATAATCTTCTCTTCCAAAACCTCCTCCTCCATTCTGCCCCCTCATAGGCAATACCCCTTTCTCAGCTATAGAATTAATTTAAAATCCCCAAACCTCATTTTGAATCCCTATCCCTCAGTTAAAGAAATCCAACTTCTTTCTGGGTCGACTTAATAGTTTTGAAAATAATATTCTCTCATAGAAAAATAACCCCGAGGGAAAAACTACCCCCATAGAAATGTAATCCCATAGAGAAATAAACCCCTTAAATAAACCCTATATATAACCCAACAAACAAATCCAACAAATAAACTCCATAAATAAACCCAACAAAAAAACACAATAAATAAACACAATAGNGAAATAAACCCCNTAAGGGAAAATAACTCCCTCCAGGGGAAATTCCAGCTTTAAATTTAAAACTAATACTTCTGCCAGTTTAAGCAGCTAAGAGAGCCAGCAGTCAACCATCACCAAAAAACAACAAAAGCTGCTAAATTACAGGATGATATTGCATAAAATTTTTTAATTATCTTACTTTTGCAAATTCGATAGTGGAATAATCATACCATAATTTTACCTGATTGACAAGATAAAAATTTATACCAAATATTTGCTTATATAGGCTCTCATATGCTATCATATGCTTTATTATGCTCTATTATGCTTTATTGTGATCTCATATGCTTTATTGTGCTTTATTATGCTTTTTTTGCTCTCATATGCATTATTGTGCTTTATTATTATGCTTTTTTGCTTTCATATGCTTTATTTTGCTTTTCTTGTGCTTTATTATGCTTTATTATATAAACTATATCCTCCTGCCCAGCGGAATAATCAGCAGTGGTTCCTCGGAAATATCGCCCATCACCTGCTGCACCTGTTTATCATGAAAGGCTCCTATCATGACCCCCGCAAGGCCCAGGTCTTCAGCCATCAGATTAGCGTTCTGAGCAGCATGTCCGGCTTCGATTTTGACATAGCGTTCGCCCCGTTCACCATAACGCCTGGTCGTCCTGGAAAAATCAGCCGTTATGATGACAGAGAAGGGGGCCTCCTGAATCGCCGCCTGCCCCAGTCCAGCTTCAGCCAGTTCTTGAGATTTATCGCCGGAAACAACCAGACTCAGCCTGTTGTCCTCAGGAAGATAGCGATAAATCCCCTGTTCCAGACCCTCAACTTTCCTGGCTGCCAGATAAACCACCAGAGGATCAGTTGCTCCCGCCGAAGGAGCAGCCCTGGTCGGTCCGGTAATACCATCAACTGTTATTCCCACTGTCGACCATAAAATTCTCGCAATTTTATCCGGGGATATCTCTTCGTCTTGATAATTTCTCACCGATTTTCTCTGATAAATCAAACTTTCCAGCTCGGTATCCCTTTCGCTAACCTCGGGAAGATCAACATCTTCACTTCCTCCAGCCTGCGGGGAATCCTCTCCTCCCCCTAGAAGATCAACTCCCCCTGCAGAAAAATCCAGTTCACCATCGGTTATAGCCGGGATAAACAGTAACCCAATCAGCACAATTGCCAGAACCAACATCCAGCCCCTTCTCGACTTCTTAATCAGAGAGATGAATTTACTGAAATTGCTGAAATTTTTGTCTTCAGACATCTCAATCCCTCCATATATTTGAATTTTTAATCTTGAGCAGGATTAATGGATTAATCTTGCTGGCTATTCTCATAAACAAGTGTTAGCATAAAGAAATTTAACAAAGCATTTAACAAAAATATGAGATAAAACTTAACAAAAAATCTGCCTTACTTCTCAGAACCTCTGTCTACCCTGTCAATCTTCTTTGAATTTTCTGTTATCTCCCCTGGCAAGCAAAATTTCCACCGGAATACCCAGCATTGAATGCTCTACCCTCTGCTTAACTGTAAAACCAGCCCGGGAAAGATAGGGGCTAATTTTAATCGGTCG
>SL_8KL_010_SEDDRAFT_10003583_pt1 | contig 12762 bp, 13 predicted proteins | sample SodLakKL_010_SED_4_FD_11160 | JGI IMG/M metagenome (IMG submission 11160) | reverse complement strand
ACTGAAACATATCACACGCTCGGAGATATATTAAAAGAGAAATATGGGACCGCAGCCACTAACTTAGGCGATGAAGGAGGTTATGCACCTCCCCTCGAAGATCCTATCGAGCCTTTTGAACTGATGATGGAGGCTATAGAAGAGTGTGGATATACTGGAGAGATAAAGCTCGCAATAGATGCTGCTGCTACGGAATTTAGAACTCGAAATGGTTATGAATCCGGTGGAGAAACCCTCAGCACTAGAAAGATGATCGAATTTTACGAAAGGGTAGTTAATGATTATCCACTAATATCTATAGAGGATCCCTTGGGAGAAGAGGATTGGAACGGTTTTATAGATATCACCGAGCGGTTGGGAGACGAGATACAGATAATCGGTGATGATCTGTTTGTGAGTAATCCAAAATTGATAAGGAGAGGTATCGAAGAAGACGCCTGTAATGCAGTATTGTTAAAGGTGAACCAGATCGGTTCTTTGACCGAAGCTATGAATGCTGCCTCTTTGGCTTTTGAAAATGGTTACGCCATAATGGTTTCTCATCGCTCAGGTGAGACAACGGATGATTTCATCGCAGATTTAGCTGTAGCCTTGTCTTCAGGACAGATAAAAACAGGAGCTCCTTCAAGAGGAGAAAGAACGGCGAAATACAACAGATTGTTGAGAATAGAGGAGAAGTTAGAGGGTGTAGGAGAATATGGCTTTTAAAAAAATGTACTTTAGTATTAGTCGCCTACCATCAAGAATGGCACGTTGCTCTCGGCGATCAATTCTTTTTCCAAATTGCTCAAAGCGAATTCTCGGAATATGTGACGGAGTTTGTAACGCCATCCACTCCTCCCTCGGCTTCCCACGATGAAATCGAATTCTCTTGCCTTTTTTATTATCTCTTTATCTGTGGCGCCTTTTTTTATCTCTAATTCGTAATCTACTCCTGATTTAGAGGCCTTTTTCTTTATCCTCCGAGATTCAGCTCCAGGATCTTGTTCACCAATATGAAACGTGGTGAGACTCGCATCGAAGTATTCCGCGAGTTCTAATGCTAACACAGAAGCGTGGATAGAATAAGAACTAAATGTAGTCGGATTGAATATCTTCTCCGGTATTATATTAGGACACTCACAAGAGAATACGAGCGAAGGGATCGAGGTGATCTGAAGGGAATGTAAGGCTGTATCTCCGATATGAATTCTTTGAGAGCCTGTCTTTGAATGCGTAGCCATCACTAAAAGATCTATATCATGCTCATCTATGTGCTTCATTATTTCTTTCGAGGGTGTTCCGGCAGGACTGTTTTTTCGAACATCTTCTATACCCATCTCATTGAGAATTTCTTCGCCGTTGTTCAAAGCATCTTGAGACATCTTCGCCATCTTTGTTTGCATGAGATTGGTCTGCGGGACGCTACTGTCGGAAGTATTGACAACGTTTATCAAGTGATATTCTGCATAGGGGAAAATGGTTGCAGTATATTGAATGGCGTTTTTCATCAACGGAGAGTTGTCAGTAGCTATCAGTATGTTGTCAAACATCCTTTTCAGTATTGAATTCAAAAATAGGTATATAACCTTTCGGATTGGAAAGCGAAAAAAAAGTTTTAAACAATCAACCCTAAAATATAAAAAGGAGTTTACGAAAGTCGTAACTGTTATATACTACCATTTGAATAATTAGTTAAGCAATTAGGTGGAAAAGATGGTAAAAGAAGGTCTTACAAAAGAGCAAGAAAAATTGGTGGACAGGATCATAAAAGCTGGACTTCAGAAAAATATAGCTAGAACTTTGGTTTTTGTAGCTAGTAGGGACGAAACTAAAAGCAGGGAGATCGAAGACGCTACCGACTTGAGGCAGCCAGAGGTATCCATTGCTATGCAAGAACTCAGGGGAAAGGGATGGGTGACGAAAAGAGACATTAAAAAAGAAGGAAAGGGCAGACCTGTTCACGGTTATCAGTTAGACAAACCTATCGAAGACATCATTGGAGAGATTGAAGAAAAAGAAAAAGAAAGGATAAGGGAGATCAAAGAGAATCTTCAAGAAATCAAGAAACTGGCAGATTCAGTTTTTTGAATCACGTTGAAAAGTTATAAAGGCGTCCATAGAAGCTCTTGCTCTCAACGTTTTTCTTCAAAACCCTTTTCATTTCCTATTATTATTATATCAGAAGTATTCAAAAAAAGTCCATTCTCTATAACCCCTGGTATGGAGTTCAGTTTTTTTGATAATTTTTCGGGATCTTTTATCTCTCCAAACTCACAGTCTAATATGTTATTTCCATTATCGGTTTTGTAAAGCGTTTCATCGATCTTTCTGAGTTTCGCTTTACAGCCTATTTTTTCTATCTGACCTGCTATTCCTCCCTGCCATAGTGGCAAGATCTCTACAGGAAGATTAAAACTTTCACCTAAAACATCGACCATCTTGCTTGGATCTACTATTACAATATAATAGCGTGAGTTGTGAGCGATTATCTTCTCTCTCAGTAGAGCTCCACCGCCCCCCTTTATCAAGTTCATCTCAGGATCGACTTCATCTGCGCCGTCTATAGCTAAATCGATCTTATCGGCCTGGTCGAGTTCTACTACATCGATCCCAGCCTTTTTCGCACGTAATTCAGTCTCCATGGAAGTTGGTATTCCAACTATATCGAGATTCTCCTCTTTCTTCCGTTGACCTATCCTTTCGATGGCGTATTTTGCTGTAGAACCCGTTCCTAGACCTAGTACCATCCCATCTTCCACGAATTCAGCGGCTCTATATCCAGCATTTTTTTTCTGTTTGGACCGATTGACCTTCATGTTACCGAATGTTGAAATAAGCTATAACATTATTAATTTTATTCATATAGTCGAGAAGGTGGTGGAACCTAATGATTTATATAGCAGAAGTCTTTGATTCATAACCAGTTTACGGTGTAAGTATGGCGAGATTTCCAGAGGCAGAAAAAAGACTGTTAGATAAAAAGATATGTATGCATTGCTATGCTAGCAATCCGGTAGAGGCTGAAAAATGCAGGAAATGTGGTGAAAAAAAACTCCGCATGAAAGCCAAAGAAAGTCGGAGATTGTGAGAAAAGAAATCCCTACTCTTTTTCTTCGTCTTTAGAGGAACAATCCGGATTAGGGCAGAATTCCCAATCTTCTTTGTTTTTTCTTGACATCTTTTGCAAAGGAGCTCCACATCTTTTACATTTCTCTTCAGCAGATTCTAAACCGCCTTTTTGAGGAAGAGGATACGTATTTTTGCAGTCGGGGTAGTTAGAACATCCAAGGAATCTTTTTCCCTTGTACGAGCGCCGTTCGCTCATATTTCCTCCACATTTTGGACACTCTCCTCTATGCCTCTTCTCCTTGGTGTAATCACACTTGATATCGACACAAAGCTTCTCGGTATCTCCACCATGGTAAACCTTGATAATTGGTGAGCCACACTCTGGACATTTATCTTCCGTTGGTTTGACCGTTCCAGAGCGAGGTATATTGTAAGTGTTTTTACAGTCGGGGTAATTCGAACAGCCTACGAATCTACCACCGTTTGATTTTCTTATAACTAACGTGCCGTCCTCGCATTGAGGGCATTCACCGACTGCGTTTTGATCCCTTAGAGAGCGTTTCAATTCTTTAGAAATTTCTTCTCTATCTTCTTTCAATGATTTCACTACTTTCTGAAGCATATCTCTAGATTCTTCGATAACTTTTTCCTTTTCGATATCTGCTTCGGCTATTTTTTTCATGTCCTCTTCAAGAGTCCTTGTCATATCAGGTTTAGTCACCATATCAGCGTGCTTTTCTAGTGTCTCTATCACGCTCTTTCCAGAGATCGTCGATATAGGCACCTTACCCCTGATGAAGTTCCTATTGTAGAGTTTCTGTATTATCCCGTGTCTAGTACTTTTTGTTCCTAGGCCTTTATCTTCCATCAACTGTACCAACTTACCTTGGGAATAGCGATTCGGGGGCTGTGTTTCTTTCTCCTCCATGTTTACGTCGGAAACATCTACCTTTTCGCTTTCTCGAAGTGAGGGTATTTTGGTTTCTTTGAACTTGTAATAGGGGTAATATTTTCTCCAACCATCTTTTACCAATTCGGTTCCGCTTGAATTAAATATCTCATTCTTGATATCGAATTCCGCCTTTCTTAAACGCTTAACACCGTATGGAGCCAAAGTCGCGAGAAAACGGCGTAAGATAAGTTCATAAACTTTCCATCTGTTACCGCTCAGATCGTTCTTTGTCGCGGGTTTTATCGGATATATGGGCGGATGGTCTGTGCTTTCTTTTTTCCCTTTAGTGGGCCATATCTTGTCCTGGGATAATATATCTTCAACTTCATCGGCTAGTTCGGAGGATCTAAGTTTTTTCAGATGACTCTGAAGGTGAAGACTATCAGGATATACCGTATTCTCTGTTCTAGGATAGGATATCCATCCCTCGGTGTATAGGTTTTCAGCGATGTTCATCGCTTGAGAAGGACTCAGGTTCAACTTATTCGCATCGGACAGGAATTTAGTAGTATTGAAAGGCGATGGAGGCCAATCCTTTTTAGTCTCCTCCTCGAAAGAGACCGTAGTTGCTTTATCAGCCGTTTCAACTTTTTGGTAGATCTCATCAGCTTTCTCCTTATCCCAAATTTTACTTTCCTCATAATCCGCTCCGAATTCGAAATTTTTTTCGAGCAAAGCACTGATTTTCCAATAGGGTTCTGGATCGAAATCCTCTATCTCTATATCTCTGTCTACTATGATAGCTAAAGTAGGGCTCTGAACTCTTCCGACTGAGAGGTAGTCCTTGCCGTACTGACCCGAGGCCTTTGATAGGAAACGAGTAAGGACTGCTCCCCATGCAAGGTCGATAACCTGTCTAGTTGCCGCAGACTCTGCTAGATTAACATCAAGATCTTGAAGATGAGAAAACGCCTCTTCAAGTTCACTTTTAGAAATGGAACTGAAGCGAGCTCTTTTTACTGGTATACCACCTAATTCTTTTTTAATGAGTCTCACAGCTTCCAAACCGATAAGTTCACCTTCTCTGTCGTAATCGGTAGCGACTATTATCCGATCGGCTTCTTTACCAGTCTTCTGGAGGAGATTCACTATCCTTTTTGCAGTGATTTTCTTTTCGGGTTCGATCCATATGAGTTCTTCCTCATCGACTTTACTCCAATTGTTAAATTTCTTAGGATAGTCGTATTCTACAATATGACCTCTAAGAGGAACCGATATGAAATTCTGATCATCTCTTTCAAATTCAAAATAGGGGTAATCATAGTATGATTTCTGAACTTGATCTCCTCCGGAGAGAAGCTGGGATATACGGGCTGCAGCACTTTTCTTCTCACAAATCACTAGTGTAGTCATCAAAACTGACCTACTAAAGGTAGGATATTTAATTCTTCTGATGCGATCTTCCTCTAGAAAAAGAACATAAATCGAAACCACAGTCAAGGCAAACTCTACATCCTTCAGAAGGTCGATAATTTTCCGATCCACAGTTGGGACAGTTATCTCTCATATCTACAGATTCGTATACATGGTTAAATATGTAAAAGGAGGGGGAAAGTGAAAGTGGTCAATATTGACCCGTATTGATATGCTCGATAAAAACCTCTTTTTTGCCTTCGTGGATAGTAATCTCTATATTGCCCACGTCTATATCAGAAACGCAGTAACCTTTCTTAAATTCTCTCAATGTCAATCTCTGGTTTGGGTATGGTGGAAAGAGAGAGGATTCTAAAGCTGCTTCAACACCATGAGGCATGCCATCAGAACCGAAGATCAGATCCCTTCCAGGAAAAAAACCGACTTCATCTATCAGCATCCTAAACGGATTGTTCTTTTTGAGATACTTTTCTGGCAGTCTGTCTGAGTAATTGATAGAATCTATGCTGAAATTAGGTTGCATACTCAAAGTGATACCGAGCGATTTTGCTTTTTCTGCTGTCTTTTTGTCTATAAATTGCGCATGTTCTATTCGTATCTCCGGTAGGTCAATACCTTTCTCTTGAAAGTTAGATATGGTATTCACAACAGTTTCTATAGCTCTGTTCCCTATTGCGTGGATAGATACTATAGTTTTATCTATCCTATGTAGCAATTTGAACAGGCTTTTCTGACTGTGTAGGAGGACACCATTATTCCCTTTCGAATAGCACTCTTTTATAGCAGCTGTTTTTGGCCCTAAAGCGCCGTCCATAAATATCTTGATACCTTTAATCTCTCTTTTCGCCTCTTCGTTCATATTTTCATAGGTGGGAAGGTCTGTCCAGAAGTCTGTTCTTTCCATGTAACCTGACTTTTTGAAGGATTCTAGGGCTTCTTTGGTAGGAACTAGCATATCCTCGGTTTTCCAGATCCCTTTCTTCAAGAAAAAATCATAAAGAGAATCGAGCTTTTTCTGATTCAACCCCTCTATCTCGATAAGGAACTTCATTATCTTTGGCAGATTATGTTCCATCCAAGTGGGATCTTTCATATTTTTGAGTATCTCAGAATTTCCATAAAGTTCTTCTACAATATCTTCAGCTTTACTGTTGGATAAAAACCCGTGGAACGAAAGATTGCAGATTATCACAGGTGGTAGTTTTTCTAGATCTTTTTCTGTGAAGGTTTAATAGGAGTTGTTCCATCCAAGGACTATATTTACGTTTTCTCGTTTTGTATTTTCCTCTATAACTGAAATCGCTTTATCCTTCCCTTTCACATCGGATAGGTCGGCGGAGTAAAAAAATGTTGCGTACTGGCTGGGATGATTATGATGATCATGTAACAAAGGGATCGTCTCTTTTCTTGACATCTTGTGTGAAAGGATGGAATAGTTATTTTAAAGTTTGTTTTTTAAAGGGTTATTAGAAACCCTTTCGATAAGGAGGGATGATAGGTTATTTAGCGGAAAAATGTGTTATTATCCTTCGGAAAACATGGTTGATTATAACTTTAGATTGTCTAAAACAGGGGAACTTCTACATAGTCATCTTTCAAAAAGATTTAAATAAGATAGCTCTTTACCCCGTGTTAAGAGGTGCCTGGATGGAAGAAACTCTCGCTTCAATAGAAATAGTAAAAGATAATGATTCCTACAAAGCTAAAATTCAGAGCGGGTTAGGAAGATATGTAGAATACGAAAACGAGGACTTCGAAAATCTGCTCCAGCAGGTCTACGAAGATATCCAAGAAGAATTGGGATCGACCATATAGAGAACCGGAAGTTATAATTAAAACTCGTAGATAACTTCAGGAGATGTGATTTATATGGCAAAAGCGAGAAAACAAGACGAATACGAAGAAGTCCTGTCCAACTACTATGAAGATCGGGGCGTAAGCTCCCTAATAACAATAGATATCGACACGAAAAAATCAGATAAAATCGCTAGTGAAATATCTAAATTCAAAAATGTGGAAGACGTACTACTCGTCACAGGAGATGTTGATTTCGTGATAAAAGCGAGGTTTCAGAACTACGATCATATGAAGGAATTCCTTACTAGCCAGGTATCAAATCTAGAGGGAGTTGAAAACGTAACGTCTCTTATGATAGTAACAACATACAAGGAAAGGGGAGAATTCATCGAGGCCGAAGAGATAATGGAAGAAAAACCTTAATCGATCTCATCCATATCCCAGTCTTCCCAATCTTTTTCTTTAATTGCTATCATGAGTTCATTTGGGGTCAATAGTACAGTATCATAATTACAAGAATCATCGAGGGCTATCCTGGGACAGGCTGTATTCACAGCGCATTCCAAACCAAGATCATCGATCGACTTCTCTTTTATTTCATCTAGTTCTAAAATAATGATTTCTTTGTCTTCATTTTCTCCTATCTGCTGAAGAGCTTTCGCCGTCTTCATCCTTCTCTGTCCTTTTTTTCTGGAAACAATAATACCTATCTTCGAACATTCTTCAGCTTTAACTATCGCCGCGAATCTTTTCCTCAAAAAATTATCTCTTTCTTTTTCATCGATCATATCTACTTTACCAGTAGAAGGATTATAGAGCACTACATCTCTCATAAGTGAGAAAGAAAGGCCCAAAGGATGAAATCTACCGGTGCCTATGTAAAGATGAGTATCTGCATTTTTCACTCTAACCGAATAATTACACCCTAATATTTGTCCAGGATTTTTAATCCTGCTACCTCCCTTTCCTATTATTGTCTCATAGTTCCTCTCGGTTAATATTTTTTCGACCTTATCCAGTTGATGTAAGTGCTGAATTGGTCCATATAACGCTATTTTACCGTTAAGCTTCTCAAATAACTCTTTCGGCATATCTTGGAACCTTGTACTCTTACCGGGAAGATAGATTATAGGATAGTCAACTTTCAAATTAGGGATCTCCGCATGACCTACGTGAACTAGAGCATCGTTTTCACCTATATCCTCAGGAATGTCACATGCACCAAAACAAGACCCTCCCCAAACCACGGTCTCTTGCTCGAATAGCTTCAAAAAACGATCGACTTTTGGTCTTAGACCATCCGGTAGTTGTATCATTATCTTTTTGGCCCCTAGTTTATCCAGTTTGGATTTCGCTTTCTCTACATCGAATTCAAAGCTGCCTATCTTGACCGCGCTCATCTCAACTCACCCAATAACTTCACCATATTTTCAATGGACTTTTCGGTAACATGAGGCATCACTACGAACCTCAGTCCGGGCGGATTTACCGTTCTCGAGATATACCAATCCTTTTCAGCACATTTTTCCACTAAAACTTTTGGTTTTTCTGTATAAAAGGAGGCTATATTCATTGTAGGTTCAGTTATGAGTCTAAAATCATTTTCTTTCATCAAATCTACTAGATAATCAGTTTTGTACATGCAGTTCGAAATAATCTTCTTATATCCTTCAATTCCTAAAAAATTCATAGTAGCCCAAAAAGCCGGAATCGAAGCACTAGCTCTAGTCCCTCTAATGCTCTTCTGATCCTTTCCGGTTAGATAAGGCGAATCCACAGATATCTCATTTTCGCCAGTAGAATAGAAAAGGCCTAGCGGGATCGGAGACATCCCCATCTTATGGGGATCTAATGAAATAGAATCGATCCCTTCCATGGACAAATCTAACGATGGAAAATCATATCCCATCATCTCAAGGAAGGGGATAACAAAACCTCCAAAGGCGGCGTCGACATGAAAAGGAATCTCACCTGAGAGGGTGGCAATCTCTTTTATGGGATCTACAGCGCCGTGTTCTGTGGTACCAGCTATCCCTACCACTACTGCGATGTCCTCGTCTATCTTTTTCTTCATCTCGTCTATATCTGCAGTGTAATCATCTGTTAGAGACACATATTCTGCTTTCATATCGAGCAGAGAACACGCTTTCTCGAAAGAGAAGTGGGCGCTTTTGGGTAAAAGTACTCTTCGATTACCTGTGTTTTCTCTCGCCCTCCAAAGAGCCATTATATTAGCTTCAGTACCCCCTCCTACTGAAATACATTTCATACGATCTGCATTGATAAGTCCGCTTACGGCCTCGTGGATATCTTTTTCCATCTTTTTAGTCCCTGGATAAAGACCGGGATTTCCTAAGTTTGACTCGATAAACTGCAGGTAAACTTCTTTACTTATATTGAGTGGTTCTGTACACATTGAAGCAAAGATTCTACCTGAAGAAAATTCGAAATCCTTCTTTTTGAATTCGTTAACACTATCTTTGACTTCTTCGCAATCCTTTCCATCCTTCGGAAATCTATGAGCCAATTTAACACCTCTATTATTCATCTTCTACCGAGTTTCTTTATCTTTTTCCGTACATACGTGATAGAGAGCAGAGAAAACAAAACTGCCAAGAAAACAGCAAAGAGTGAAATGTCTCCAGCAACCAATAATTCGAGTGACGCTAGAAAATTAAAAGCACCATGCATGATTACCGCTAGTAGATAATACGGAAGGAACAAATACCATCCTCCAAATTTTGCTCTTGTAACACCGTACCCCGCCATAGCACTAGCACTACCATGTAGGAGTGTGCTTGCGATACTTCTCAAGATCACTATGCTGATGAAGGCAGAACCGAAACCTTCGGACAGATAAACTGAACCTTCATACAGAAGATTTTCGGTAGCTGCAAATCCAAGACCACAAGCTGCTCCGAATATCAACCCTGACTCCATATCTGTAAGTGAGTTTTTAACAGAAAAGACACCCAAAACCTTAGTGAACTCTTCAACGAAGGGCGCTATGATCACGACTATTACAAGAGTTTGAACGGTTTCATCGGCCAAGAATTCATATTCACGCTGTAATTCCGGAGCCGATAAAACACCTACAAACAATAGTGATAAAACGACTGCAAATATTACTGAAAGTCCTGCTCCCCATAAAAACATCCTCGCAAGTTTAGACCAACTCTTCTTTCCATATAACTCTGCATTTCTTATCCAGACAAGATATATGATAGATGGAATAAAAGCTGACCCCACGAGTATCAATGCCGTTATAAGCAGCTCCTGATCCATTCTGACAGGATAAAAGGGAGATTGGATAAATAACTTTTCTTATCTTTTCATCAACTCAGATTATCATCTACCCATTTCAAATATTCTTGACTCCCACCTATTATAGGAAGAGCGATTATCTCAGGATTTTCGTAACTGTGCCCCTCTTTGATCTTTTCTTCTACCTCACTAAATTTGTCAGAACTTGTTTTTATGAAACACATCCATTCTTCACACCTTTCCACTTTGTCTTTCCATGAATACGTACTTCTTATAGGGCCATAGATCTGAACACATGCACCTAGATCTTGTTCGATCAGTTCTTCTGAAATCTTTTCCGCTTCTTCCTCACTTTCAGTAGTAGTTAATACCATAATATATTCTCGATCCATATCTTTCCCACCTTTAGGATATATTTAGCTCTATTCTAAAAGGTTTTTCACATCTCTAACAGCTTCTAAAACGTCTTCGTCTGCTTCTACGGCCTCCATCTCTATGATCTCTTCCCGGATCTCTTCTTCTTTATCAATTTCTTCATCTGTCTCAGTGAGTATCTTCCCCAATGTTCTAACAGATCGAGCCCTCACCCACTTGTCATTATCTCTCAATCTATCTCGCAATCTCTTGATAACTTTCTTTCTATTACTTTTGTTCAGTTCTGCCATTTTAACGTTACTAAAAGCCTCAGCAGCTTTCTGTCTGATCTTCCATCTTTCTGATTCAAGAGCAGGTATAAGATCTTTAGCATAAGTTGAAAAACCAGCTTTAACCATCGAAATGGAGATGAAAATTTTTTTATCTTCGCTGATCGTGTTAATTTCGTTTTTTAGTTCTTGCAAGTTGTATTTTGAGATTCTAGATAAAGATTCAGAAATAGACCAAAGTACTCTTGGGTTTTCTTCCTCTTGTAGTTGATTTAAAAGCAATTCAGTCGATTCTACTGTATCTATGGCTTCTAATGCGTCTGCAACGGCGATTCTAACACTGGGTTCATCGTCATCCATCTTTCCTTTTATCGCTTCAAGAGCCTCTTCTCCATCGAGAATGCCTAGACTTCTTAGAGTAGCCTCAACCACATATTTATTTTCATCTTTCAGCCGTTTCTCAAGAGCAGTTACATACTCCCTCTCTCCTTTCTCTCCCAGTATCTCAGCGGCTTCCTCTCTTATCCTCCAACTATCGTCTTTGAGCGCATCTAACAGTACTGACGAGATCTCCTCACTCTCGATGTCACCTATGCCTTTGACCGCTATCTCTCTCATCTCTTGATCTCCTTCATGATATACCTCTTCAAGGGGTTCTAGGGCCTTTACTGTTCCTATCTTGCTTATCGCTTTAGCAGCGTTCTTTTTCAAATCATCGTCATCCAAACATTCTTTTATCTCGTTTATCATTTCTTCATCGCCGATCTCCCCAAGAGAATTTAAGGCTTTTTTTCTCACTTCAGTCTCTTCATCGTTGATAAGAGAACAGAGTTCCTTTTTTAATTTTTCATCTTGGAATTTCCCCATGGCGATAGCTGAGTCGTGCCTTACCTCCCAATCTTCATCCTCTGCGGCTTCTTTCAAAGCACTCCTACACTCTTCACTCTCAAAATTGCTCAGAGCCAAAGCCGCATTAGCTCTTACGGTGGCGACTGGATCTTCCTTCAACAGTTCTATAAGAGAGGGTAAAGCTTTCTCTGAACCTATCATCCCTAGAGCCTTTACCGCTTCTTCTCTCATCTGAACTTCACTTTCCTGGAGAAGGTCGATCAGTTTTTCTATTTCCTCTTCCTCTTTCAATTCCTCTATCTCATCTATCATATCTATCCAATTTTCTTTTGAATCTCCTCTCTCAATACCTTGCTTACCTTTTCACCATCGGCTTTTCCTTTCAAATCCTCCATAACGACTCCCATTAGGGGGCCTACAGCTTCCATCTCTCTTTCCTCTACAAAGTCGATCCTATCTTCTATAACTTCGATAATAACCTGTCTGATATCTTCCTCATCAACTGCCTGAAGTCCTGCGCTTTTGATCGCTTCCTCTACGCTCTTTCCATCGGCGATCTCTTTCAACAGGTCAGGGATGCCTTCCTTAGCAAATTCACCTGATTCGTATCTACTAAAAACTTCGAAAAGTTCATCTTCCTCTATCTCTTCGGTATCGCAGCCTTCCTTCTCAATATCCGGAAATGTATGTAAGAACGTATTGGCGACGACAGAAGGATCATCACATTTTACCAAGGACTCTTCGAAGAGAACATCGTAGCCCTTTTTGAATAACTGTTCACTTTGCTGTTCATTTAAACCATATTCTTCCTGAAACCTTTCGATCTTCTCT
>SL_8KL_010_SEDDRAFT_10003582_pt1 | contig 12763 bp, 14 predicted proteins | sample SodLakKL_010_SED_4_FD_11160 | JGI IMG/M metagenome (IMG submission 11160) | reverse complement strand
TGATCACAGAGACCGTTCCCTGTGGTATCTTCGGCCAGCGGATCTGTGCCGTACTCGTCCGCTTCCTCCTCGTTGGTCAGGCCGTCTATCATCCTTTCCCTACAATATATGTGAGTTGATTGATATATAATTTCCTTTTTTGAATGTTTTATAATAACCGCTATCTATGGGGGCTGAATTTTGTGAGGTTGATTTGTCGGTCAGCCTCGATTACCCGCCTCGGAGAGCATCTTGGAGGAATGATAGCCAGACAGGATGCATAATATCACTATTGCGGCGACGGAGTAGACGAGTACAGGAAAATTTTTACCGGTATGGAATCTTTCCAAAAATATAATACCATGTAAAGGTATCAAAAAAATGATCAGCAACCCGATCGTCTGGGATAATTTATTTTGAATGACACTACATTCAAAATAGATGCTTAGTAAAGAAAGTGAGATACCTACCAATAAAGAAATAATAATCCACCATGCGAATACAAATTCAAACGTTATACCAAAAAATTCCGCCAGCGATGGACCGGGAAACCATCGCATAGCGAGAGATATACCGATAAATATGTATATGCATCCCGATAGAGCAAGAGGGGAAGATATGAATGGAACGCTCCCCTCTTTTTCATCAAAGTCATCCTGGGAAGTCAGTATAGATCTTCGTTTTCTGTGCTTGACTACGGTGGTCAAAACCCATATCGAAGTGAGGAATACCAAAATTGAAGTAATTAAGAATGTTTTTTCACCCAGGTAAATGATAAATAATGATAGAAGGGAACCGATGAATAGTGAATAACAAATCCCAATAGCCATGGGCCATAAGCGTAGAGATTCGGATTTATCTAAAACTCCGTTTCCTTTTATCTTCTCTTTCACAGTCATATTAATCATCCACTATATCATTAGGGCGGATAATACCGCCCTTTGAAGATATTCCAACCTATTTCTAAACGTTCGTCTATCGTGACTCCCCCCTCCCTTATAGGCTCGCTAGACCGATAATTGACCGTATATCTGAGCGATAATTCCGCTTCGATATAGTCGACCTCCGGTTCAAAGTAAACATGATATGCTGGTTCCGATTCATTATCACCCACCATCATGCTCATCGTAGGCCCAGGTATAGGGGATACATCCATCTCATCCGATCTTCTAGAAAAATAGAGTTCGACTGAATCTACAGATTCTATTTTAAGGGCAGGACCCTTCTCCGTTTCGATAAGGCTCACGTCACCGTTTCCTTCCCAAAACTCGATATCAAGTATTTCTTGAAGCGGCCCCTCGTCGTCCTCCCGCAGAAGTGTTGGAACATATATCATATATGGGGCTGGATCTTCCATATCGATGGTGACGCGATATGAAAAACGGTAGGGGGTCAGAGTGCGAGGGGGAAACAAGACTGAACGCCTCACGTTCGTGTAAACCTGTAAAGTACCAGAGATCGCAACCATGGGGAGTATCAAGACTACTAGAAAAACTATCGCCTTTCCGATACGTGTTTCCGGGTCGATTATTGAAGATGACAAAGTCATCCTATCTGTCTCTCCATCCAGCCCATTGAAAAATCATTGCATCCCAACAATCATCGCATAGATTATCTCTAGGAAACAAAGGAGCTTTTGCTCTAAGGACACAATCATCATTACCACAATGTACACTGTAGTCTATATCATCATCTACGAAGTGAGATGCGAGAGGATTATGAAGAGAGTGATCTGGATCGTCATCATAGTAGCGTCCTATCAAGTTATGGCCTATCTCATGCAAAAACACATGGACCTGCCAGCCTGTACCTGAAGCTCTTTTTGTATATATTGCAAAGTAGAGACCAGGGGTCCGTGCATTACCCATAATATGTCTAATGATGGGAATATCATCATTATGTCTATATGCCATCAAAGAGTAATGAAAACCGGGCTTGCCCTCGTGATAAAAATATCCTCGGTCTATGCCCCATTCTGGGCCTTCGATTTTTTCTTCGTAGTCATCAACTTCCCCGCCACCCCCCATCTTGCCGTCGTCCGCAGGAAACCCGTTTTCGAGGATGCAGATGAATCTTTGATTCATCGTAGTGAAACGGGCATCGATGTGCAGCCAGATATCGTTCTCGTAGAAACGGGTGCCGATACGCCACTTCGTGTTATCACTCACTTATCTTCCTCCTTTAAAATCCTATAGCTATTTAACGTTGATAGGATGCAGAATATGACCGCAACGGCCATAAGAAGATATACCTTGAACATACTCCCATCAAGGATCGAGATCCACATCATATCCGCATATTCAAAATGAGCTAAGAAAGTGAACAACGGGATCATCAGTGGTGAAACATATCCGACGATGTCATCTTTGTTAAACCCTACATCCCCTCCTGAAGAATGATGGATTATCAAATAGAACAGGGCTATGATCGAAGTAAAAATGAAGAAAGAAAAATGGAACAATTTGATCTCCATCAGATCATTTTGAGGAATAACAGGTATAATATAGGTAAAAATAACCAATATGATAAGGAATAGTAGTAATCTTGATCCTGCCTTCCTATAATATCCTCCCATTCTTCCTTGTGAGGTTCGGTTTTTAAACCAGACAGACACGATCAGCAACCCTACAATTCCGGGGAGGAGGTATTTCCATGGTATGGTGCTCCATGATATATCTGCGGTGATAAGAAGTAAGTGAGGCAGAATATAGATCACTATTATTGCTGTTCCGGGTAATATCGTAGAGATGAATTTATCTCGTCCAAGACGTTTATATTCTTTTTTTACCATATTCTTTCCTCATTCCAACCTCTTTCTAATACTGCTCTTCCATCACGTATCGAACCCTCTCTCAGATATCCTTTCCTCATTCCAGCCCTTCTCTAACCCAGTAGACATATGAAGACGATGAGCCGAAATATGTGCCCGACCGATAAATTCCATGTTATATCTTACTTCAAAGTCATATTCCAACGTTAGGTTTCTATGCGATGAATAATATTTAGAAAACCTATAGGCAGGTTTATCGTCAACAAACTCCCACCTTTCGAGGCTCAAATTATCGAATTTGTAAGGATTTGGCACTCTTTCTTCAAATTTTTTCTCGGCTTCAAGCGTTATATGGTCGGTAAATGTTACATTTAAAACTGGACCATGATCAGAAGTTTCGATGACAAAATCGCCATGACCCCTGGCTACATGAAGATCTTCAACGATTTGAGATACGTGCAGAATTTCGTCACTGTCACTCTCACTGTCACTCTCACGAAGTACAGGAACTGGTAAAAGTACATAGGACTCGGTACCATTGTTTTCTAGGGTGATATCAAAACGGTGATCATATCTTTCATAGACTTCATCGACCTTTTCGATGAGTAGATAAGTTCCAACAACTGATCCGATCAACAAGAGGATAGCGACCGAGAGCGCAACCATTTTCTCACCCACAAGATTCATCTCCAAGTCCATGGAACCTCCTTCCATCTAGGCTCGTCTCCCATTAATTCTTTTATTGCGCTCCAATCATCGTAGTCCTCATCAGAATTGGTACCGTCTGAATAACCGAAATGTTCACTAGGTTTATTATAATTCATCACACTTGGATAATTAGAAAACGAGATATCCCAGCTATCGATTCCTTCAAAGTGCCGCCAGCCAAATTCACCGTCAAGTTCTTCATCATTTACCAATCCGAATGAATGACCTAGTTCATGCATGAAGGTACTTCCTATTTCTAATGGGCCGCGGCCGTCAGTTTGAACAGCAAAAGCTGATACTGCCCTAGTTGCAAAACCGATAGTGTCCCCCTCGATTTCATCTACAATCAACCCGTAATGAAATAATCCTTTTCTATCTGTATCCATATCGTCTCTAAAATACGGTTTTAGCTCATTAGATTCAACTTCGATAACTTGTTTATATTCAACTTCCCCGCCACCACCCATCTTGCCGTCGTCGATGTGCAGCCAAATATGGTTCTCGTAGAAGCGGGTGCCGATACGCCACTTCGCCTCGTCAGATAACTTCTCCACACCCTCCATCCAATCCGCCTCAACGAACACGTCTTTACGGAGCGGGTGCGCTCGGCCCGCGATCAACTCGTCATTGGACAGCCAGTACGTATCGGCGTCGGAGATACCGTCGCCCGATGCGTCGTGCTCGTGGTCGAAGTCCAACGGATCGGTCCCGACTTCGTCCAATTCTTCATAATCAGTCGAACCATCCCCATCGGTATCCTCGGCCAGCGGGTCTGTGCCGTAAACGTCCGCTTCCTCCTCGTTGGTCAGGCCGTCTATCATCCTTTCCCTACAATATATGTGAGTTGCATGATATATAATTTCCTTTTCTTGCACTTCCTTCAAGCACGAGATGAGGAACCTCGTCGAAGTTCACTTCTTCCACTTCGTGACGTATAGGAAAGTGAGGAATATCTTGAGAAGCACCAGCGATGCAAATATGAGAGAAAAATGTGGGAAGACCGCTCCGAGCCCGACGGACATAAGAGAGGAGATCAACGGGATGAAACTCAGACCGTAGATGCCGTATTCCATAAAGCCTTTTCTTTGCATCCTCGTTAGATCATAACTTTCTTCTTAAGTTGGCATCCACCATCCCTTAACCCATAAACTATTATATTCGACGTAACATGGTTTTATAACGATGGGGAAAAGGAAGATACTGCTCGGACTGCTGTTCGTCTTGGTACTGATAAGTCTGCCGTCTTTTATCCGGCATGCTAGGTGGTTCATAAGTGGCCACGTCGAAGCTATGGTGATACAGAACAGGTGGGATCTTGTCGGACTCAACATACTCCTCTTCACGATATTTCTCATACCTCTGAATTTTAGAAAAAGGGTGAATTGGAAGTCCATGGGTATCTACGCAGCCTTCATCGTTTCACTCTTCGTCGAGATGTACGGTATACCCTTGACCATCTACATCAGTTCCACGGTAGCTTTTTCTGGAACTGGGGCTCCTCCGAGTCAAACGGTTCTGTTCACCTTCACCATCTTCGGACAGACCCTTGCGATGACTTTCTGGAAGGTGGTGGGAGCCGCGGTCAGTACGATCGGGATCATGACGATCCTGGTAGGATGGATCACGCTCTATAAGAACAGGCAGGAAGTCGATCTCGTCACCTCAGGTATATACAGATATTCTCGCCATCCTCAATATCTTGGGATAATCCTGATATCAGTGGGCTGGTTCATCCACTGGCCTTCACTACTGACCGTACTCATGCTTCCGATCCTGGTATACTTTTATTACAAACTCACTCAAGAGGAAGAAGAAGAGGTCATGGAAGAACTGGATAGACCGGAGTTATACGAAGGGTACAGGGAAGATACGCCTCGTTTCTTGTGAAAGGATCACACGATCAAAAGTGTGATCGCCATCACCAGCATACCTAGTATGATACCTAAAATCGCAGAATGAGATGAGTCGTAATCCTGCGCCAAGGGTAAGAGTTCGTCGAATGAGATGTAGACCATTATCCCGGCGACGAAGGCAAGCATCGTCACTATAAGGGCTTCAGTCAAAAAGGGCCATAGTATCAAGAACGCCACGAGAGCCCCGATCGGTTCGGCTAGTCCTGCAGCTAAAGAATGGAGAAATGCCTTGAGTTTATCTCCAGATGCGTAATAATAGGGCACCGCTACCGCAATACCCTCTGGGATGTTATGGATCGCTATAGCAATCGCGATCAAGGCACCTAATCTTAGGTCGACTAAAGCTGTAAAAAAGGTGATCATGCCTTCAGGAAAATTGTGTCCCGCTATGGCATAAGCTGTCATTTTACTCGTGGTGAACAATTTTTTCTCTTTTTCTTTGTCCTCCTCGGTTAAACCAGAAAGGTCATAGGATTCCTTTTCTGGGATGAGATAATCCACCGCGCCTATCAATGCTATACCCAAAAAGAACGCCAGTACACCGATACGTTCCCCGGCATCTTCAAAAGCTTCGGGGAGCAATTCTATAAAAGAGATGTAGATCATGACCCCTCCAGCGAATCCAAGAGCTAAAGACAGGTACACCGTTTTCGGTTTTTTGATGAAGTAGATTATCAATCCACCTACACCGGTGGATATGCCAGCCAAGAAGGTCAATATCAATGCGAGACCTACATTCCCTATCTCCATGTTACCAGACAATTAATATAGGCTATAATACTTTTTTCTCTTCTGGGACGATCTTCAAATCGCGTTTAAATAAAAAAGGAGGGATATGAACCCTCCTGATAAGGTTTTCACTCGAGGAATTTAGAGACGAATGGAGAATTATCTCCTCTGCGTAGATAGTGGCCTGAAGGTCCTTCACCCAAGAATTCGGAGAACCAAGATTCGTGCTGTATCTCCTCGTGCAGTATCGCCTGCGCAAGATCGTATGTCCTGTGATCTTTTCCAGCGGTCATATTGCATATCTTGGTGTACTGTCTCACTGCGCATCTTTCCGCTTCAACCAGAACTTCCATGATAGCTTCCACGTCTTCGGCATCATCGGGTAGATAAGCCGGCGGACATCCAGATATGTCATGGAAGTCTTTCATGTCTTTAGGCAGTTCTCCACCGAGTTCGTAGATACGAGGAACCAAAGCTTCAAAATGATTCCTGTCCTCTATCCGCGCGGTCTCTGCGATCTCTTTCAGTCCTTCTCCATCCAGGCCGATCAGATTAACCCGCAGGATAGTGTAGTAATAAAACGTGGTCAGTTCGGCCGCCGCGTTCCTTACCAAAAGGTCCACAAGTTCATCCACATCTACTCCTGCATGCTCTACCATCTTTCTTGTTACTTTTGCCATTTTTTTCATACCTCCCTTTAAGGTATAATCTTGTTATGGTTTCAAATTACTTAAATATTGTGGAAGTGAAAAAAGAGGGGCTATAACAAAAATATTTAATCCTAATACGTGTTGTGAAACCGACTCAGTGAGAAGATGAGAGAAGGGATAAAAAACAACAGTAAAGGAGTGGCCGGGTTTTTCTTAGACGGCCCTATTTTAGTCCTCGTCATCGTTATCATCACTGTTTTGATAGCCATGTTATCCCAGGCCTATATTCAATATCAGCGGGAGAGCGAAAGGGCGGAACTCGACAGATACTGCCTCGATCTTAAAAGGGAAATCCAGAGGCACCCTGAGATGGTGGTGGAAAGTGAGAACAAGGAACAGAGAGGAGAATTCTCCATCGAAAAGTTGGATGAGTTGACCGATCAAAATCTGACGGAGAACCTTGATGTCGATCCAAAGTACGATTTCATCGTATTCATAAACCATACCGAGAGCGAGCATGAATGGACTTTCGGAAGTTCTAGCGACGTGGAAGAGGCCTCTTACAAAAGTTCCTACAGGGGACCGGTCCTATTAAGCGGCGAAGATTCGAGTACTAATCTAGGCGAATTGAGGGTGGTAGTTTGGGAGGATTAGGTGGACTCATCGGCGGTAAAAAACGCATGAACGAAAATGGATTCCTGAGCATGGTGGACGCCTCTTTGATAGCCCTAGTGATCATAGTCGTCTCCTTCTTCATCTTCCAGTCCCTGTCTGCCGGTCTATTTTACAGCAGCGAGCCCCGCAGGTCCGAATTCGAGAGAGAATCGGTCATCGATATTCAAAGAGCCGCAGTCAGATCCACCATAGATGAGACCGGCTACTTGAAAGAGACGGATGAAGGTATCGAAAAAAGGATAGTTTACAGCAATATAACCGTGGATACCGCTATCAAGAATTACCTCTATCTGAAGAATAAAAGTCTAGAAACCGATCTCTGGTACGATCTTACCGAATTGGAAGACGGTATAAAGCAGCAGTACAAAAGATGTGCATGGGATATAAGCCGCTATAATTTTGCGGTCGAAGCTAGCCATGATGCCGCAGAACTTTTCATCTCTAACGAAGACGATATACAGAACGAAGAAGACCTTCCGGATTCTAGAAGCGCTTTCACTACTCATACTACGCTGGGCATGGAACCGGTTCGTATAACCCTGTACGTCTGGAGATGAAAAAACTACAGGTGAAGATATCTTATCTTCAGGTACCTCGAGCAGGACGTACCTGCTGTACCGATCGATCACGTTTCCTATCTCATAGAGAGGGGATATCTCTTCGTCCGTTCCGACAACATTCTCGTCGTTTTCTCCCTTGCTAGCCACTGCTAGCGTACTAACATCAGCAATAGAAACCACAGATATCAGCAAAACCAACACTGCTAGAAAAGACATATATTTTCTTTTATTCATTTTTCATAACTCACAAATCACCCTTATGTGGTTGCTAGTTTTTTTGAGTAAGGGCTCCCCGAGATAAATCTCGGGGCATCCACTCTTTCCAAAGTAAAGTTTTTTCTTTCACAGGGACATCACTCGAAGAGATATCCAGATCATCGAAGTGCTGCATAGTGAGAGTACAGAGACCCTGCTTCTTCTTCTCGAGTTCCTCTTCACTGATCGGGTCTTTCATCGGATGGCTCTTGTTGCTGATAGTGTTGTGGTGACGCCTCTTGAGACAGCTATCAAGGTTTTTTCTTCCTGCCCCGAACGAACCATATCACAGCTGGAATAACCGCGACTATAACTATAAGGGTTATCAACCACCAATTGTCCAACAAAAAGTGATCTTCATCGCCGATCGCATAAAGGTTGTTGTCCCATGAGCCGACGTAAACCGTTCCGTCTTCCCCTATAGCTGGCGAAAACACCTTATTGCCCGTTTCGAAGCTCCATCTTTCCGTGCCGGCTTCTCCATCTGTTTGTTCGGAATGGAGCGCGTACAGTTTTCCATCATCTGAGCCGAAATATATCGTCCCATCGTCACCTATAGCAGGGGAAGAATGCACCCTATCCTCAGTTTTAAATCTCCATCTTTCCGTCCCATCCGGATTCACTGCGTACAGGTTGTAGTCATTCGAGCCGACATATATCGTCCCATCGTCACCTATAGCAGGGGAAGAATGCCGGGAAGAATCTGTTTCGAAGCTCCATCTTTCCGTCCCATCCGGATTCACAGCGTATAGGTTGCCATCATCTGAGCCGAAATATATCGTCCCATCGTCACTTATAGTCGGGGAAGAAAATACATTACTCCCTGTTTCGAAGCTCCATCTTTCCGTCCCATCCGGATTCACTGCGTACAGGCTATTATCAAGTGAGCCAACATAGATGGTCCCCTCGTCACTTATAGCCGGCGAAGACAACATATCGTCAGCAGTTTTGAAGCTCCATCTTTCCGTGCCATTTGGATTCACAGCGTATAGGTTGCCGTCACTTGAGCCGACATATATCGTCCCGTACAAACCGATGGTCGGCGAAGACCACACTATTCCGTTCGTGTTAAATCTCCATCTTTTCGTACCATCCGGATTCACAGCGTACAGATTGTAGTCATTTGAGCCGACATATATCGTCCCGTCTTCTCCTATAGCTGGTGAAGAAGCCACGTAGAAATATGTTTTAAAGCTCCATTTTTCCGTCCCATCAGGATTCACAGCGTACAGATTGTAGTCAAGTGAACCGATATATATCGTTCCGTCCTTTCCTACAGCCGGGGAAGAACGCACATCATCACCAGTTGTGAAGTTCCACTTTTCCGTCCCATCCACATGGCTGGTGTCGTAGGGACTCCTGCCGGTGTTCTTTCTGTCTCTACCAAAACTTGGCCACGGCGAATCGGCCAACCCTGCGGATTCGACCCCCTCCACTATGCCTTTCCTATCATCTGTGGTTTCTCCTCCGACCGCTGTCAGCATACCGCTGATAAGCAATACGAGGCAGATACCAAGCACGGATAATTTGTTTTGCATGGAAAAGACCTTCTTCCTCGCCAATATAGGATAGATTTAAAACCTATATATATCTTAGGGATATAATCTAAATCCTCCCGTCACTGCCTCAAGAAGAAATATATATACTAATATCTATTTATAATATACAAAACCTAGAGTGCAAGAAGATTCCATGGATATGGCGGTGAGCGGCACAAACGCTGAGTAGGTGGGAAAGTTGCAATATAAAAACTAGAATAGTTCTCCTCTAACCCTCATTCCATTTTTTTCTTTCAGTAGGCCATCACTACGATCACAGCCAACGAAAGAAACAAGCTGTGGATCTAAATGTACACTCTTCTTCTGAGGGAGATTCCCTTAGAATAAATGAGCGTAAATAAAGGATTTTATGCCATATTTTTCTTTGTTATTTTAAAATCCCTTTAATATATCTTCCTTCTTCCTCTCAAACTCATTTTCACTAATCAGTTTTTTCATCAGAAGTGTCTTGGCGTTGTAGCTTTTGTTGATATAAGATGACTTCCCTTACGAGAGCTGTTCAGGTTTTTTCTTCCTGCTTCGAATAAATCCATATCACGGCCGGAATAACCGCTAGTATAACTACAATGGATATCAGCCACCAATATCTCCATAAAAAGTGATCTTCCTCGCCTAGTAAAGTCCCCCTGTTATCTTCTTCTTTTTCCCCAATAGCATATAGGGTATTGTCATATGAACCGACATATATTGTCCCGTCTTCTCCTATCGCCGGAGAAGACCGCACTATTCCCTCTGTATTAAATCTCCATCTTTCCGTACCATCCGGATTAAGGGCGTACAAGTTGTTGTCATCTGAGCCGAAATATATCGTCCCGTCTGAACCGATAGCTGGCGAAGAAGAAACCCGACCATTGGTTCTGAAGCTCCATCTTTCCCGGCCAAATGGGTAAACAGCGTACAGGTGGTAATCACGGGAGCCAACATAAATCATTCCGTCCTCTCCTATCGCAGGCGAAGAGCGAATTCGCATACCAATCCCAAAGCTCCATTTCTCTGTCCCATCTGGGTTCACGGCGTACAGGTTGTTGTCACGTAAGGCGACATATATTGTCCCGTCTTCTCCTATCGCAGGCGAAGAAGACACATAACCACTGGTTTCGATGCCCCATTTTTCCGTCCCATTCGGATTAATAGCGTATAGGTAACCCATATGGGACAGATTGTTGTCACCCGAGGCGATATAGATCGTCCCGTCTTCTCCTATCGCAGGCGAATATGGTAATCCTCGTGTATTAAATCTCCATCTTTCCGTCCCATTCGGATTTACGGCGGACAGCCCAGTACTTGTGGTGACGTATATCGTGCCGTTCGAACCGATAGCTGGCGAAAAAGATCCCCTTCCTCTAGGTTTGAAGCTCCATCTTTCCCAGCCATCAGGGGTCACTGCGTACAGGTTGTTGTCTCCTGAGCCGACATATATCGTCCCGTCTTCTCCCACGGCCGGTGAAGAAAACACTGATCCGCCTGTATTAAATCTCCATCTTTCTGTCCCATCTGAGTTCACGGCGTACAGGTTATTATCATCTGATCCAACATATATTGTCCCGTCTTCTCCTATCGCCGGTGAAGACCTCACCAAATTGTCAGTTGTGAAGTTCCACTTTTCCGTCCCATCCACGTGGCTGGTGTCGTAGGGACTCCTGCCGGTGTTCTTTCTGTCTCTACCAAAACTTGGCCACGGCGAATCGGCTAACCCTGCGGATTCGACCCCCTCCACTATGCCTTTCCTATCATCTGTGGTTTCTCCTCCGACCGCTGTCAGCATACCGCTGATAAGGAGGAGGAAGCATATGGCGACTACGAGCGGTTTCCTTTTCATTTTCAACATCTCTTTTTTGCTATTAATATAATCTATCTAACTAGACGACTTTGGGATAAAGTCGCCAGGACGGAACCTCTTTCTATTCAACAGTAACACTACCATCATCAAGACTCCAATCACCATCATCAGGATTAAGACCCTCGCTTGGTGTAGAACCGGAGATTTTTGATCCTTCTCTTCTAATTCTTCCACACTATCTTCTTCCAAAGGGAGTGTAAGTATTTCTTCTCCTGCTTCGAAAACGTGCTCTTCCTCCTCTTCTACTGTGTGAGTTATAGAGGCGGTCTTGGTTTCGCCGCCCTCAAGAGTGATAGTATCCGTCCCGACTACCTCTCCGTCAAGTCCGAATTCAACGGTATAATCTATCTTTTCCATACCAGTGTACTCGACGTCGATCTGGAGGTCGAGGTCCTCTCCAGTCTCGACCTCTTTCTGACCCACTCTCAAATCGGAGAGTGTAAAATCATCTCCTGACGGTATTTCCACCTCCTCTTCGACCGTGCGATCTCCGTTTTCCACTCTCAATAGGTACGAACCCGTGTGTTCCTCAGTAGTGGTTTCCCATAACATCTTGCCATCGTAGGTCTCGCCGTTCTTCAATGTCACCTCTTCAGTATAAAACTTGACCTCGCTATCTGTTTTCAGATCTAAAATGAAAAACTCAATGTTCTCTGTTATGGTTTTATCCCCTGTGTTGGTGAGGGGGTATTCAGCGGTTACAACGATGTTCTGTTTCTTTTCTCCCGCTTTTTGGATCACCTCAATATCGACCCGTTCGATCTTGAACCGGGTAACGCTATTTTCTCCTTCTTCACCCCTGCCGCTCAGGAAGGGATAAGTTTCACCGTCGACGATATTCCACACGAATCCCGTATCTTTCTCCTCTTCACTCGGAACAGCCGTTATATCCCAACCGGCCTCTTCAAATGTAGTTAAGCTCTGCATATCCTCCGTCGGCTTACCAATGCCGCCGTTGCTCTCGTCTTGTCCGGACGTTTCGATGTCCCAGAAAGAACTGCTGATCTCACCAAGGTTCCACCCGGCAAAACCACCTACACGTCTATTTCCGGTTACAACTCCTGTCGAGTAAGAGTTAGATATGGTGCCGTGGTTCCAACCTACGAAACCACCCACGCGTCTATC
>SL_8KL_010_SEDDRAFT_10003581_pt1 | contig 12765 bp, 10 predicted proteins | sample SodLakKL_010_SED_4_FD_11160 | JGI IMG/M metagenome (IMG submission 11160) | reverse complement strand
GTTGCGCGGGCTCAGAGAGTTCATCCGGGCGATTTGCATCGGCAGGTACTGCGTTAGCGAGAGGCTGGCCGGTGCCGGAATCACCAGCGGATTGAGCATGGACCGTGTCCGCTATGAACGGGAGCAGATGCGCAGCATGTGGCGCATGAGCAGGAAATGTTATTTGCAAGACGTGCAGCAGGAAAAACACAAGCGCCAGTTGACAAATCCGGGCGATTGCCGCACCGGAAAGGCCTCCGGAGATACGGTTCCCTGCTGCCGGCGATCTGTTGCAGACCGGTTGTCTGCTGCACTCTGGCTGTCTGTTACTGCCCGGTGGCCTGCTGCACTCCGGCGATCTGTTGCAGACCGGTTGTCTGCTGCACTCTGGCTGTCTGGTGCGCTCTTTTCTCATATCTCCGCTTCCAGTTCGATAATCAGTTTCCGGGCTTCACCAAGATCCGACATCATGTCCCTGGCTGTAGGATCCGGGGTGTACCGGATAGTGGCACACTTTTCCAGCAGGGTCCGGACCCGCCTTACCAGAGGACGGCGCACATTCCTGCTTTTCAGCGCAGTCGCTATCTCATCAATGGAAAGTCCGGCATTGGGAAGGTCGAGCCGATCTGCGATATAGCTGTTGACCGCATTCTGGATGACACCGTAGACATCTTTTGTCCCGGTGATCTCCGACGTTCCCTTCAGCATACTGTTGGCCGTGTCGGCAGCACGTTGCCTGCGCGAAAAGGGGATGTCGTTGGTCAGCCGGCTTTGGTAAATGTAATTTTTGTATCCGTAGGCAAACGCACCGGCCGGGAGTACCAGTGCCAACCAGAACCACCAGGTGAGCCACGGGGACCTTTGAGTTGAAGCGGACCAGTTCACCGAACCCCGAATAGGCGTTAGCCGGATGCGGTGGTCCTGGGCAATGGTGATGCGGGCATTGGGATCCCGGACCACCTCGATGGTCAGGGCCGGCAGAGTATGGCGTTCATATTGGCGACGGATATCGTCATAGACCAGTATCGTGTTTTGTGGGATGGTGAAGGTGCCGGCATTGCGGGCTATCAGCACATCCCGGAACTGTTTGGTTCCCGACATCTGGGGAGACCGCTGGTTTCTGTCAATGACCTCCCTCGGGCGATGCGTGTCAAAACTGGACGGATATTCAAATACGGGCCTTGTTATGAGTCCCAGATTTCCGGAGCCGCGGATTTCCGTAACCACATCCACGGATTCACCAAGTTTGACCACATCCTGGCTCAACGTTCGCTCAACGCGGAATTGCCCAAGCGCACTGATCAGTTGACCGTCCCCCGGCGGTGTCGGCGGCGCCAGAACACGCATTGCCATCGGCGGCGTGGCCAGGTCAACGTTGCGCTGCTCGCCGAACCCGTCAAAAAACCCGCTGTACTCATCACGGAAACGACCGCTCTGCCGCACCGTGGCCCGGATCGTGAATGCCGGGATGGAGAGTTCGCCTGTACGTGTAGGGAATAGAGCATAGCGGTTCAGCACGGCGCGACGGTACGGGGCGCCATCAAGAATAATAGATTCGGGACGGCGGGTTGGACTGCGGTTCAGATCCTCCCGCCAGAACCCTTCGGTCTGCCAGCTCTGAGTCACATGGAAGTTGTTGACCTCAATGTTATTGCGGAAGTAAAGCACGATCTCAGCCACGATCTGCTGTCCGCGCACCGGCCGTTCCTCGCTCAGCTCCAGCTCCAGGAACATATCCGGACGCTGTGTGCGCCGGGCCTGCGGCCGGAGCCCCTCCTGTCCGGGCGGACGTATACGGACGGTGAGCGGGCGGGTGTGGTAATCACGGCCATCCACCGACACATACACCGAGGGGATCTGATAGGTGCCTTCCTGGAGTGCAAGAAGGGAGTAACTGTAGCGGTAGCTCATCTGGGCAATGCCGTCGACCAGCGAGTAACGGCTGCTGGTCTGGGGGAGGCTGGATACGTACTGCATGCCGTCCAGCTCGGGAAGTTCCGGACGTGATACCGTCCGCGGTTCCCGGCTAAGGATTTCAACATTGAGTGTAAGTTGTTGTCCAACAGCTATATGAGTGGATGATACGCTTGCGGAAACGCGCACATCGCTGCCATGTGCCCGGGTGGATGGAAGCACCGTCATCAGCCCACCGACCAGAAGCAGCACAGGTATCATAAGAGGAGCGGATACCCGTTTGTGTTTGCGCCGGTTGCCTGGCCGGGGTAAAAAAAATGTGAGAAACGCGAGGTTCATCCGGCCTACCAGTCTTTTTCATGGGGTTCAACGGAATCATGCTGCCGCTTTTTGAAATCCTTGATCAGATCTTTTTCAATCTGTTCAAGCGCATTCATGATATCCTCGGCGTGCTCAAGCTGCTGTTCCGTGATCTCTGGCTGCCGGCCCTGCTGCTGATCCTGATCGGAAGCGGGCGTCTCGTCCTCGGCCTCCGACTGGGATGGGTCGGGCTCTTCCTGATCGGGATCCTGGTCCTGTGTCGGCGGCATGGGGCTGTCCTGCGGATCCTGCTGCTGGTCCTCCTGCTGCTCGTCATCCCCCTGATCGGGGGGCGAGTCCTGCAGGCGCCGGCGGATAAGCTCGTAGTTGAACTTGGCGTCTTCATCCAGCGGATCCAGTTCTATTGCATCCTGAAAATACCGGAGCGCCTCCCTGAGATTCCCGTCATGTCCATAAATATATCCGAGGTTGTATTCCGCGGCAGCCCTGCCGGTGTCATCGCCAACCAGTTCACGGAACTGTTGAAACGCATCCACCGACTCCTCAAATTTGCCCTGGTAGGCCAGCGCGTTGCCAAGATTGAACAGGATACGCGGTGAATCGGGGTCGCGTTCCAGGATCTCGCGGTAAAGGACTTCCGCTCTCTCAAAATCCCTGTCCAGGAACGCACGGTTCGCTTCCCTGGCCCGGTTGTTGGTGACCGATCCGGTGAGGACGAGTGCAAAAAGCGTCGCGATGATCAGCAGATTGTTGCCATTCATTGCAAAAAAGGGTTTAAGAGGTTTCACTGGGCATCTGTTTACATCAATTAAGATTCATAAGGTCAGAATGAACTCACATGACAGGATGTAATCATGCTCATGTGTGTCAGCCGGTGACTGTCATGTTCGTTTCATGGGTGGATGGACAAACCGGGCTGCGGCTAAAGCTGCTCGGCCACGGCCATGGTTTCTTCATCCATCTTCATATTGTTGAATACGTTGCTGACGTCGTCAATATCCTCAAGATAACTCATCAGCTTGAAATTTGTCAGTGCGGTCGATTCATCGAGTTTGACGTTGGTCGCGGCCACCCACTCAAGTTCCGCATTGGAAATGTTGTACCCGAGTTCCTCCAGCCGGCCGTGAACCGCAAAGAGGTCCTCCCGGCGGGTGGCCACTTCCAGCTGATCGGGATCCTCATCGTTGATATCTTCGGCGCCGGCATCGATGGCCTCAAGCATGAGCTCTTCCTTGTCGATTCCTTCGGCCGGGATGATGATGATGCCCTTCTGTTCAAACAGGTAGGATACGGATCCGCTGGTGCCCAGGTTGCCGCCAAAGCGGGTAAAAGCGTGACGCACTTCGCCCACCGTACGATTGGCATTGTCCGTGGCCGCTTCCACGATGTAGGCAACGCCTCCCGGACCGTATCCCTCATAGACCACTTCTTCAATGCTGTCGCCGGTCCCCAATTCGCCAGTGCCCTTTTTGATGGCACGCTCGATGTTGTCCTTGGGGAGGTTGTTGGATTTTGCATTGTCGATGGCCAGGCTGAGACGCGGGTTTCCGTCCGGGTCACCGCCGCCCAGGCGGGCGGCGATGGTGATCTCGCGAAGGATACGGCTGAAAACCTTGGACCGGGCAGCGTCCACACCGGCTTTCTTGCGTTTGATTTTCGACCATTTGGAATGACCTGCCATAAAAAATATAAGTATATCGGATAGTCTTGAGTAACCACAAAGGTAATTGTGAGGACGGCGCCGGGGCGCCCGCCGGTCATTATCTTGCCATGACCCCATCATGGAAATATACAACGAACCGGCACAACACTTCCATAATGACTTTTCTTTCACAAAAAACGAATTAAACGGCAAAAGTATATATCCGGCGGAATGTTTTTTCCCGGAAATAACCTTTACAAGAGGGTGACCGTACCAAATCGGTGCCGGCCAGCATGATTCCCGCACCTTGCCGGGCAGAGGCCGCCTTCCGGGATGGATGGAATGCTTCCACAAAAGTGAGCGTAAATGCGTAACTTGACAGCAGGTGGCGCCAGAAGCCCGTTTCGATCCGGATCGATCCAAAACATGAGTAACAGATAAAAAATCGTATGAACATAGGTATTGTATTGTATCCAACGTATGGTGGCAGCGGTGTGGTGGCGACCGAGCTCGGAAAAGGGCTGGCCGCTCGTGGGCACAATGTCCATTTCATCAGCTATGCCCGGCCCATGCGTCTCGACGAGTTTCGCGAGAATATTACATTCCACGAAGTCACGTTTTCGGCCTATCCGCTGTTCGAGTATCCTCCCTATGACCTGGCCCTGGCCAGCCACCTGGTGGATATCATTACCTACCAGAAACTGGACCTGCTGCACGTGCACTACGCCATTCCGCATGCCACATCCGCCTACCTGGCCAAACAGATCCTGGGGGAAAACGGGCAGAAAATACCGGTGATCACCACCCTCCACGGAACGGATATCACCATCGTGGGCAGCGATCCCAGCTATGCCCCGGTGGTCACCTTTTCCATCAATAAAAGCGACGGGGTGACGGCCGTATCCGAGTATCTGCGGGCCGAGACCTGCAAACGGTTCAAAATAGAAAAGAAGATCGAGGTGATCCCCAACTTCATTGATCTTGTGCGCTTCAGCAAATCGGAAAAGAGCCATTTCAAAAAGGCGCTTTGTCCGAACGGGGAGAAAGTGCTGGTGCACGTAAGCAATTTCCGCGAGGTCAAGCGGGTCAGCGATACCGTTGAAATCTTCCACAAGGTGCTTCAGAGCGGTATTCCGGCGCACCTTTTACTGGTCGGCGACGGACCGGACCGCCCCAAGGTGGAGTCACGCTGCCGGGAACTGAAGATTTGCGGAAAAGTGCGTTTTCTCGGGAAGCAGGAAAAGATCGAGGATATCCTATCCATTGCCGACCTGTTCCTGATTCCGTCGGGTTCCGAGACGTTCGGACTTGCGGCACTGGAAGCCATGAGCTGCAGTGTGCCGGTCATCAGTTCCGACATAGGCGGCCTGCCCGAGCTGAACATCCACGGCGAAACCGGCTATCTGTGCGAACTGGGCGACACCGACACCATGGGCGACTATGCCATTTCCATTCTCCGGGACGAGCAGCTGCACCGGCAGCTTTCGGAAAATGCCCGCAAGCGTGCCGAAGTGTTCGAACTCAACCTGATCGTCGACCGTTACGAGGCCTACTATCATTCCGTGATGGAGGGAATTAAGGCACCGGCCGGATGACACCGGACCTTGTCAACCGCTGATCGCCCGGGTGACTTCCTGGGCGGCTTCCTTGAGCAGTACGGCCGAGATGACATTCAGATCGCTTTCGTCGATGATTTTTTTGCCTTCCTCGGCATTGGTGCCCTGCAGACGCACAATGAGCGGCATTTTTTCAAGTTTCCTGACGATCTCGGGATCCTTGACCGCTTCCAAAATGCCGTTGGCCACGCGGTCGCACCGCACAATGCCGCCGAAAATGTTGATCAGGATCGCTTCGACGTTGGGATCCTTCAGGATGATGCGGAACCCGTTGCGCACGGTATCCACATTGGCGCCGCCGCCCACGTCCAGGAAATTGGCGGGTTCACCCCCGGCCAGCTTGATCATATCCATGGTAGCCATGGCCAGTCCGGCACCGTTTACCATGCATCCGACATTGCCATCCAGCTTGATGTAATTCAGGTCGGATTCGACCGCTTCCACTTCCAGCGGATCTTCCTCAGTCTTGTCGCGCAGCTTGCAGATTTCGGTCTGGCGGAACAGCGCGTTGTCGTCAAAGTTGATTTTCGCATCCAGGGCCACGATGTCATTATCATCCGTCAGCGCAAGAGGGTTGATTTCGACAATGGAAGCGTCTGTCTTGTCGAAGGCCTTGTAGAGCGCCATGATGAATTTTACGGCTTTTTTGAACGGCTCACCGGAAAGTCCGAGCGCAAAAGCCAGCCGTCGCGCCTGGTGTCCGTGTAGCGCCATTCCCGGCTCCACCCACTCCTTGACGATCTTCTCGGGGGTCTCTTCCGCCACTTTCTCGATTTCCACCCCGCCCTCGGTCGACACCATGATCACGTTCTGGTTGCGGGTGCGGTCCAGCGTAACGCCCACATAATACTCTTCCTTGATATCCACGCCGTCGGTGATATACAGACGCTCGACTTTCTTGCCGGCCTCGCCGGTCTGAATGGTCACCAGGGTTTCGCCCAGCAACGATTCCGCGGCTTTGCGGACCTCACCAACAGACCCGGCCAGGATCACCCCCTTTGCACCGGATTCTTTCGTGCGCCCCTTGCCACGTCCACCCGCATGGATCTGCGCTTTGACCACAAAAAGTGTGGTGCCTTTCTGTTTGAGGGTCTCTGCGGCCTTGACCGCCTCCTCGACGGTGAACACGGCGATGCCATCAGGTACGGCCACCTGATATTCTCTCAGAAGTTCCTTGGCCTGGTATTCGTGGATGTTCATGAATCTCTGGTTTTAGAATGTTGAAAATCTTGGGTTGTTGAAAATCGATGCGTGAAAAAGCCCTGAAAAATAACCGTTACCCGCTTTAAATAAAACACCCGTATGGATCCCGGATCCCGGTCGGCAGCCGATCGGCAACTGTGTGGAAGCAGTCCGGATGGGCATGCAGAAAGCGGTAATACGGCAATTTCGATTTCTCAGGGTAATTACCTACTTTTTCAAAAGGCAATGTAACTGTGATACTGACGGATTGCGGCTGGAAAGAGAGAATCCCGCTCCCCAACCTGTCCTGAAAACGCCCGATCAATGTTTATCATTCATGTGGGAACCGAATAAATACCGCCTTACCCAGCTGAACCCCTGGAACATCGTACTTATCTACCTTGTGCTGGGTTTCCTCTGGATCCTTTTTTCGGACCGTCTTCTGGAGCAGCTGATAGATGACCCCGCTACGCTGACGCAGTTTCAGACATACAAGGGATGGTTCTACGTGCTTGTCACCAGCTTGCTGCTGCTATTGCTGCTGATGCGCTATTCAGCCCGGATAACACACATGCGGAGTGATTTTCTGGACCGGCTCGACCTGTACCGTTCCCTGCTGGAGCAGGGGAACCAGGTGGTTTTGCAGGTCGATGACAGCCAGGATTTCAGCTACTCGAATGCGGCGGTGAAGGACATCCTGGGGTATGATGAGGATGAGTTCCGCTGTATGGGCGATTATGAATCGATTGTCCATCAGGATGACAGGGACCGTTTCAAAGATATAAGGACGGTATGTGATGCAGGCATCCGGAATAATGAACCGGTGAAACAGCAGGTCCGGCTGCGCCACAAGAACGGGGCTTGGCGCTGGTACCAGATGATCCTGACCGATAAACGCGGTTTCGAACATATCGATAGCCGGTTGCTGCTCATACGTGATATCCACGAAGAGACCTCCATGTACGAACGGCTTAGGGAATCCCAAATACGCTTTGAACATCTGTTCCAGGAAGCGCCGGTGGGGTATCATAGTTTCGGGGGGGATTTTACGATTATTGACATCAACAAATCCGAACTGAATCTCCTTGGCTGCAGCCGCGAGGCGGTCGTCGGCAAGAAAACCTGGGCCGACCTGATCGTTCCCGATGACCTGCCCACTTTTGAACAACACAAAAAAGACCTTCTGGAAAAAGGATATGTGGAGAACCTGCAGTATACCATCGTGCGGGAGGACGGCACCCGGCGGTCCGTAATCCTCAATGCCCGCGCATTTTTTGACGATCAGGACCGGCTGCTGTACACTCTTGGCAACGTGGTGGACATGACCGAGCAGATACGTGCACAGGAGGAGATCCGGGAACTGAATATCTCACTGGAGAAAAAGGTGATAGAGCGGACCCGGGATCTGGAAATGGCCAATCGTGAACTGGAGTCGTTTGCCTATTCGGTATCACATGATTTGCGTGCGCCCTTGCGCGGGATCGATGGGTTCAGCCAGGCTCTCGCGGATAAATATGCCGAAAAACTTGACCAGCGCGGGCTTCAGTATCTGGACAGGGTCTGCAAAGCCTCGCAGCGCATGGGAATGCTGATTGACGACCTGCTCTCCCTGTCAAGAATCACCCGCAGCGAATTGGAATACGAGCAGGTGGACCTGGGTGCCGTCAGCCGGGAGATACTGGAAACCCTGAAGGATAGAGAACCCGATCGCCAGGTGGACTTTGATGTTTCCGGGGACCTTGTTGTTACCGGTGATGCCCGCCTGCTTCGGATACTGATGCAAAATCTGCTGGATAATGCCTGGAAGTATACTTCGACCCGCGACCGGGCCCGCATTGTAGTAGACAGCGCTGAAATAGATGGCAGAAAAACAATGTTCGTCCGGGATAATGGGGTCGGTTTCAACATGAAATACCACGACAAGCTTTTTGTGCCGTTCCAGCGGCTTCATTCACAGGACGATTTTCCGGGAACCGGCATCGGACTGGCAACCGTGCAGCGTATCATAGGCCGCCATGGCGGCACCATCCGGGCCGATTCCAAAGAAAACGAAGGCTCCGTCTTCTATTTATTCTTGCCGGATAAAAGTGTATAATGAAAAAAACTATTGAAACCGAGCGATGGAATACAGCAAGTCACGCAAGGCAGATACTTTGAAAAGGCACATCCTGCTCGTTGAGGATAATCCCGACGATGTTGACCTGACGTTGATGGCGCTTGAAAAGAGCAACATCCTCAACGAGGTCAGGGTCGCCCGCGACGGAGAGGAGGCGCTGCAAATACTGCTGGGCAGAGAAGGGGAAGAACCGCCCGAACTGCCGGCCGTGGTGCTGCTGGACCTGAACATACCCAAAGTCAATGGCCTGGAGGTTCTCAGGGAAATCAGAAGCACCGAACGGATCCGCCGCCTGCTCGTGGTGATCCTCACTTCATCAGGCGAGGAACAGGATATTCTCCGGGGATATGATCTCGGAGCCAACAGCTATATCAGAAAACCGGTTGATTTTGAGAAATTTGTGGATGCCGTCAAACAGCTTGGACTCTACTGGCTGGTTCTGAACGAGCCCGCAGTCTGATTTTTTATGGTAAGTTACGCATCGATCAAAGGAGAAGCCGATATGGGAGAGCGCCTGAAGGTACTGATTATTGAAGATCTTCCGGATGATGCCGAACTGGTTGAACTGGAACTTCAGAGGGCCGGCCTAAAGCCTGAGTGCACCCGTGTGGAGACCGCCGCCGCACTGGAGAAAGCGCTTGAGGACCAGATTTGGGACATCATCATCAGCGACTACAACCTGCCAGGGTTTGACGGGCTTGCCGCTCTTGATATCCTCAAGAAAACCGGGCGGGATATCCCGTTTATCATCGTCTCGGGGACCGTCGGGGAGGAGACCGCAGTGGAGGCCGTCCTGGCAGGCGCGCAGGATTATGTAATGAAGGATAACCTGAGGCGGGTGCCTGTTGCCGTGAGAAGGGAAATCCAGAGCCACAAGCTTCGTGTGGAGAAACACAAAGCGGATCAGCAGATCCTTGACTCCCTGGAGGAGAAAGAGGTGATGCTCAAGGAGATCCACCACCGGGTCAAAAACAACCTCGCGGTAATATCAGCCTTGCTGACCCTGCAATCGGACTATGTAAAGGATGAAGAAGCGAAAAGGATGTTCCTTGAAAGCGTGGGACGTATCAAGACCATGGCCCTAATCCACGAGAAACTCTACCAGTCTGAGATGTTTGCCCGGGTAGAAATGGAAGACTATATCCGCCAGCTTGTAAGAACCATCCAGGAAACCTATGGTCCGGAATCCGGAAAAATTGCGGTGCACCTGGATTGTGACAATGCCGTTCTGGATATCACCAAGGCCATCCCCTGCGGCCTGATTGTCAATGAGCTGCTGACCAATGCCTACAAGCACGCATTCCGGGGTAAGGAGTCCGGAAATATCCACCTGAAGCTCAAAAAAGATAACGAAACGGAGGAGTGTCAGCTGCAGGTGCTCGACGATGGAGCCGGACTGCCCGAAGAGGTGCTTGCCGGGAAAAGCACCAGCCTGGGCTTCAATATCATCCGGGGCCTTGCGCGACAGATTTCTGCCGAATTGCATATGACCGGACACGACGGGGCCCATGTGCTTCTGAAATTCAAGTCCTGACAGCAGTTGCGGCCTTTTTAGGTCAGACAAGCTCCGAGATCAGGATGTCGGCCACGTTCTCCCAGGAAGCGCACACGAAATCAGGGGAAGGCAGCTCTTCGGAGGAATGGATTGCGCGGCCATTGCTGTCTGTAAGAAACCGCCTGTTTGAATCGGATTCAGACGGGGAATCCGTATCGGTGCCGCCGGAAAAGCCGGTGTACAGGATGGTATGCATGCCGAGCGCTTTGGCACCTCTTATGTCCGTTTTCATCATGTCGCCGACGTGCCAGGAGCGCTCCGGACGGGCATCAGTGGCATTCAGAACGGTTTCGAAGGCTTTGCGGTGCGGCTTGCTGACACCCAGCTCGTCACTGAACGCAAACGCATCGAAATGCTGCAGTATCTCCATCTGATCCAGATACCGGCGGATCACCGATCCGGGTGAAAACATGGTGTCTGAAATGATGGCCAGCGGGAAGTAGATGCTGATGCTGGCCAGCGCTTCTTTGATGCCCTCGGCCAGCTCGGGCGGACCCAGGAACAGCGATTCCCGGAATACCTCCGTCAGATCATCCACCTCAGCGGGCTTTGCCGGAATGGCCAGCGCGTCGAGCATGCCCTGAACCAGCTCCCGGGTCGATTGCGTGCGCTGTTTTCCGAACCATTCGTCATCGAAAGCGCGTGAGACATGCACACGAGCCTCCCTGATCGCCTCGTCGGTCGGTTCTTTGTCGTATCGCCGCGAAACCTCACGCAGCGCATTAATGCGGGCTTCGGTACGCTTCTCACCGTTGGAGTCGGCGCGGACAAGCGTATCCCAGAAATCCACGCTTACCATGGTATTTTTCATCGCTAAAGTCATATGATTGTTCAAATTGTGTTGACCCGAACCGAAACGCAGAATCAACTATTATCATTCGTTCTTTATCATGTCTTATTTTTAACAAACCTCAGGTTGTCAAAGTGCGTGCCGAGTGGTAATTTATTCCCGGTCATCAACCCGGCAGGAAGGAAGCGGCACCCGGTTTCAATCCGGCCATGCGCTTTCCGGGCGACGGATCAGCAAAGCACAACCAACGGGCTGCATTTCATGGCACAAACCCTGCTTACCGCCGAGGACCTCGACCGCACCTACATGCGGCTCGCCCATCAGTTTGTGGAACCGTTTGACCGGCTGGACACCCTCGCCATCATCGGCATGCAGACCCGCGGGGTGGATATCGCCCGTCGTATCCACGACATCATCAAAGAGCGTTTTTCGGTGGATCTGCCGCTGGGCGTGCTCGACACCACCTTCTACCGCGACGATTTCCGCACAAAAATGCGCATGCCTTCCGTCCAGGTCACCGACATCCCGTTCGACCTTTTCGGCAAGGACCTGGTGCTGGTGGATGATGTACTCTACACGGGACGCACCGTGCGTTCGGCCATGGACGCGCTGATGAGCTTCGGACGTCCGTCCAGCGTGCGATTCTGCTGCATGGTGGACCGCGGACACCGCGAGCTGCCGGTCACCGCCGACTATGTCGGCATGTATGTCCCCACCCATCTCAACGAGGAGATCCGGGTGCTCACCCAGGAACAGGACGGGCGGCAGGCCGTGCTGGTCGTCACCAAAGAAGAGGAGCCGCGACCGTGACCCCCACAGAGGATGCAACCTACGTTTTTCCGCACCGGCATTTGCTTGGACTGAAAGACTATTCCGCAGATGACATCCTCCACGTGCTGGACCAGACCGACAATTTCCTGGAGATCTTGAATCGCCCCATCCCCAAAATCCCCACGCTGCGCGACAAAACCATCGTCAACCTCTTCTACGAAAGCAGCACGCGCACGCGCATCTCGTTCGAAATGGCCCAGAAACGGATGGGCGCGGATGTTGTCAACTTCTCCAGCAGCACCTCCAGCGTAAGCAAGGGCGAATCGCTCAAGGACACCATCCGCAACATCGAGTCCATGAAAATCGACATGGTGGTGGTACGGCATCCGAGCCCCGGCGCGCCGCATTTCATCTCCAGGTGTGTGGATGCGGCCATCCTGAATGCCGGCGACGGGGCGCACGAACACCCGACCCAGGCGCTGCTCGACATGTTTTCGATGCGGCAGAAGATCGGCCGGCTGGCCGGACTCAAAGTCGTCATCATCGGCGATATCACGCACAGCCGGGTGGTGCGGTCCAACATCATCGGTCTCACGCGGCTCGGGGCCGAGGTGATGCTGTGCGGTCCGCGCACCATGATGCCGCTGTTCGTAGAGGAGCTGGGCGTGCGGGTTTCGTACAACCTGGAGGAGTGTCTGGAGTGGTGCGATGTGGCCATGGCGCTGCGCATTCAGCTGGAGCGGCAGGAAGGGGCGCTGTTCCCGTCCACAAGAGAATACCACGAGCGGTTCGGCATCAAAAAGCGGCACCTGCGCGAATTCCCCAATTTCACGATCATGCACCCCGGTCCCATCAACCGCGGGGTGGAACTCGAGAGCG
>SL_8KL_010_SEDDRAFT_10003579_pt1 | contig 12765 bp, 11 predicted proteins | sample SodLakKL_010_SED_4_FD_11160 | JGI IMG/M metagenome (IMG submission 11160) | reverse complement strand
ATGACTTAATTATGAGAAGTAATTTATTATTGGGAAATGTGAGGTCACAGCTTGTCTGATAGTAAAGAAATAATTTTAAATGAGCTGCGCAAAAACCGGGATTGCTATTTATCAGGCAGCCGTTTAAGCGAAGAACTGGGTGTCAGCAGGGCTGCCGTGTGGAAACATATTCGCGAATTAAGGCAGAAAGGTTATTCTATCGATGCAGTCCCCAGGCAGGGTTACCGTCTGATCCGTGAACCAGTCCACCTTGACGCTAAAGAACTGGAGGGCAGCGGTATTTACTATTTTCAGTCTCTGGACTCCACCAATACAACTGCCCGTAAATTAGCAGAAGAGGGGGTACCAAACTACAGTATAGTGGTTTCTGAACAGCAAGTTCAGGGCCGCGGCAGGCGCGGGCGTGAATGGTTCTCACCCAAATCGAGCGGCCTGTGGTTTTCCATTATCCTTCGACCCTATGAACTCAGCCCATCGCAGGCTGCTCCTGTAACCCTGGTGACCTCAGCTATCCTGGCTAATCTTTTCAACAATTACTATGAAATGCCTATGAAGATTAAGTGGCCCAACGATCTATTGCTAAGAGGAAAAAAGATTGCCGGAATTTTAACTGAACTAAAAGGTGAACTCGATCAGGTTGAATATTTAATTGTCGGTGTAGGATTAAACGTTAACCAGCAGTTGGAAGATTTTCCGAAAAACCTGAGAAAAATTGCTACTTCTCTCTACCTGGAAAATAATCAATACTATAACCGGACAGACTTATTATTAAAAATTCGCGACAGCATGGTCAGGGGGTTTAATTTATTCTTCACAGAAGGCTTCACACCTTTTTACCTGCCCTGGAAAGAACATAATGATACCCTGGGTCGCATAGTAACTCTGAGCTGGCAGGGTGGAATCTTGCAGGGGAAGGCCCTGCATATAACCCTGGATGGCTCGCTGCAAATCCAGGATAACAGGGGCGAAATCCACACAATTAACTATGGCGAACTTATATAAGAAAAGATCAAAGTCTCAAAGCCTGACTGCCAGGTTAACTATCAGCGCAATTTTTACCGCACTTATCGCTATTTTAGCTCAGTTCGCAGTCCCACTGCCATTTAGCCCCGTTCCGGTAACAGGCCAGACTATTGGCATTATCCTGGCAGCACTTTTACTGGATAAAAGAACTGCAGTTATCTCTGTTTTAGCTTATCTGCTGCTTGGGGCAGCCGGTGCACCAGTTTTTTCAATGGCCCGCGGCGGGCTTTACATGATTACCGGACCAACAGGTGGATACCTGTGGGGGTTTTTGCCTGCTGCTTACCTGGCCTCTAAGATATCAAAAAACAGCCTGGGATATTCAATCCATAAGGCAGCGCTTGGCGCTATAGCAGCCATGGCTGTTATTTATTTTTGTGGAAGTTTACAATTAGCGCTAATCATGGGCTACACACCACTGCAGGTCATTTTGGTCGGGGTTATTCCATTTTTAGCAGCAGATCTAATAAAAACAGGCTTCGCAGTATTCCTGGGCCTGCAGATTTGCAAAAGCCTGGAAAGAAACAAGTTAGACCACTTAATCCGAGGTTCATAACACTAAAGAAAAAGGTTGAAAATTAAACCACTGCTCAGCCTGTTTAAGAAGGTTGGGTAGCTACAAAACAAGAAACATATTATAGATGTAAGGCAGGTTTTTACTATTTTTCAAGGGGAAATGTTATCGAACCCTGGGGAATTACGTAAGCAAACTGCTCCCGGTTATCCCTAAATATTTCTCGGACTGCATCCTGAAGAGATCGGGCAGGAACAAACCCGAGCATTTTTGCTGTTTCAGGCTGCAGTGCCGATACCAGGTAAACATCACCCTGCTGCAATAGTTTGGCAACTGTATAAGCTTTATGCCCACCGAGCATAAAATTGCTGCGCAGGGCCGCTTCCACTTCTTCGACAGTCCGGTAGCGCGCTGCCCATTCTTCGTAAGCGGCAGAACCGATTCCTTCAGGACATTCTGCCAGCAAAACCATTTTACCTCCCGGTTTCATCGCCCTTATACAGTTATCCAGGGTTTTATGAGCCTGGTAAACATTAATATCCTTAGGATAGCCCCCGCAGGAAGCAATGACTACATCGGCCAACCGGTCCAATTCAACCCCATTTGCTTTTTGCACCAGGTTGCAAGCCTTCAAATGAGCCTTTATCATATCCCCGGCAAAGATGCCCAATATTTGTTTGTTTTCATCCAACACAGTATTTAAAAGAAAATCGCAACCAACCATTAAAGCTGCTTCAAGTAAGTCCTCATGAACCGGATTGCCTTCAAGCTTTCCGCTTTCCGCCCCATCTTCCAAAAGCATGCTGTGATTTTTGCGAATGGTTTCAAAACCAGCCACACCGGGTATCAGGGCCTTGCGCCCACCACCAAAACCGGCAAAAAAGTGATGGACTACACTGCCTGTTAAAATGCGCCTATCTGCCTCTAAAACTTTTTTATTAACATATACCGGGGTCTTGAACGAGGTTTCTCCCAGGTAAGCCAGTTCATTTTCATCTTTACTGTCATGATTGAACATGGCAATACTGTTAGCGACATCATGACCAACCAGGCTTTCCATTTCTTCTTGATCCAGTGGCCGGTGAGTGCCGTTTGTAAATACTATAAAGATATCTTCTTTTTTAATGCCGGCAGCTTTCAACTCATCAATCAGAAATGGAAGGAAAAACTCACTGCGGGCGACCCTGGTTGAATCATTAACCAATAAGCAAATGCTTTCGCCCGGCTGAACCAGCTCCCGCAAAGGGGGAGAAGCAATTGGATCACGCAGGGCTTCAAGCATTGCATTTTCAGGGTCAGTAATAGGTTGACCAGGATTAGGCTGGAGCAGCATCGAGGGCAAGCCTGCAGGCAGTTCCAGGTTAATTTCCTGATGTCCGTATGCCAGCTTCATAAGCATTACTCCTGTTTAAATATAAACACCGGCCTCTTATTGATTACATGTCATCCATATATTTATAATCTTCAAAGCAAAGCCCGGTTATCTGCTCGAATCAAGGCAGTTTCGTGATCCAGACAGCACTACCAGGGCTTTAATAAGTTAGCAATAAAGATGGTTGGACTTGATAGCACTATATTTTTCCATCACAGCCAAGAACATTAACAATCTTATGCTTTACAACTTCTTTAATTGCCGTTCTGGCCGGACCCAGGTACTTGCGAGGGTCAAACTCTTCAGGGTTCTCTGCGTGATGCTTTCTGATTGTCGCGGTCATGGCCAGCCTTAGATCTGAATCGATATTAACCTTACATACTGCCATTTCTGCTGCTTTTCTAAGCATTTCTTCAGGAACACCTTTTGCTCCGGGCATACTACCGCCATAGCGGTTTATCATTTCCACATATTCAGTAATGACAGATGAGGCACCGTGCAGCACGATCGGAAACTGAGGCAACCTTTCCTGCACATCTTCCAGGATATCGAATCTCAGGCGAGGTTCACCCTTGAACTTGTAAGCCCCATGGCTGGTTCCGATGGCAATGGCCAGGGAATCAACTCCGGTTTTTGTGACAAATTCTTCGACCTCTGCAGGTTTTGTAAAAGCTGCATCCTCCTCTGATACATTTATTGCGTCTTCAATTCCGGCAAGGCGGCCCAGTTCACCTTCAACAACGACGTCTCTTTCATGGGCATAATCTACAACCTTTTTTGTCAGGGCAATGTTTTCTTCAAAAGGCAGGTGAGAACCATCAATCATCACAGAGGTAAAACCGCCGTCAATGCAGGATTTGCAAAGCTCGAAAGAATCGCCATGATCGAGATGGACGCATATGGGTAAACCCGTTTCTATTTCAGCAGCTTCAATTAGTTTCATCAGGTAGGTGTGGTTGGCATACTTTCTCGCTCCGGCTGAAACCTGCAAGATTAAGGGACTGCTAACTTCCTTTGCTGCTTCACTGATCCCCTGGATAATTTCCATGTTGTTAACATTAAAAGCTCCGATCGCGTACCCGCCGGCATAAGCCTTTTTAAACATTTCCTTCGAAGTAACAATTGGCATAGTTCTCATCCCCTTTAGTTATAATGATAACTCTATAATAATCCTGTTTAAGAATTAATTCAAATCTTTATAACAGCTGCTGTTCCTGTCACTATAGAAGCACAGTGCCCAATGTTTATTAACCATCCAGCTGTTTTCTTAATCAAGCAGAAAAAAAAGTATTTAGTTAGATACTTCCTCTTCAGCCAGTAAGGCGGCGCCCAGGGCCCCGGCGATTTGCGGCTCTTCGGGGACAATAATCTTTGTTTTTAACTTTTCATTTAAAGCTTTAACAACTGCCCTATTCCTGGCTACCCCACCGGTAATCATAACAGCCTCCTGTAGGCCGACACGGTTGACCATTCCCGCTGTCCGGTCGGCTATGGCCTGGTGCAAACCGCGAGCAATATCTTCACGGGGCAAACCCCTTGCTATCAATGAGACAACCTCCGATTCGGCAAATACAGTACACATACTGCTTATAGAAACTGTGCTTTCTGCCTGATCACTTAAATCAGCCAACCCACTCAATTCCACTTCAAGCGCCTGGGCCATAACTTCGAGGAAACGGCCGGTGCCGGCGGCACACTTATCATTCATAGTAAAATCAAGCACTTTGCCACTCTCGTTAAGACAGATAACTTTACTATCCTGTCCACCTATATCGATTACAGTTCGCACATCAGGGTTAAGGTTATAAGCCCCGCGTCCATGGCAGGTTATCTCAGTAATCCTCTTGTCGGCAAAGTCAATGCTAACCCGACCGTAACCTGTCGCAACAATATAATCGAGGTCAGGGCGTTTTAAGGAAGCCTCCTCAAGAGCAGTATCTATGGCTTTTTCCGCAGCTGTTTTACTATTATAGCCTGTAGGCATGATAACATAATGGACTATTTTACCCTGGTCTATAATCACCACTTCAGCTGTTAAAGATCCGACATCAATACCAGCTACTGGCATCAATTACTCCTCCCTTTTAAACTATATCCTTAATAGCCTTCCATACCTCTTCCCTGCCGGCACCGGTTTTTGCAGAAAAGGGCAGCAGTAAATCATCTTCAAAAAAACCCAGCCCTTTTCGGATCAAAGTAAGCTGCCTGGCCAGAGCTCCACGGGAAATTTTGTCGGCTTTTGTAGCAATTGTAATCGTATTTATTGTATGAGCACGCAGCCATTCTGACATTGCTCTGTCATCTTCGGTAGGTTCATGTCTACTGTCAATTAAATGAAGGCAGCCGCGCATATTTAACCGGCTGCCAAGATATTCTTCGATGATCGGCGCCCAGCGCTGCCTTTCTTTCTTGGAAACTTTCGCATATCCGTAGCCGGGCAAATCAACAAAACAAAGTTTTTCATTTAAAAGGTAAAAATAGAGCCCCCGGGTTTTACCTGGCGTGGAACTGGTGCGGGCCAGGTTTTTACGACCGATCAGGGTGTTCAGCAACGACGACTTGCCAACATTGGAACGGCCGATAAATGAAACTTCCGGCAAATCCCAACGGGGAAAGTCATCAATGTTGTAAGCAGCTGCTTTTAATTCAGCCTGTTTAACCTTCATTTTTTTCATCCCTTTAATACGGGCAAATTTCTTAATGACGGATCTGGTTTTCCTGGGTTCCTTCCGGCAGGTTCAGATCATTTTCTTTTGCTTTTCTTGAATCAGATTCTGCTTTCAGGCTGCTTTCCGGCTTAACCAGGGCATATTCCAGTACTTCATCCATATGCTCTACCATCTTAACCTCAACTTTTCGCTTCACATTTTTCGGAATATCGCTCAAGTCACGACGATTTTCAGCCGGCATCAGCATATATTTTATTCCAGCGCGGTGAGCGGCAAGTATTTTTTCTTTCACTCCACCCACTGGTAGAACCCGTCCACGCAGGGTTATCTCCCCAGTCATGGTAACATCATTTCTAACCGGCATTTTAGCCAGGGCGGAAACAAGTGCCGTGGCCATGGTAATTCCTGCAGAAGGACCATCCTTGGGAATCGCTCCTTCGGGAACGTGAATATGAATATCTACTTTTTCATAAAAATCCTTTTCGAGGCCCAGTGACTCAGCCCTTGAACGGATATAACTCATTGCAGCCTTTGCTGACTCCTGCATAACATCACCCATTTGACCGGTTAAAGTCATTTTACCTGTTCCCTTGAGCTGGGTAACCTCAATTGAAAGCAGATCGCCTCCGCCCTCAGTCCAGGCCAAACCGGTTGCTACACCTATCTCATTCTGTTTTTCAGCAACACCGTAGCGATAGCGCGGCACACCCATATATTTCTGGATATTCTGGCGGGTAATATTAATTTTAGTTTTGCGATCCTTGGCCACTTCCCTGGCAGCTTTCCGGCAAATAGCCGATATGCTGCGGTCAAGATTACGGACACCTGCTTCCCGTGTATATTCACGGATGATCCGGCGCAGACCATTTTCTGAGATGACCAGGTTCTCGTCAGTCAGACCATGTTCCCTTTGCTGTTTTGGTATCAGGTAGTTAGTGGCAATCTGAACTTTATCCTCTTCGGTATAACCGGGTATATGGATAACTTCCATCCTGTCCAGCAGTGGCTGGGGTATCTTATGCGATAGATTGCCTGTTGTTATAAACATAACCTGGGAAAGATCATAGGCCAGCTCTACATAGTGATCGCTAAAATTGCTGTTCTGTTCCGGATCTAGCACCTCCAGCAATGCTGAAGAGGGATCGCCCCTAAAGTCTGTAGCCATCTTATCAATTTCATCCATCAAAAAGACAGGATTATTCGAACCGGCCTGACGCATGCCCTGGATGATCCGACCAGGCAGCGCTCCTACATAAGTCCTTCGGTGTCCCCTGATCTCAGCTTCATCGCGAACCCCGCCCAGGGAAATACGGACGAAATTGCGCTCCAGGGCTCGGGCCACAGACTTAGCCAACGAGGTTTTACCAACACCCGGCGGACCGACCAGGCAGAGAATTGGACCTTTTAGTTTCTCGGCCAGCTGGCGGACTGCTAAAAATTCAATTATTCTCTCTTTTACTTTTTCCAACCCATAATGATCTTCGTCAAGAATTCTTTCAGCTTGATCAAGATCAAGGCAGTCATCCGTTGCAGTTTTCCAGGGCAAACCGAGCAGCCAGTCAATGTAGTTCCTGATCACAGTTAATTCTGCCGCTTGCGGGGGCATTTTCTCAAGTCGGTCAATTTCCTTCAAAACTTTTTCTTCTACTTCTTCCGGCAAGTCTGCCTCAGCAAGTTTTTCACGATATTCATCAGCTTCAGCTGTTCGCTCATCCTTTTCACCAAGCTCTTGCTGGATAGCTTTCATCTGCTCACGCAGGTAATACTCTTTTTGTGTTTTTTCCATCTGCTTGCGAACACGCATGTTGATTTTGCTTTCAATCTCAAGGATTTCCATCTCTTTTACTATTTCTTCATTAAGTTTTTCCAGGCGTTCCTTGACATCTATCGCCTCTAATATTTCCTGGCGCTTTTCAATACCCATGCTTAAGTGTGAAGCAATAACATCGGCAAAACGCCCGGGCTCTTCAATATCTGAAACTGTACTCAACGTTTCAGGTGGAACCTTACGGCTTGCTTTAGTATACTGCTCAAACTGGGAAAGCAGGCTGCGCATCCGGGCTTCAATCTGCGAATCTACCTCGGTACTATCTTCAATAACTTCCACTTCGGCTTCCAGAAACATTTCTTCTGTAAAAAGCTCGAGCACTTTTGCCCGGTTCAAGCCTTCGACCAGGACCCTGATTGTCCCACCGGGCAGCTTGATCATCTGTTTGATCTGGGCAATAGTACCAACTTCATAAATTTCATCCTGTTTTGGATCATCAATTCCTGCATCCTTCTGAGAAACAAGAAAAATCCGGTTGTCCTGCATCATTGATCTTTCCAGGGATGAGATAGATTTTTCTCTTCCCACATCAAGATGCAAAACCATATTGGGAAATACCAGCACTCCTCTTAAAGGCAGTACCGATAATTTTTCTTTATCGGGCATAACAAAAAACCACCTTCCTGCAAAAGTTAAAGCGAGAAGCTTTAATTAGAATTATTCGCTTCCCGCTTATTTATCCCTTTTTGTTTATGTTGTCCAGGCAATAATAAGCCAGGCCTTAAGCGCTTTCTTCTTTCTTTTTGCGCTTGTTATTCTTTGTAACCAGCATTGGGCTTTCCCCGTTGACCACTACCTCCCTGGTGACGATACATCTTTCTATATCGTCCCTGGATGGCAGGTCATACATAACGTCAAGCAGGGTTTCTTCCATTATAGCTCGAAGCCCCCTGGCTCCTGTATTTCTGTTCATTGCTTCTTCAGCGATAGCCTGCAGGCAGTTATCCTTAAACTCCAGGGCCACACCATCAAGCTCAAATATTTTCTCATACTGCTTGACAAGTGCGTTACGAGGCTCTTTCAGGATACGGACAAAAGCCTCACTATCTAGCGTATCAAGAGTAGCGATAACAGGGATTCTGCCAACAAACTCAGGAATCAAACCATATTTTAGCAGGTCCTGGGGCAGAATCTGTTTTAAAACATCGCCCAGGTTACCGTCATCACTGGTCAGAACATCAGCGCCAAAGCCAATCCCTTTATTTCCGACCCGGTTTTGAATGATTTTTTCCAAACCGTCGAAAGCGCCGCCACAGATGAAAAGAATATCTGTAGTGTCTATCTGCATGAATTCCTGGTGTGGGTGTTTGCGGCCGCCCTGGGGCGGAACACTGGCTACAGTGCCTTCGAGAATTTTTAATAAAGCCTGCTGGACACCTTCCCCGGAAACATCCCTGGTTATGGAAGGGTTATCTGTCTTGCGGGCTATTTTGTCAATTTCATCAATGTAGATGATCCCTTTCTCCGCTTTTTCCAGGTCATAATCGGCAGCCTGGATCAGCTTTAAGAGAATATTTTCCACGTCTTCCCCGACATAACCGGCTTCCGTCAGTGAGGTAGCATCGGCCATGGCAAAGGGAACATTTAAGATCCTGGCCAGGGTTTGCGCCAGCAGGGTTTTACCAACGCCGGTCGGGCCGATCAGAACAATATTGCTCTTCTGCAGTTCCACGTCTTCAACTTTCTGGTCGGCATTAACCCTTTTATAGTGGTTATATACCGCCACGGAAAGACTCTTCTTAGCTGCTTCCTGACCAATAACATACTGGTCAAGCACTTCATTGATGTCATGGGGGTTAGGTAGTTCAACCTGCCCAAGTTCAGTCTCTTCACCAATTTCTTCTTCAATAATCTCGTTACAGAGCTCAATACACTCATCGCAGATATAAACTCCCGGCCCGGCTACCAACTTGCGAACCTGTTCCTGGGTTTTTCCGCAAAACGAACATTTCAGGTGTCCTTTTTCTTCATTAAACTTAAACATATAGAGGTATCACCTCGTCTCCAAAAAAATTGTATCAATTAACTCCTGTTAGTCAGTACCTCATCAATCAAGCCATAATTCAAAGTCTCATCAGCTGACATAAAGAAATCCCGGTCAGTATCCTTAGCAATTGTTTCAACCGGCTGACCGGTGTGATCTGACAGGATCTCATTTATCGTCTGCCGGATTCTCAGGATTTCCCTGGCATGAATATCAATATCAACTGCCTGCCCCTGGGCTCCACCCATTGGCTGGTGCAGCATTACCCTGGAATTAGGCAGGGCGAAACGCTTGCCTTTATCTCCTGCAGCCAGCAGGATTGCACCAAAGCTGGCAGCAAGGCCAACACAAATTGTCGAAACGGCAGGCTTAACATAACGCATTGTATCATAAATAGCCATACCTGCATAAACTGATCCACCCGGTGAATTAATATACAGGTTGATATCTTTCTTGGGATCTTCCGATTCCAGGAAAAGCATCTGGGCAACAATCAGGTTTGCAACGTTATCATCAATCGCGCTTCCCAAAAACACTATCCGATCTTTTAATAAGCGCGAGTATATATCATACGCTCTTTCGCCACGACTGGTCTGTTCTACAACCATCGGCACTAAAATACTCATTAGCATTGCCTCCTTATATGCGTATCAAATTTTCAATACCAATCTTTTTCTTCTATCCTTTCAGAACTCATCTATTGTTCTTCATTCAGAATCCTTAATCCTCCAATTCCATTATACTACTATTTGTCACTTTCCTGAACAGCATTTCCTTCTTCAGCTTCACCTTTATTTTCTTCTGATTCCTTCTTTTCTTCTGCTTCTTTATCCTCTTTTTTAACCATAGTTATATTTGCTTCTTCGACCATTAAATCTATAGCCTGGCGAATCCTCAGCTCTTCTTTCATGACCGGTATGCGGCCCTGCTTCTCTAAAATATCGCGAATCCTGTCCGGTTCATCATTATAGCTATCAGCAATTTCATTTATCTTTTCATCTAATTCGCTATCTTCAACAGTGAACCCTTCTTTTTTTGCTATTGCATCCAAAACCAGGTTAGCCCTTGTTCTCTGTTCAGCTTCCTCCCGCCTGTCATCACGCAGCTCTTCCCTGGTTTTGCCTGATAACTGCAGGAATTGATCAAGCTCCATGCCCTGGTAGCGCAGGTAATTTTCGAGATCGCCGATCAGCCGGTCTATCTGTCTTTCAACCAGGGTCTGAGGAGGCTCAACCTTGGATGCGGCTGAAGCCTGTTCAATCAAAGATTCTTCTAACTTGCTTTTCGACTGCTCTTCAGCACTTTTAAGCAGCTTTTCCTTTAAGTCTGTTTTCATTTCATCTATGGTTTCAAATTCACTGACCTCTTGGATGAACTCATCGTCAAGCTCGGGCAGCTGCTTTTCTTTAATCTGCTTAATTTTGACCTTAAAAATGGCATCTTTACCTGCGATATCATCCTTGCGATAATTGTCCGGAAACTTAACATTTACTTCCAGTTCTTCATCAAGGGTGGCACCAATCAGCTGTTCTTCAAAACCGGGAATAAAAGATTTTGAGCCAATCTCCAGTTGATGGTTTTCAGCTTCGCCACCTTCAAAAGGTTCGCCGTCAATAAAACCCTGGAAGTCAATCGAAACCAGGTCGCCTTCCTTGACTTCACCATCTTCTTTTGGCACAAGCCTGGCATTTTGTTCACGGAGCATATAGATGTGGTGATCTACCTGCAGATCATCTATTTCCACTTCTTCCTTCTCTGCTTTCAGACCCCTGTATTCACCAAGTTCTACTTCAGGTATTACTTCAACTTTTGCTTTAAACAGGAGCGGCTTGCCCTTTTCCATTTGGACCAGTTCAAATTCAGGGTTTCCGACCGGATCGACATCCCCTTCTTTTAGTGCTTCTTCGTAAGCAGGGGGAACGAGGATTTCCAGGGCTTCCTCATGTAGTATTTCCGGGCCGAACCGTGACTCTAAAATACGACGGGGAACTTTTCCCTTCCGGAAGCCTGGCAGGTTAACATCTTTTACAACCTTTTGATAAGCCTTGCTCAGGGCTGTATCAACATCAGGCTCGGGAACCTCTATCTCCAATTCAACTTTTGTACTCTCTATCTGTTCCTTGTTTTTTAACATTTATACACTCTCCTTACCATTTCGAGTCAATCATAATAAAAACGCCTTTAGTACAGGCGTCAAGAAGCAATTATATATTACCATAGAAAGATTCTTGTTACAACAAAAATCAAAAATTGCAGTTTATCTTTACTTGTTTCCGAAACATTATCCATAAAATGGAGAATTTTATATCCTCTAGCAAACTAATATTTTTGACTCCTATTAGCTTTCAGTAATAGTTCCAAAATAATTGCGATAAATGTTGATTATTATCTCAAAAAAGTATACAATAGAAACGAATGAGCCTTCATTCATTTTCGGGAGGGGTAAATTGGCCAAGCGCAGCGGAGAAAAATTTCATGATATCCTGGAAGCGGCCGTGAAAACTTTTGCCCAGACCGGATACCACCGGACCCGGGTAGCTGATATTGCCCGCGAAGCCGGGGTGGCCGACGGCACCGTATATATTTACTTCGAAAATAAAGAAGACATCCTGGTTTCCCTCTTCCAGGACTTAATGATCCGCTTTGTAGACGATCTGTGCAGCGAGCTGATCCAATGCGGAGATGCCAACGAAAAACTCAAGGCAATTATTTCTTATCATCTGACCACGCTTGGCAACCGGCCGGAACAGGCCAAGGTTACCCAGATAGAGCTAAGGCAGATTGACCAGGCTATTAATGTAGGCATTTCCAAGCCGCTGAAAGGATATTTTAATTTACTAGAGGAGGTGATTGAAGAAGGCAAAGAGCAGGGCCTCTATCGTAATGAAATCGATACGAGAACTGCCAGAAAGGTCATCTTTGGAGGCATAGATGAGGTGGTCACCTGCTGGGTCATGTCCGGCAAACCATACAACCTGGCCGCCTTAAGCGATCCTGTTTACGACATACTGGTTAGAGGTCTGCGGTAACGTTTTCTCATTTATTTTCCTTAATCGTGTTGTTAAGCTTAAATCAAGTTATAAGGAGGTATTTTAATGGCCGTAAAAGAAATTAGGAAGGCTGCTGTTCTGGGCGCCGGGGTTATGGGCGCTACCATAGCCGCTCATTTGGCCAATGTGGGCATTCCGTCTTACCTGCTCGATATCGTACCACGTGAACTGACTCCGGAAGAGGAAAAGAAGGGGTTAACCCTGGAAAACCCGGAAGTTCGCAACCGTCTTGCAGTAACAGGAAAACAGGAACTGCTCAAGAACAAGCAGAAACCGCTGTACAGTGACTCGAATATTGACATGATTACTCCCGGTAACTTCGAAG
>SL_8KL_010_SEDDRAFT_10003575_pt1 | contig 12777 bp, 10 predicted proteins | sample SodLakKL_010_SED_4_FD_11160 | JGI IMG/M metagenome (IMG submission 11160) | reverse complement strand
CTGACACCGGCCGCTTCACTGGCCTCTTCGATTACCACTATCTCATCCAGCCATCCTCCATAATGCTCATCTTCTGCTCCGGCCAGTACACTAAAACCAAACACCAGGAACAGAACTAAAAAAGCAGTCATCCCTGTTTTTAAAACATTTCTTTGGTAATTCATTATTTCACCTTCCCCTTATAATTTTTTAGAAGGACAATAACTCCACTGCTGCAATATGACACTAATAATTGACACCGGCAAGTTTTTTTCTGCTTTTATTCCCCCCTTTAATTGGTACTTTAGTCTATTAAATTAGTATATTAAAAAAATAATCAATAATACCCATTTATAAAAACTGAAGTCTAGTATAACATAAATTTAATGAACTATTTTAAAATCTATTTTGATATAATCAATTTTTATGTTGTTTTATGTTTATTACTTAAATTATATTCGTTAATATAAAATTTGTCAAGTAATTCACTCCAGGAACATCAATGTATACAATTATTCCTTCCTGAAAATAAATTTTTCCCTGTAGATCAGAACATCTGTATTAAAAAATAACATTTTCAACTGTCATAAATATCTGATCAAAAAACAGATCATATTCGGCCACATGTGACATATATAAATCAAACAAAAACACTAACAGCATAGCTATAACAAACACCAGAAAAGTCAATAAACCGCGGTCCATAATTTCTCCTTTCCTGAACTGATTCTTGCTCAATTTTTTTGGCTGTAACTTTTTGTAATTATTTAGCTTTTTTTATTTAAAATCAAACTAATTTAAATCAGAATAAAATTTAAATGGGCTTTAAAACTCCGATATATCAAAGTTCAATATCAATCTCAGCTGCTCGAGTACGGATAAAGTTGGTGGCCGCCCTGCGGTCCTTTAGCCCGGCAAGGTGTTCCATCATAACCGGTATATCGGGTTCCAGACTGTTGAGGTTTTTTAGAAGATAAAGATAATCAAGCCCTCCCTGACCCGGAATAGTCTCATCAAGATGGGTGGTCAAATCATCACTCAGGATAATATCTTTCAAATGACAGCTTTTGATCTTAGAATCCAGCTCAGAAATAAAATCCTCAATCATCTTCTTGTGCCCAAAAAATCTTCTCGGGCTGCAGATCATATTAACGGGATCCCAGTGNACACCAAACTGCTTTCTATNTACAGCCTGAATAAGCTCCTGATANCCTTCAGCCGAATCAGGGAAAATCCAGGGCATGGGTTCCAGAGTGAAAAAAGATTTTTCCGGCCCAACATCATCTATTATTTCCTGAACTGTGCTTACNATTAAATCAAATGTCNCCCGGGAAAAATTATCCTTATGGGGGCCATCCCACTTTCGGGACCTGCTGCCGGCAATATTCACACAGCAGCCGGCTCCTACTCTTTCTGCCAGTTCCAGAGACCGTTTACATTTATTCAAAGCAGCTGTTTTTTCCTGTTTGCTGCTGCTCAAAGGATTACTCCAGGCACCCACTTCCGCAATAATGATATCATTCTCCCGGGCCGCCTTGCGGTATCTATCAACTACCTTAACCTCCGTATCCAGGCCCACCGGACAGTAAGCTGCCCGAAAACCTTCCCTGTTTAATATTGCAACCCATTCTGCAGTATTATTATATTCTTCAAATAATGGTCCACCAAGACGCATATAGTCATCTCCTTAACCCCTATTTTTTTATTTTTTTAAAATAGCAGCATATATTTTATTGTTTATTTTTCACCGGTACCAGCAGAACAGGTATGGGAGATCTGCGGGCCACACGGTCAGCCGTACTGCCCAGAAGAATATTCTTAATTGAACCCCGGCCCCGGGTGGGCATAATGATAATACCCGCTTCTTCTTCTTTGGCGATCCGTATGATATTGCTGGAAGCAACTCCCTCACCAATACGGACACTCAATCGTGAGCTGATATCCTCCCGGTCCAGATCCTCTTTGATTTTTCTTAACTTCTGTTCGGCCTTCTCTTTTCTTTCTTCAAGTTCCTCAAGATTATCACTGCTTTCAATAATGGAAACCAGTATTATCTCCCGGGTGGGAGTGTGCATTCTTTTTACCATTTCAATAACCTCTTTGGATTCCTCGGAAAAATCTGTGGGGACCAGAATTTTATCAAATTTTCTCTTACAGGAAACACTGTATCCGTCATCGGTATATTCTATCTTCTCTAAAAGCACCGGTTTGGTACTTTTGCGAATTACATCATAGGCTGTACTGCCCAGAAACAGCTGTTTTATTATCCCCTCACCCCGGGAAGCAATTAATATCAGGGAGACATCTTCCTCTTCCGCAAGATCAACTATTTCATCGGCAGCAAAACCAATGGGTATTTCGGTTTCCACTTCAAAATCCATTTCTTCAATTTTATCTTTTATATCATCCAGGCGTTTTTCATTATATTCAACTAAATTAGCCGCATTAAGCCCGGAATTTCGTATATCCACAACATGGACCAAAAGAACCTGCCGGGCCCCAATTTCCTGCAGCTCTTTTAAACATTTTTCCAGCCGGGCTGCCGGTTCAGAAAAATCAGTAGCCATCAGTATTTTTCCCTCTAACATCTCATCCCCTCCCCTGCATTTAAGTTTTTTTGAACTAATTATATTATATAATTTNATTAATTATTAGTCAATCAGGGTAATATTTACCAGCCAGGTAAAAAAATCCCCTTAAAAAAGGGGATTNATCTCCAAGAAATGCGGGACCANAGAACAGCACTTTTAGGCAATTTTAAAAATATAAATATCAACTGTGCTGGTTGACTTCTTNATTTTCAGCTCCCTTAAAATATTTGGGGAGTCTNATTTTAGCCGGACAGACATAAGANCACATACCACAGGTTATACAGTCTTCAGGNCTGTATTTTTCCATCTGCTGTTCGTTGTTCTGAGTCTGAGCCTCCATCATCAGAACCGGATATAAGTCCATGGTACAGGCTTCCACACANAATCCACAGCGAATACAGTCCTGGGGGGTACCATTGTAAGAATTTTTNCGTGAAAAATAGGATTGATTTTCTTCGGGCTCTTCTTTAATAAGATCCCGCCCGGGAAATCTCTTGAATTTAAAGGCTGTATCCTGATAAATATCCTTAAATCTCTCTCCACTGAGACCGATTAATCCATATCTATAGGCCAGATCCTGAAGCTCACAATTGCCAGCTGCATTACAGTCAATACAGCTGCAGTCATGTTCGGCAAAAAGAAGGTCCATAACCCTTCTTCTCCAGGCTTCAAGTTCGTCATCAAAAGCAACAACTTCCAGACCATCACTGATCTCAACATTGCAGGCCGGAGTCGGTCTCCCATCCACCCTTACCATACATAATCTACAGGCTCCTGAGGGAGTCAGCTTTTCGTGAAAACATAGACCGGGTATATCAAATCCATTATCCCGGGCTACCTTGAGAAGATTGGCCCCTTTTTGAGCCTCTATTCTTTTTTCCTGTATATATATTGTAACCTGCTCACTCATAAAAAATTCCTCCAGTTTATTGGGTTTGTCGGACTGCTAATTTTCCTTTTGACCGGGCTTCATCTCAATTGCATCAAAAGGACATGCTTCAATACAGCTGCCACAGCGGATACACCCTTCATCTACAATATAATAAGGATCTTCTCCAGGAGTTCCGACAATAGTATCCACCGGACAGGCCTGTTTACACTGATCACAGGAACGACATTCCTCCTCAATAATGTTATAATAAAGCAGGTCCTCACAAACCAGGGCCTGACAGGCTTTATCATTAATATGCTCTTCATACTCATTTTTAAAATGCTCCAGAGTGGAAAGTACCGGATTGGCAGCAGTCTGACCCAGACCACAGAGAGAGCTGTTCTTAACTGTATCTCCCAGGTCAGCCAGTTTTTCCAGATCTTCCGGCCCACCATTACCATTAGTGATCCTGTCCAGAATTTCAAGCATTTTTGGTACTCCAACTCTGCAGGGAGGACACTTACCACAGGATTCATCCTCCAGAAACTGCATAAAGTATTTAGCAACATCCACCATACAGGTGTCTTCATCCATAACCACCATACCACCGGAACCCATCATCGAATTGGCCTCTTCCAGTTTTTCAAAATCTACTTCCAGATCAAGGAGCTCAGCCGGAATACAGCCCCCCGAGGGGCCTCCGGTCTGTACAGCCTTGAATTCCTTCCCTTCCGGAATTCCTCCTCCAATATCAAATATAATCTCCCGCAGGGTAATCCCCATGGGGACTTCAATTAGACCGGTATTATTTATCTTACCCACCAGAGAAAAAACCTTGGTTCCGGTGCTGTTTTCAGTACCAATACTGCTGAACCATTCGGCTCCTCTATTAATAATATAAGGTACATTAGCCCAGGTTTCAACATTGTTAATGTTGGTTGGATTTCCCCACAGCCCTCTCTCAGCGGGGAAAGGAGGCCTCTGGGTGGGCATACCTCTCTTCCCTTCAATAGAATGCATCAGGGCTGTCTCTTCACCGGCTACAAAAGCACCGGCACCCCTTCTTACCTCAAGATCAAAATCAAAACCAGAACCAAAAATGTCTTCACCGAGAAAACCCAGCTCCCGGGCCTGATCCAGTGCTCTATGGGTATGATCCACAGCAATAGGATATTCGGTACGCACATATATAAAGCCCCGGGAAGCGCCAATTGCATAACCACCAATAATCATTCCTTCAATAATCAGATGAGGATTACCCTCCAGTAAGCTGCGACCGAGATCACCTTCATATGCATTACAGATGATATACTTTAAATCTGCTTCCCGATCATAACAAATCTCCCACTTGACACCTGCGGGAAACCCGGCCCCCCCTCTGCCCTTGAGTCCGGATTCCTTAACCTCTTCTATAACCTCACGGGGCGTAAACTCACTTAGAGCACGGGACAGAGCAGAATAACCCCCTTCGGCAATATAATCTTCTACTGAAGTTGCATCAATTACTCCATTATTCTCAAAAACAATTCTTTCCTGGTTTTTATAAAATGGTATCTCCTTATCACTTTTAATCTTATCTTCTTTTTCAGCCTCATTATAAAACAAATCCTCTATTTCTTCATTATTCAAAACCGTTTTTTCTATAATTTGTTCCACATCATCTTCAGTAATATTAACATACAGCAGATCCTGTGGCTGAATAACGGCAAGGGGACCCTGTTCACAAAAACCATGGCAGCCCGTTACTCTAAGTTCTATATCCATATTGTCCTCAATATCAGCTAATTTATTTTTTAGAGCATTAAGAACTTTCTGGGCTCCTGAACCCTGACAGGCTGTTCCCCCGCAGAAATTTATAACACAGTCCCATTCTTCATCTTTCTGTCTGTACTCTTCTTTTAATTTTTCTAACTCCTCGGCAGTATTAATTTTAGCCATTTTGTTTCACCTTCTCATCTTCCTTTTCCTGTTCAATATTTTCCAGCAGTTCATCAACTTTCTTTTTGTCCATTTTGCCGTGATATTCACCATTAACCATGATCGCCGGAGCTATAGCACAGCAGCCAAAACAGCTGGAGGTTTCCAGGGAATATTTTTCATCAGGAGTGATTTCACCATCAGCTATTTCCAGTTTCCTTTCCAGTTCAGAAAGAATACGGGGAGCACCCTGGACATGGCAGGCAGTTCCCATACAAACTGAAATATGATAATTCCCAATAGGCTTCAGCCGAAATTCATTATAAAAAGTAGCCACCCCATAAAGATTAACCAGCGGGATATCCAGCTGCCGGGAAGTCTTAACAAAAGCCTGTTCGGGCAGCCAGCCGTATTCATCCTGGATATCCTGAAGAATCGGAATTAAAGGGGGAATTTTCTCCTCTGCTTTACCTCTATGACGGGCAATTATCTCATCAACTTTTTTAAAATCCAATATCTTCACCTCCGATAATAAGCTGTGACCTAATCATTGAAAATCTTTTCCAGCCGGCATCCGGCAAGTTTATACTCAGGAACAGTAATATCTGTAAATTTTTCATCATTTCCGGTCTCTCTAAATTGATAGGTCCCCTCAGTATAATGAAGCGGCAGGAACTGATAGGGTATGAAAACAACACCGGATTTTACTCTCTCTGTAACTCTTATTTCCACTTCAAAATTTCCATAGGGAGTTACAACCTTGGCCCTGCCTCCCTGTTCAAGTTCATACTCTTCTGCATCAGCAGGATTAATCTCAAGATAGGGATCCATTAAAAACCTCTGCAGGGCTTCTGTCTGCGGATCTGTAAAACCGGTCCGGAAATGATATAATATCCTTCCCGAAACAATAGTCAGGGGATACTTAGCTTCCAGTTTGCCTGATTCTTTATCAAATTCAGCCGGCAGAAAACGCCTTTCCTTATCTCCTAAAATCCCCTGCAGATAAGGAGTTCCTTCACAGTCCTGTTTATTATCACAGGGCCACTGCATTCCCTGTCCACTTTCCATGCTAAAGTAATTGATCCCTTTATAAATTGGTGTTAAGGAGGAAATCTCACTCATGATTTCTGAAGGATGATCATAATTCATCGGGTAATTCATTCTGGCAGCCAGGGCACAGAAAATTTTCCAGTCCGTACGGGCCTCTTCGGGTGGGTCAAATAATTTTCTCACCCTCTGTACTCTTCTTTCCATATTGGTATAAGTACCATTTTTCTCACCAAAAGTAGCAGAAGGAAGAACAATATCTGCCCGGGCTGCAGCATCATTTAAGAAGGGAGTCACAGCTACAATAAAATCAATATTATCCAGAGCCCGTTCAATCTCTCCCAGATAAGGCTCAGAAAACGCTTCACTTTCTCCCTGGAGTATTATTGCCTTCAGATCACCGCTTATAGCCTTTGAAACCATCTGTACCGCATTAAGCCCTTCTGCCCCCGGGACCGAGCTGTTCCAGCTTTCTGAGAATTTATTTCTGATCTCCGCACTGGACACCGGCTGATATCCGGGTAAATAATCGGGAGTATTGCCCATATCCTGGGCCCCCTGATCATTATTCTGATCTTTAAGAGGATAAATTCCGGCAGCTTTTTGATCAAGATTTCCGGTCAATAGAGCCAGATTGGCCAGAGCTGCGGTATTATTAACCCCATTCCCCTGCAGGAAGAGGCTGGAATTGTAAACTATTGTTGCTCTGTCAGCACCTGCGAAAATACGGGCTGCTTCCCTTATATCATCAGCTGCCAGATCAGTCATTTCAGCAGCATTTTCCGGAGTATAATCTTCCAGAGAATCCTTTAGCTCAGAAAAGTTATCCACTTCATTTTTAACAAATTCTTCATCATACAGCTTTTCATCAATTATAACTTTCATTATACTGTTGATCCAGACCGCTGTTGTCCCACTATCCGGCTGTAACCATAACTCAGCCCAGTCGGTCAATCTATGCTTATGAGAATTTACCGAAACTAACCGTACATCTCTTTTATCCACAGCCTGTTTAATATAATTAGAAACTATAGGATGGGTCTCATTTACCTCTGCTTCAGCTATCAAAATACAGTCCGTTTCCAGAAGCTCTTCTATCGAATTGGTCATTACACCCCGTCCAACAGCATTTCTCAATCCAATCTCTCCACCTGCCTGATTGATACGGGAAAAGAAATCAATATTATTAGTTCCCAGAACACCCCGCATAAACTTCTGAAATAGGTAACTTTCTTCATTGGTGTTTTGGGCCGAAGAGAGTCCCCCAATTTCTTCTGGTTCAAATGAAGCCAGCTTGTCTGCAATCTCCTGCAGTGCCTCTTCCCAGGTCACCGGTTCCAGGCTATCTTCTCTTCTTCTCAGAGGCTGAGTTAGCCGATTGGTCTGATCCCGGTAGGTATGTCCAAAACGCCCCCTGATGCACAGAGATTTATTATTGGGGGGGCTGTCAACCCCACGCACTTTTGCAATATTTCCTTCCCGGGCCAGAAGTTTAAGCTGACAGCCGACACCACAGTACGAGCAGGTAGTAATAACAGTTTCTGTCTCCCAATCCCGCAGGGGCTGTATGGGATGTTTTTCCGTTAAAGCACCTGTAGGACACAGTTCAATACACTCCCCACACCCGGTACAGGCCGAAGAACCTCGTTCTCCCAGACCTGCAGTGGCAAAAATATTTTTGCCCCGGGAACCATATCCCAGAATAGCATTACCCTGTATTTCTTCACAGGCTTTAATACAGCGCGAACATTTAATACATTTTGAGGGATCATATTTTAAAACAGGTGAGGTGGTGTCCGGTGCTGAAGGAAGACTTTTAGCCGGACTAAAGCTCCGCGCTTCAGCGCCAAAGGGCTGTTTTATGCTAACCCGATCAAAATAGGCAGCAAAAGGATTCATGACAGCCAGAGCTACAAAAGAGCTGCCAAACAGCCCGGCCAGCTGAAGAACCATGGTCAGCAGAGCCAGCACTGCACCAAATAAATACTGTGCTTTGAAGGTTACCGGAGTGGTCTGTGGTTCAGTAGCCATAAAAAAGGCCAGAAAGATAACACTTCCGGTAAAAACATGAAAGGCAATACGCATCGCTATATGGCCGCCGGTGGCCAGCCCCAGTATAACCGAAAGAACTCCCATGCCCACCAGAAAGGAAACAGCAATTCTCCACTTAAGCTTTATCCAGTAGGCCAGAAGAACCCCAGCCCCCAGGGTGGCTACCCCTGATGCGCCTCCAATCCAGCCGTGTCTTTTCCAGAGAATCAAACTCTGGGTAATACTTAAATTTTCCGTACCATAAAAACCCATCTGTTCGGCCAGCTGCATGGCCCCCAGAAAACCATCTTCTGTATAAAGGGCATACTGCAGATGTTCAGGATAAAACAGCATACCGGTGGTCAGTGAATCGGGCAGAGCCCAGATCAGGGTCAGGCCCAAAAGAACCAGGGCTTTAGCTCCCGCAGCCGGATTTACCACTTTTCGGCCAAAATACTTCTCCTGACCCCATTTGAAGACAATCATGGTCAGGGCAGAAACAAAAGCTGTTACATAATAAGGTGAAAGCTCCCCCATACACAGCCCCACAATCATACCTGCTACCAGGGGAGAATAGGCCGACTCATATGTGGCCTCCCGCAGCTTCCAGAAAGACCTGAGATCCACCGCCTTCATTATATAATGGGCCACCAGTGAAGCCACAAGGGCCGTTAATATATTAAAAAAAGCCTGGCCCCCCATGGCTATCACAGCCAGTATCGCCGGAATACTCATGGCCACAAGTGTGCGCAGCATTACCTGGTTTTCCGTCAAACCAGAGTGGACATCATGAGCCACTCCCCTTCTTGAAGGAAAAAAATCATGTCCTGCATCTCTCATTAAAGTTATACCTCCCGGAAAAAATGGTTTATTGTATTATAACAAAGAAAATAATTCCGGTATTAACCTCCGGAACAGGGTATTTAGTACTCTTAAGTGAATATTTTCTCTTTCACTTATAACATATAATATTAAACATCTCCTGTAATGTCAATATAAGGCTCAAAAAATTCTTTAAAATATGTAAAATATTTTTGCTATTTTTTAAAAAAATAATCAACAGCAGTCCCTATCTCCTGCCTTTAAAAAAACAGCTGTTAATGTTTTTACTTTTTAAATAAACAGTACTTTCTTTTCTTAAGAAGCACAAGTTCCAGATCAAACCTGGCCGCCAGCCAGGCAAATGTCCGGGCACTGTAAAAACAGATGTGGGTGGGGTCCCACTTATACCACCAGTCCTTAAATTTATCAGGCCCGGGATGAAAGGAGGTCATCAGGGCCAGATAGGCGCCCGGCTTCAGGTGAGAAATTAACATCTCTGTTATACCCAGGGGATCCCGCAGATGTTCATAAACCTCGGTAACAGTAATCAGATCATATTTTTTACCGGTGAAAACTTTACAGGGGAAAAAATATGGATCATACTTATCAACCGTAAATCCCTTCTCCTCCAGCAGATCAGCCAGAACAGGCCCCGGGCCACAGCCAAATTCCAGGACACTGTCAATCTCACTGGCCCGGGGTTCTATAACAGCTGTAATAAACTTCTCAAACATGTGCACATAACCTTCATTTTGATGAGTGTTATCATGTTCTTCATATCGGGCCCTCTCTTTGTGGGGCCCGGGGATAAACTCCTCTTTTAGAAATATAAATTCACATAAGGGACAAAAATAGTATAGTTCACCATTATGCCTGATTTCCTGTAAATTCTGATAGGAACACAGTTTACATTTCATCCTGTCTTATAACACCCAATCATTATAGGTAGTTTAGTTAATTATTGTATTTCTCATTAGTAAACTTCTATAAAATTGTCCGGAAGTATAGTAGTCCGGATTGAAATAAAAATGCAGTTCAAATTAAAAATCATTATTGAATATAATGTTTTAGACTACTGAATAGTAATAGTTATCGGTTCACTTTTCCGGATTTCATCAGTCGTATTAATTTCTGCAGTCAGTTCATATTGGCCTCTCCTGAGCTCAGGCTGAATAAGATTGGTGAACAGCAGATAATCTCTGTCCTCAAGCTCTTCACTGATAATAGCCTGAGTATAAGCTCTACCATCTGAAAGCCGCCACTGTTCTCGTCCAAATCTGGTTAACACCAGATCATATTTTAGTCCTGATCTGAAGTTAACTTCAACCAGCTCTCCCGTATTGTTAAGCAGCAGAACAGAAACAGCCAGAGGTTCATCTCCCGCAACAGTATCCGTATTAGTTTTTAGATCAACTTTGATTTCAGCCACCCTCCTCTGTTTCTGATAAGCAAAAATAAAGTACCTGTTGCCGCGCTGTTCAATATTTAAACCAAACTCCGGGGTGAAAAGATCCACCGGCAAATACAGCCGGTCCTGATGAATAAAGTAATCATCAGCAGAAAAGAACAGGTCTCCTAAATAACCTTCAACCTGATCATCCTTAAGCTCCCAGTCCAGCTCATAATTGATGTGTTCGGCAATTCTATTAACCGGAATAAAATCACTGTCCATACGCCGCACCGGATCCGACATATCAATGGTTAAACTGCCGATCAGTTCACCATCCTCGGCCCCGGTAAAGACGGTCCAACCACTCACTAAAAAAATCATCAGTGCTAAAATTAAAATTAACCTGTGTTTTTGCATTCTGATCACCCTTTCTATTTTTGCGGAGGCGGCCGGAAGCTAATTTCCGGCAGTTCCTCTTCTTCAGACATTAAATATGACTCTTCAAGCCGGCTGACAGTAAAGTTTACTCCTCTCCTGTTTTCATACTGGTCCAGAGTGAAAAGTGAAGAACTGCCAAAATAATCCCCTATACTGATAGAACCACTGTCATTTAGATCCACCCAGCCAATAATTTTTATCCTGTCTCCAGCTTTAACTCTGCCGATATCATAAACACCCCTGTGATTTACAGTTCCCCTATCACTTACCACATAGTAAGTATTACCCACCTTCACAGCGGCCAGTACTTTCATCTGTTCATATAATTCTTCCGGTTCATATACAGGTGGCTCTTCCCCGGTCAGGGCCCGGTACACATTAATAATACCGGTATCTGAATCAGCAGAATTTTGCAGGGCGGCCAGAATATTGTCCGGCCCCTCTATCCCTTCTGAAGTCAGCAGTGCCGCTGCCCCGGAGACCAGGGCTGCCGAACAGGAAGTCCCCGCAATTGATAAATAGTCATCAGTATTATCCGGGGCATAACCGTGGGTGCTGATAATTCCTCCCCCACCACCGGAATTTCCTCCGGGGGCCAGCAGGTCTTCACCGGCATTGGTATAAGAAGCTCGTTTTGTATCAAATCCGGTAGCAGCCACAGAAATAGTATACTCCGAACTGGCCGGATAATAGCTAAAATCTTCCCCACCATTTCCGGCAGCTGCAATTACAGTAACACCTTGATTATAAGCATCTTCTAAAGCCCAGCTCAATCCTGAACCTTCTTCATAATCAGAATCTGTCTCTTCTTCATTGGAGGGAAAACCCAGGCTGAGATTTATAATATCTGCATCTTCATCAACTGCATAAGATACAGCATACATCAAATCAACTTCATTAGCATACTGGCCGGATTCATCAGACTGAAAAACTCTGATAGGCATTATATCAACCTGCCAGCTCATGCCGGCAATACCAGTGTTATTATTCCCCACCGCTCCGATAAGCCCGGCCATATGGGTTCCGTGGCTGATTATTCCATCCTCTTCATCGGCATCTTCATCTATTGCTCCCGGACCCCAATTATCATCATTTAAATAATGATAGGCTTTATCTTCATTAATATTAGACCCCATATCTTCATGAGGTATATAACCGGTATCAATAACCGCCACTCTAACCCCGAAACTGCCTTTGGTTATCGGCCAGGCATAATCAGAGTAAAGATCCCAGTGATACCACTGTTCACCGAATCGGGGATCATCCGGGATTGTTTGTTCAGGATTGTCCGACATTAAATAGGCAATACGGTTATAACTGACTGATGCTACAGCTTCCAGGCCCTGGTAGTGCTCATAGAGCTTTTCTGCTGTCAGGGAATCATCCCGGATCAGAAAAACATTATCCTGATATTCCAGAGCAGAGAATTCACCCTGAGCCTGATGGCTTTCCAGGCTGGCAGCATCTATACCTGATTTAAACCTTACCAGCACCTCTCCTTCCACATAACGGGGGCATCACTAAAGTCTTTTCGCAGCTCACTGCTGTCAGTCCTCCTCACATCAGGGCTGGATTGGCTTTCTTTTCTCTGAGATTGGACCTCTGCTTCCGCAGATGAAGCTCCTGTTAGATCAATTTTACCCTCCACAGTTCCCGAAAAGATGTCTTTATCCTTAAGATATATTTCTACA
>SL_8KL_010_SEDDRAFT_10003574_pt1 | contig 12778 bp, 11 predicted proteins | sample SodLakKL_010_SED_4_FD_11160 | JGI IMG/M metagenome (IMG submission 11160) | reverse complement strand
TATGATCCGCATTATTGGTTTGATAAGTTTGGATTTGAGGAAGAACCCTCTCAAATTATTAGAAAGACAAAAGATGAAGGAAAAATATAAAGATGAAGGAAATATATAGAGATGCGATTGAGATCTTAGAAATCTTGAGAAACGAGGATAGATTTTATTTAGTTGTATTTTCAAATTCTTCACGCGATTTTTTGGAAATTAAGATTGATTTGTTTGATAATTACTTTGATAGGATTTATTCTAGTATATCTGATTTTGGAGGCATAAAAAAAGATCCAAAAATTTTTAAAGAGTTTTGCAATAGACTTAGTGTGCGTCCTAGAGATGTAGTGCATGTAGGAGATAACTACGAACACGATGTAAAACCAGCTTCAGAATTAGGTATCAATTCTTTTATGATTGATAGAGATTTGAAGAAAAGTAAGTATGATAAAAATATGATAAAGAGCCTAAATGAGTTGATACATATACTTTCTATATAATTATGATTATTTTTTAATCTCTATTTCAGGCTAAAAAATATTTTTTATGATTATTTAGAATAATATGATAAAAGATTTGAAACAAAATGAAACCCATCAAACTATTGCTAGTAGATGACGAACCGATTCATCTTGATTTATCTTTCGAGTTTTTAAAGAAAGAAGACGAATGGTTTGTAGTAGATACTGCTACTTCTGCAGAAGAAGCCTTAGATTTGATTGAAGAAAAAGAGTACGATTGCATAGTGAGCGATTACCAGATGCCCTCTATGGACGGTTTGGAGTTTTTAGATACAGTAAGGAACGAACTAGATATGCAAACCCCCTTCATAATGTTTACAGGTAAAGGTAGGGAAGAAGTTGCCATGGAAGCTTTGAATATGGGAGCAGACAGGTACATACGAAAGGGAGGAGATCCAAAGATTCAGTTTGGAGTTTTGTCAGATGCTATAAAGCAAGAGGTAGAGAATCATCGCAGAAAAAAAGAACTTGAAAAGTCAGAAAAAGAAAAATCTATAATCTTAGACCGATCTTCAGATGCAATAGCGTATCATGACTCTGAACACAATGTAATTTGGGCCAACTCTTCCTATTTGGAAGGAGCAGGAATGACTCTGGAAGAGATTGAAGGTAAAAAATGTTTTGACGCCTGGTACGGGAGAGATGAACCCTGCGAGGGCTGCCCAACTGATGAAGCATTAAAAACAGGTGAGGTAGAAAGGGAAGAGGTATCTCCACCTGAAGATAACAGAGTGTGGTTAATCACTGCGACACCAATAAATGATGAAGAAGGGAATATAAAAGGGATTATCGAAAGCAGCCTAGATATCACCGAACAAAAGAAGATAGAAAGAAACCTCAAAGAGAGCCAGGAGAAGTACCGCTCCTTGTTCGATCAATCTATGGACGCTATCTATCTGCACGATAAAAGAGGGAATATTCTAGAGGTCAACGAAAGAGCCTGCAAACAGTCAGGATATAATAGGCAAGAACTCTTGGATATGGGTGTTTTCGATCTTTATATAGATGAAACAGATAGTGAAAATCAGTCGAAAGAAGAGGTTCTTAAGAATTGGGAAGAATGGCAAGCAGGTGTAAGGCACACTATAGAAGGAGAGCACCAACACAAAAATGGGAGTATCTACCCAGTTAAGATAGTTGCGGGAGTAGTAGAGTATGGAAATGAAGAACTCATAATGGGTATCGTTAGGGATGTCACTGACCAGAAGGAGAAGGAGAGAGAACTGAAACGGAAAGAAGAATACATCGACCATACTCCAGAATATATCCTTGTTTTAGACGAAGAAGGCAATATAAAGTATCATAGTTATCCGTCAAACGATATTTTGGAGTTGAATCCAAGTGAGTTTATGGGTGCTGAAGTCCTCGAATTTGCTCATCCAGATGATAGAGAAAAAGCCCTGGAGATATTCTTGGAGATACTTGAAAATCCAGATGAAGAATACAGGGCGGAAATACGAGGAAGGGGCGAAGAGGATTGGATTTGGTTTGAAATTAGAGCCGTAAATCATTTAGATAATCCCGAGGTAGAAGGAATTATAATTACAGCTCTAGACATAACAAAAAGAAAAGAAGCCGAAGAGGAAATAAAGGAGGCCAAGGAGAGGCTAGACCTGGCCTTGAAGGGAACAAAAGCAGGTATATGGGATTGGTACGTTCAGACGGGGAATACTGTATTCAATGAAAGATGGACCGAAATTGTGGGTTATGAGCTTGAAGAACTCGAACCTACAAATATTGAAACGTGGAGGGAGCTATCCCATCCTGAAGATTTAAAAAGATCTGAAGAGTTATTGGAGAAGCATTTTGCAGGAGAAACCGATATGTATGAATTCGAGGGAAGGATGAAGCACAAGGATGGCCATTGGGTATGGATCATTGATAGAGGAAAAGTCGTTGAATGGGATGATGAAGGAAATCCTGTACGTATGACGGGCACTCACGTTGATATAACAGATAGGAAGAAAGCAGAAGGAAGGAAAGAATTTTTGCATTCTCTCTTAAGGCATGATGTCAAAAATAAAGTTCAAATCGTTAAAGGATATCTAGAACTGATGGAGGATTTTGAATTACCTGAAGAGTGCTTTGGATACATCGATAAAACCAAAAAAGCAGCTAGAAATATCACGGACCTAGTAGAAGAAATTAAAACCTTAAATAAGCTAGAGGATCAGATGGATGGTTCGAAAGAAGTCAATATACAACAGATTATCCAAAATGTTGTTAACAGTTACGAAGATCGAATTTCCGAAAAAGACAGGAAACTAAAACTTAATCTTGATTTCGATATCGATACCGAAGATAAAAGTTCAGATTATAAAGTAGAGGGTAACTTCTTGTTGGAAGAAGTTTTCAACAATCTGCTAGCAAATTCCATAAAACATTCCAAGGGAGATACGATAAGAATCACAACCAGAGAGTTGAAAGGAGAGGTTATAATAACTGTTGAAGACGATGGTAAAGGCATATCAGACGAAGATAAGGATAAGATATTTGACAGAGGATACAAAAGTGGAGAAACTGGAGAGACAGGAATTGGATTGTATCTAGTCAAAGAGATTGTAGAGAATTGTAACGGTATTGTGGAGTTCAAAGATTCAGAGCTTGGTGGGGCAAGATTCGATATAAGGTTGGAGAAGGTTTGATAATTTTTTTATTTTAAAAAAATCAGTATGAAAATTCATTCCTTATATAGATCTATTAAAAATTCCATAAAAAGCCTCTTTCATGCGATTTGAACTCTTTTTAGACTAGAGGTTTTTATTTATTGAAAAAGTTGGCATTTCAATTCAAGAAAGAAACAAATTCCTATCATCTTTTAATAGGGATGTTAACTTAGAGTAGTTATCTAAAAATATATAAAAAACCCCTTTCGATATTCTGCTTACTTTTTTAGGAAGATGCTGTAATTTAATACTCTGATTTATTTTTCTGTTTTGTAGAGAGTATATCTACTGCTGAGGAGACTTGATTCCTTCGGAGTTCTGTATAGAATCAAAAATTAAGGTTTTTTCTAAATATTCTTATTTTTCTTTGCCGCTGTACTATTTTTTTGAGAGTTCTCCTCGAGTACCCTTTTAAAAATCTATCTTGCCTCAGATGAATGTAATTATCAAACAAGTTATTAACTTCATTAAAATAGGGAAATTTACAAAAACATTTTTTAACCATAACTCAAAGAAGTTAAATAGTGATTTATTTATGAATTGGGATATGCAAGACATAAGTGGAATTTTTATAATAGCGCTTATAATAATAGCCTTTCTTCTAACCGCAGCTGGGATTGATACCATAGCAGGATTTGATGTACTTTCGGCAGGTAATTTCAGCACTGGTTTCCTTTCGGCAGGGCTTTTCTCAGTTGGCATATTTGCTGCAGGCGTATTTTCTGTTGGTGTGTTTTCGATCGGGATATTCTCTATCGGGATATTCTCGATAGGTATATATGCAGTAGGGATCTATGCTGCCCAGAGGGCCGTAAAATCACTGAGTAAAGAATGTAAGGCTGAAGATTAAGATTTAGTTATCTAATTTTAAATTAGGTAGATAATGAATTGACTTTTAATGAAAAAATGAATTAGTGTTTCAAAATCCGAGATAAATGGTGCTTTTAAATCATAGCTAAAAATATTTGGGTGAATTAGATAGGCCTGAACTTTTTAGATTAGGGCATAGGGGCATTTTAAAGGTGTTTATTAGAATAAGCCAATCTCAGTTTTAAGATTGGGTCAATTCTTGACCCAATTCAAACTCTCTTAGAGACTTTATATTAGCATATTCCTTTATATTAGTATATGTATTATATGTATTTGAGAGGAATTAGATCATGCTACAAAAAGCTTTTTCTTTTGTTCTTATAATTTAATTAATATAAGAGGTGATAAAAATGGATTTTGAAATCATTAGAGAAGATGTTAGTGAATTTCGGAATTCTAGAGAAGCGGAGGTTGATATATATACAGATGAAGAAAGTCAGAGTTTAGAAGTTTTGAATGGAAGGATACGCATATCTAGCTCAGAAATAAAAGACGTCCGCCCCGTATCGATATCTAGCAAGTATAGAATAGATGCTATACTGATTGAATTGACAAATGGATCTTTACTCTTTAGAGAGGACAACTCGTTTTTATTTGTTGTCGATCCTGAATTTGAGTACAAGAAAGATGAAGCACCCGTTATAGATATAGGTCTTGGTGAATAAAAGCCAAGAAACTTTTTTAACCATCAAGTTGGTAGAAGATATGAGTATACCAAAACATCTAAAGTAGTTAAGATATACTATAAAAGCTATGAGAGTCACAACTTTCTTAGGTTTTATACTTATCTTGTTAGGTTTAATTTTTATAGCAATTCCTCTCTCAATCCAATACATATCCATTGAAAATATACCGACTTGGTTAGTTTATGTGTATGAGGGAAAACATTTTATATTTGCAACTTCCCCGATTCTGATAGTAATAACTATACTAACACTCCTATTTAATTATATTTTAAATATTTGACGATTGTAAAAAAAGATAGAAATAAAGATTAAACGAAATTAATTCTTTAACCAAGAAGCTACTTTTTTAAATCTACATTTTTAGATGGATTACGAATTGGAGAAAACACATATAGATAAAACAACATATCAATAGTCACGAGATGTCGTAAAATTCCAAGATCTTAAGTTGGTAGAGAGAATCGGATAATAGAGGATGAATAACTCTCCTGAACGAAGAAAGCTATGATACTAGAGGTATTCTAATCATTCCCTCGCAACTACTGTTGACACTGAAATGCACAGTGAGTTAGGGGGTAACTTAAAAGGTAGATGTTTTACACTTATAGGAAGGTCCTACGAACCTCCATCGGTCCAAATACAGTGATACGGGTGGATGGACGGAAGCACCTTCCTAACTAACGGTTAGGTGTGGATGTCACTTGTAAATCCTGGTGCTAAGTCTAACTCACCGTTATTGGAGTTTTCTGGTAACAGGCCATCTTTTTTAAAAATACAAATTTTTATAGCATACATATTCTAGAAAAAGAAAAAACTAAAAGCATTTTATGAAATTATGTAAGCTCCATTATTTAATTAAATCAGAAATCATTAAAGCCTTCCAATTCAACAATAGGTAATGGTGATTTTGTATAGCTATGTTCTGAATCGAGTATTAGAGAGAATGAGTTATCATTCTTAAATAATATTGCCCCATTTATGAGTTCTATTAGCATGGCATCTATTTTGTATTTGTTTGATAAAGTAACAGGATTTATTCCTTGGATTTCATCAAGGGTAATTTTTATATTACCTTGTCCTAAGATAAGCGAATTTGTTTCTTCTTCTAAAGATATATCTAACCCAGATTCACATATCTCTTCAAATAATTTTATCTCTTCCTGAATTTTATCGAATTTCATAACAACATCAACTTGCTAGGTATTATAATATATTTTTGGAAGACTATAGTAATTACCAATTGATATATTTGTAAGCTAGCAAGTAGCTTCCTTAACATTTTTTATTTATGAAATTTAACTCTTTTGAGTGGGAAGCAAATCATTTGGAATTAAATTAAAAATAGATTTTACCTTGATTCAGGGCTAAGACTCCTTCCTTTAGGAAGAGCGGATGTCACAGATTTAAGCTATATCATAAATTTATTATAATTAAGAAGTTGGTTAAAAATGAAAGGAATAGCTAAGGATTTTTTAAAGTATAGTAAGAAACATCAAAAATATAGAGAAGAGAACTGCTTGAATATGATTGCCAGCGAGAACATTAAAAGTGAGGCCGTTCTTGAAGTAAAGAAAAGGTTTTATGATTTTGATTTCAGATATGCAGAAGGCGCAAATAAGATAAATGGAGATCCAAAAGAAAGATATTATCAAGGACAGAAGTTTTCTAGAGAAATGGAGAAGTTGACTTCTTCTGCTTTTAGAAAACTATTTGATGTAAATTTTGTTGAACCTCGACCGATTTCCGGCTCTACCGCTAACCAAGCTACTTTTAGAGGTCTCTCAAATTACAATGGTAATAAAATGATGTCAATGCCATTATCGACTGGAGGTCACATAACTCATGATTATGCAGGATTAGCTGGTAAAGTTCTTAACTTGGAAATATCGAATCTCGTATTCAATAGTGATGAATTCAATATTGATATAGATGAATCAAAAAAGAAAATAAGGGAAGAAGAACCTTCGATAATAGTTCTTGGCGCCTCTTTATTTCCATTCTCACATCCAGTGAAAGAAATTTCATCTGTTGCAAAGGAAGTTGATGCTTTTGTTGTTTATGATGCAGCACATGTATTAGGGCTTATATCAGGAGGAAAATTCCAAGATCCTATAGGAGAAGGTGCGGATTTTGTAAGTTCATCAACTCATAAGACATTTCCAGGAGGTCAAAGAGGCGTAATATATGGAGATATATCGAACGGTAGACTAGAAGAAGCAGCAAGATATATACAGAATGCTACGTTTCCTTTTTCCCTATCTAATCATCACTTACTCAGCATGGCTGAAAATATAGTTGCTATACTAGAAATGTGTTTTTATGGCGAAGATTACGCAGAACAGACAATTGAAAATGCAAAGAAGTTGGCAGAATCATTGTATGAGAATGACATTTTTGTAATCGGGGAAGATAAAGGATTTACTGAAAGCCACCAAATAGTAATTGATGTTGAAGATTATGGAAGAGGTAACAAAGTTGCTACGAAACTTGAAGAATCTAACATAATAGTCAACAAAAATATTTTGCCCTGGGATGACCAATCTAACAAATTAGATCCATCAGGACTTAGAGTTGGCGTACAAGAGCTAACTAGAAATGGCTTTAAAGAAGAAGACATGGAACAGTTTGCAGGATACATCTCTTCAGTTATCAAAGGTGAGGAAAGGCCCAAAAATATACGGCCTAAAGTACTTAAAAAGGTAAAAGATAAAAAGCTAGAATATGGTTTTAAGTCACTGCAAGAGATGGAATCTAAGATAGATGATTTTTTTGAAATATAGATCAAGCGAAAAAATATAGGTTGTTAGGTGTAAAAAAAATCCTAAATATATATGTAGTGATTTACACCTATTTTAACAAAAGTATGGGGGTAGGTTTTAGGTATTACGAATACAAACTCCTACCTGTAGTACCACTTTATTCTTCAAGCCCAGTATTGATATATCTGTATTAATACTACCATCAATAATAGCATAAAAATCCATGAAGCCACTGCCCTTTTGACCATTTTTTCTGCTCTTTCTTTTTCCCACCATCGTTTTGGCCAAACATCCTGAAATACGAATGTTGCAATGCTAGACAAATTAATACTTATAAAATTTACAAGGAACAGTATTGAGGAACCTAATGCGAAACTGTATAATCCATTACCTATTAGCAAGCCTGTAACAACTAATGGTGGAAGAAGAGCAATTGCTATCATAACACCTACTAAAGCTTGAGACACGCCTTTTGTGATAGAAAGTGATCCAGCTATACCTGCAGATAAGGCCAAAAGTATGTGGAGTAAGCTTATATCAGTTCTAGTAGCTATTTGAGGAGAAGTAGGATCTATGGATAGCATTAACCCAAAAATTATTCCGATAAATATGGGAAAAACAAACCCAGTTAGAGCTATCGCCCAAGATCTTTTAATAAGATCTACATCAGCTAAAGTTGTAGCAAGAGAAATACCCATAGAAGGAGTTATTAGAGGGGCTATCACCATTGAACCGACTATGACTGGGATATCATTATATATTATACCAACAGCTGCAACAATAGATGCTATTATAACAAGTACTATATAAGTATATGAGATTTCAACCTCATCGCTAAGGCTTCTGTATATTTCTTCTATTGATACTCTGCCGCTGTTTTCTTCATCTTCTCCTTTTTCTTCTATTTCTTCACTTTTTTCTTCCTCTTCCTCAGGCCTTGGTAATGTAGCTTCTATAGAATATATATTAATTCTGAAAAATTCTGAATCAGTGATTTTTTTTTCCAATGCCTCTATTGCTCCATCTACGCTCTCGCAATCCAGAAGTATTTTTGTTATATTCTCTCCATCTAACTTACCTGATTTTATATCGAAGGTTATAACCTTAGCTTCATCCAAAATCTCTTTTATGTTTTTTGGTTCTTCTTGGTGATATATTTCTAAAATCCTTAAAGACATTTGTTAATTAACCTCATACAGTATATCTATAAAACCATGTCTACGTATTTATACATTTTTTAAGGGTTTTCAAAAGTATTTATTTTTAACTTTTTGTTAATATTGAACTCTTCTTCTGGCTAAGGACAGAGAGTTTTAAAAATAATAAACTTCTTCGGTTGGATGTATCTCTATACCCTCATCATTTATTTCATAAGGATGCACTTTTTTACTATGGTCTGAACCTCGCATTTTATAAATTTCTAGACTTCTAACCCTAATCCCTTCTTCTCTTTTGTAGTATAATCTAATAGTACCATCTGTAACGAATTCCTCTATTCCAAAACGACTCATTTTTTCAGGGTCATCAACTTCAGCAGTCATCAAAGCAGTAAGACCTATAGCCTCCAAAGTTGCAGATAGTCTTAAAAGCTCCAATCTTAACTCAGATTTTTCTCCTATTCCAAAGGCTAGTGCAGTTGTGGAATCGATTAAGCACCTTTTGGCATTTATCTCTTCTTGGACATCCATTATACTGTTTATAATTGATTTTATATCAAAGGGTTTGACTTCGACATATCTTTCATCGCTTGGTAATCCAACTTTTGCAGCTGTAGCGTCTATTATTGCTAGCATATCATCATCTTCAAGCTCCTCTAGATTCATACCAAAGTTCTTCATATTTTCTCGTACTTTATCAGGCCCCTCTTCCGTGGCTACCAGTATCCCAGGCTCCTCATATTTTTTTGCACCATTATATAAAAATTGGCTTCCGAATATAGATTTTCCAGCTCCTGCATTACCAGAAACAAGGAATGGACGTCCTTTTAGCAGTCCTCCCCCACATAATTCATCAAACCCCTCTATTCCTACCGGAACTCTTTCTCGGGGAGCTTTTTTACTTATTTCTTCCTCTTCTGATAATGGATCTTCTCCACCAAAGTCGAAATTTTCTTCAGCCATCTGCTTATTCCCTTTTGTTTTTTAACACATAACATTTTTAACTTTCTTTTTATTTATAGTATTTTTTTAATCACTTGCCTCTACTTTATCAGTTATCTGTTAATTTGTTTTTTCTTAATATTCTTCCAAGTAAGTCAGTATATCCCATATAAGAAATGGTTTTTTTGTATATGTGAAAATCTCTTTTTGTAATAAGAAGCTTGGACAATTCATATCCATCTAGTCCAATTTTTTAGGTGCTATCATGGAAGTGACGTGTAGAGCTACCGACATTTCGTAGATATTTCTTAAAGTTCTTACCTGGTCACCGAATTCACGATGAAATAAAGATCCAATGGGAAGGGTGAGTTGTTGCTACGGAGTTCTAACCACTTCTTGTAACTGTCCACAACTCACGAAGTACCTAAAAGGTTCTGGCCCTTCTGTCTGACTTAAATCCGAATAAAACCTTATTTCATACCTGTCTTGAGCTTGTTACCTAAAAGCTGTATTGAAACTACTTAGTTGTTGGATGTATTCTCTCCAAAGAAAAGATTTTATCCAACTGTTAGGATAGAATATTAATTATGGCATTATACTTAGCACATAGTCCTGTAATAAATTAATCTTTATATCAGCAATTTTTAAGGGGGTCTTTATAAGGTGTTTTAATCTTCAGAACCAATCTCTAAATTCTAATTCTCTTTATTTTAATTCAGAATATTGTCTATGATATTATTCTATTGAATTTTTTCCAAATATATATCGAATCTTGCTCCACCTAGAGTAGAGTCTTCAACTTCAATTTTTACTTCGTTTTGTTTTGCTATTTCTCCTATCATGTAATATCTAACTCCACCAACTCCACTCGTTTCTCCCGTATATGGCATTCCAGAAAGTATATCTTTAACATTTTTAGAAAGTTTTTCACCATCGTCTTCAATATTAATTATTATTTTATTTCTTTCATCGTAAGTATTTACATTGAATCTACTACATTTACCAACTTGAATTCTAGTCTTTAATATCTGAGAAAGCAGGACATCTAAAGAGTAGTTTCCTTTAACTCTACCAATACATTCTTTATACTCTTTTTCTATTCTAACTTTTTTCTCTTTTGCTAAATCTGAAACCTCTTCTATGGCATTATCCAGCATATTAAAAGCATCTTTTTCTGCATTCCAATCTACTTTCTCTATTTCGTCGAGTTCTCTTGCCAAGTTTAAAATATCATCTACTTCTTTTCCAGCCTCTATAGCTTTATCCAAATATTTTTTACGTTCTTCGGTAATATCCATTTCTTCTTTAAGTAATTGCATATACCCTTGAACAGTTTGACATTTGCTCCTGATATCTTGCTTAAGCAATGTATTTAATGATTTCCTTTTTTCCTCTATCTCCTTTCTAGTTCTAATTTCACCCTCTTTTTCATTTATCAATTTTGCAAAAGAAACATTAATATACCCTATTAAACTGCTAATTGTCAGGCATAGAATGAAAAACATGGAAATCTCAAGTGCGAATATATAGATTGTATCAAGAAATAATTTTATGTAATATGACATTGAAAGGATTGCTAAGGAAAAGGTAGCTAGTATTGCCGGGAAAAGATTCAATCTTTTAAAATAAAAACCGCTCGTTAATGATAGGGGTATAAATATTGTAATTAGATAATAGTTAAAATTAGATAATCCAGTAAGTGAAATAAGATGTATTATGATTCCAAAAAATGTGAATATTAGAATAGAAACTAAGTTTTTTTCCCCAAAACTCTAAACCCCATATTCGTTCATAGAAAGACTCCAAAATTTCTCCTAAAAACCTCACTTTAACCCTCTAATTTATTTGACATAGTTCTTCCCAAACGAACTTCAAACATAGCCTCTCATAATTCTAAATCGTTTACTTCTACAATACCACTAGAGATCTATTTTATTTCTTTAAATCATGAACACATTATAAGGTCAGTAAAATACTTCACACAACACTACGGTTTATTGACAAATACCTTAAGAACTTAGAGAATTGATTTAACATTTTTCTTTTAGTTAGTGTTTTTGTTTCTTTCATCTAGTATTTCTTAAAACACTGTTATTATTTTGTGTTGGTATATTATGTTAGGGATTATTATTTAGAGCGCTCCCTTTTTAAGTAGTTTACGACTTCTTTCGATGCTTTGACATGGAACTATCTTGTGTGCATCTATGTCGAGTTATAGTATCTTGTTTGCTACTTCTATGTCGGTAGCTCAAGGTAACTAGTTATGTATATTTGTATCCTGATTTATTTCATGTATATTATTGAGATGCATCGTTAATTACAAGGTTTTCTGTCTTTTCTTGTAGTTCTTTTCTGGCTGCTAGGTCGTTTTCTATAAATATTGCCTCATATCCAATTTTGTAGCAACTTTTCAATTTACTTTCCCCTTGTCTTCCATAGCCAACAATTATCATGTGATTCTTTATCTCATCTCAGGGATAGGGTCCCCTTATTCAGGTATAATATACAGCCCGATAGTGAAGGAAAAATACAAAACAATAGATCACACAGTTATAGGATAACTAATGAAGTGTGATACAGAATCATGAAGGCATACCGAGTATTCACTTCAATACCACCTTATATTCTGTACAAAATACAGATGAGATTTGTTTTCAGATGAAGTGGTTACAGTATTAAAGAAACAATTAGATAACATTGCAGAAAGCCAAAAAATTACCATTTTGAATAAGGAGTGTAATTTAGACCATATTCTGTTTAGAGGAACTCCTATGACCAACCTTTCGAAGATCGTAAATGCTTTCAAAGGTGCAACGAGTAGAGAACTGAGGAGTGACTTCTCTAAAATTAAGAAACATGAATCTCTATGGTCACCTACATACTTCCTTACTACTACTGATGAAGTAACTCTAAATCAACTTAACGGATATGTGGAGAATCAAAGAGATGAAATCGACTAAGATTTACAAGCTTAAGATAAAAACCTGAATTAGGGTAAAGTCTACAAGATGAACCAGATGATGAGACAGTAATGACTTTTAACCACTGATGGATAAAAAATTGAGAATAAGTTTTGAACTTTTTAAATATTACTGAAAGGTCAGGCAGAATGCCCCCGTCTTCAGGTGGAGGATGAATGCCGATATCAAAGTTTATAAGTTGTAAGATGATGATGTATAGTAAGTGGTCATAGTT
>SL_8KL_010_SEDDRAFT_10003568_pt1 | contig 12798 bp, 15 predicted proteins | sample SodLakKL_010_SED_4_FD_11160 | JGI IMG/M metagenome (IMG submission 11160) | reverse complement strand
CTAAAGGAGTTTTTTGGTTCTCAGTTAAATCAGCTCCAGGGTTTTCCACCCTTATTTTTGATCTTTTTTTCCAGCTTACAGGAGGAGTTCCTGATTGCTCCATAAAGACCCCATCCCAGCAGCAGGCCGGCTATACCGTAGATAATGCCCTCTCCACTGGTAGGTAAACCCGGGGTATAATGGCGCAGGGTCTGATGGGCGATTTCCCAGTCTACTACCTGCAGAAAAACGGCCCAGCGGGTAAAAGGGTTTGCCTGCTGCAGGCTGTTAAAGGCAGCTTCCAGGGTTTCCACCCGGCTCAGCATTTCTACCATAACTTCTCCCGAAGATTGAAAAACTGGATTGTCGGCAGCGATATGGCGGTCAATATATTGTTCCAGGCTGATGCCCAGGTGATCTGCAGCCAGCTGGTACTTCCTGATAACTCCCTGCGCTTCCTGCAGATGGCCACCCAATCTCTGGGCATACTGGCTAAAAAACTGGGGAAACTGGGCCATCCCAACCGCCCCCAGTATTGATAACAGGCGGTCCAGAATTCCAGTGCAAAAATTACCAAGATGCTTTTTGAGCTGCTGCATACGAGTTCCTCCTTAATATGAGGTTAGGCAGGAATGCCCGTATTCCTGCTGTGAGAATAATAAAAACAAAGGGAGGCGTAAAAAATGTCCTGGAATGGAACCATCGTTTTTTTGGGTAGTTCTGATCTGGATGACAATGCGGTCTTTTATCGGGACACCCTGGGACTCAAGCTATTTAAGGATCAGGGTGTATGCCGGATTTATGAAGTTCCTGGAGGCGGATATCTGGGTTTCTGCACTCACCTGGAAAAAACTCAGCAGGGTAAGGCCCCGATTATTACCATCCTGGCTGAAGATGTTGATTATTGGTACAGTATATTAAAGGACTGCGGCTGGGAGATAGAAGATGAACCCCGCCTGAACCCCAAATTCAACATCTATCACTTTTTCACCAGGGATCCTGACGGGTACACAGTGGAAATTCAAAAATTTTTATAGAAAGCCAGGAAAAACAAGGGTGTCAAGGTTCTGTTTTCTTGATAGAAAGAGGAAAGAGAGGGAAAAAAAGGGAAGCCGGATATCAGGTTTGTTTTTTTCCAAATGAAAGATATTTGGGGAATGGGTCCACGGAAAGAAAAGATTGAAGTCCCGCAGGGGGATAAACAGGAAAATAATTTCTTCAGGCAGGAGTATTGTTGATAGTACCACAGGTATTTCTGCATTTTTCCTAAATATTTGTCCCACTTAAAGAAGGGATATTGGCTTTTATATTGAAAAGTATCTGAGGAGGGAGACCAAATTATTTCAAAGGGGGATTTTTTAGTGAAAAAGTTTATGCTGGTTTTTCTGATTATGGCTCTTGTTATTCCTGCCACTGCAGCCCTGGCCCAGGAACAGGAGCCGGTATCGGGAGGAACTTTCCACCGGGGAATGGTTATCAGCCCCAGGGGAATGTTTAACCCCATTCTGTACACCGAAACCTATGACGCCGAGGTTATTACTGCAGTTTATGATAGCCTGGTAACTGCCAACCGTGAACTGGAAATAGTGCCCCAGATTGCAAAAGACTGGGAGTTCTCAGAGGATGGCCTGGAGTTAACTTTTTATCTGCGCGAGGGAGTAAAATTCCATGATGGAGTCGAACTCACTGCTGAGGATGTTAAGTTTACCTTCAAAACCATACTGCATCCCCACTACTCCGGGGTTCGCTATGGAGATTTTGCGGTTCTCAAGGGAGCAGAAGCATATAATGCTGAAGAAGTAGATTATGTAGAGGGCATTGAAATAATTGACGATTACACCATTCGGTTTACCACCGAAAGGGTTCATGCTCCCCTTCTGAGCGAATTCACCTACGGAATTCTTCCCTCCCACATCCTTGGTGATGTGCCCGTAGCTGAGCTGGAAGCTCACGAGTTCAATCAGAATCCCATAGGAGCAGGACCTTTTAAATTTAATGAGTTCCGCCCTGATCAGCACGTTGTTCTGGATGCATTTGAAGATTATTATCAGGAAGGGCCCTACCTGGATAGAATGGTTTATCAAATTGTCGATGACGAAGCCCGGCCCGTATATCTCCGCCAGGGACGTCTGGACTTTGTAGGTATTTCTTCCGAGCAAATTGACATGGTTCAGGCTCTCGATTTCGTCGATGTTTTTGATTATGAAGCTCTTGGTTACAGTTATATTTGCTTTAACCTGAGGCAGGAGCGCTTTGATGACAATCGAGTTCGCCAGGCCGTTGCCTATGGCTTTGACCGCCAGACGGTAGTGGATATAATTTACGATGGTTATTCCAAGGTGGCCAATGCTCCGATGCCTACCGTTTCCTGGGCTTTTACTGATGAAGGGATCAATGAATATCCTTATAATCCAGACCGCGCTATTGAGCTGATGGAAGAGGCAGGATGGGAACGCGGGGCCGATGGTGTCTGGGAAAAAGAGGACATGCGGATGGAATTTGAATTCCTTTATACTGAAGCCACCCGGGCCCAGGAGCAGAGCATGATCCTGTTCCAGCAAAACATGGAGGATATCGGGTTTAAAGTTAACCTGCGGCCAATGGAATTCTCGGCTGCTGTCGATCGTATTGATGCTCGTGAATTTGATGCCTTTACCCTGGGCTGGAGCCTTGGTGTGGACCCCGACCCCTATGGCATCTGGCATTCAACCTCCCTCTGGAATGATGCCGGCTGGGTAAATGAGCGCTCTGATGAACTGATTGAAAAAGGTCGTCAGACTGTGGATCAGGAAGAGCGGGCTGAGATTTATGCTGAATGGCAGCGCCTGATGAATGAAGAACTGCCTAATGTATTCTTCACCTATAGTGTTAGCGTAGCTGCTGCTAACGAGAGGCTGATGGGAATTGATCGCGATCCCGGTCCCCAGGGACTTTTCTGGACCGAGATTCTGCACGAACTGTGGATCCCTGCTGACCGCCAGTAAAAGGCAGCAGACAAAAAAAAATTGCGGAATGGCAGACCATTTGCGTCTGCCATTCCCCAATTAATAAGCTGGAGTGATGCAAGATGATGACCTATTTAATCCGGCGAGTGGTTTTCCAGGGGATCCCTGTCTTAATTGGGTTTACTTTTCTGGTTTTTTTAATGATAAACTTTGCTCCCGGGGATCCGGTTACTCACCTGAGGGGGGTACCCGATCTGGACCCCCGGGTGATTGAACAGCAAAAAACCCGGTTGGGACTGGACCGTCCTCTGATAGTAAGGTACTTTGACTGGGTGGGAGAATTGTTACAGGGCAATCTGGGTCGATCTTTCGATAGTGCCCGGCGCCCCGTTGCCGATTTGATAAAAGAAAGAATGCCCGTGACCATTCTTTTATCGGTTTCCAGTATTATAATTGGCTGGGGGGTAGGTATTCCCGTCGGTATCTATTCTGCGCGCCGGCAGTATTCCCTGAGTGATTACACGATTACTTTTATGGCTTTTGTGGGGGTTTCTATTCCAAACTTTTTTTTCGGCCTGATCCTGCTNTATATTTTTGCCCTGATTTTAAATGTTCTTCCCGCCGGAGGTTATTTCCGACCAGGTGAAGATTTTACCTTTCTGGGCATGCTCAGTTATTTAATAATGCCTGCTTTAACCCTGGGTCTGGCCAGCATTGCCAGTATCACTCGTTATATGCGCAGCAGTATGCTGGAAGTGATCAATCAGGATTATCTCCGAACTGCCCGGGCTAAAGGTTTGCGGGACCGGGTTGTTATTTACAAGCATGCCCTGCGTAATGCGCTGATTCCAATTCTAACCCTGATGGGTTTCATGGTGCCCCTTATTTTCTCCGGGGCGGTCATTACCGAGCAGGTTTTTTCCTGGCCCGGACTGGGAAGAATGGTAATTGATGCTACCCATCAGAGAAATTATCCCCTGATGATGGGGATTACCCTGGTTTTTGGGGTATTAACTTTCCTGGGAAACGTTATTGCAGATATTGCCTATGCGATAGCGGATCCCCGGATCAGGTATGATTGAGGAGGGCGATTATCTTGGCTGAATATAATGAAGAGCAAATTTTATCGAGGCGCAATATTGAATCTCCCTGGCGGGTTGGCTGGCGGCGCTTTAAAAAGAACCGGGTAGCCCTGCTGGGAGCAATATTTCTGATCATTTTCATTTTTCTGGCCGTGTTCGCGCCCTACCTGACTCCTCATGATCCAACCCGGGCTGATTTTCTTAAACGTAATGAAGCCCCGTCTGCAGAGCACTGGCTGGGAACTGATGAAATGGGACGGGATGTCCTGACCCGGGTCCTGCATGGAGGGAGAATATCCCTTTCTGTTGGACTGGTAGCGGTTTCAATTACGATGGGGATTGCACTGATACTGGGCCCCATTGCCGGTTATGTTGGTGGTTTTACCGATACCCTTATAATGAGGATGGCCGATATATTTTTAAGCTTTCCCTTCCTGATACTGGCCATCACTGCTTCGGCCCTCCTGGGCCCCAGTATTTACAATGTTATGATCATTTTAGGGGTGATCTCCTGGCCGGGACCCTGTCGTCTCCTGCGGGCAGAATTTTTGAAGTTGAAAAATCAGGATTTTGTCCAGGGAGCTATTGCCCTGGGGGCCGGGCATCGGCGAGTTATCCTGATTCATATTTTGCCCAATGCCATTCCACCCCTTTTAGTGGCTGCCACCCTGGGGGTAGCCAGCACCATAATTGGTGAAGCAGGCTTGAGTTTCCTGGGACTGGGAGTTCCACCTCCCGCACCCTCCTGGGGCAATATGCTGAATTCCGCCCAGGCCCTTCATATTATGGAAGGTATGCCCTGGATGTGGTTGCCCCCGGGAATTGCTATTTTCCTGGCTGTTTTGAGTATTAATTTCATGGGAGACGGACTACGAGACGCTCTCGACCCCAAACAGGAGTAAGGGGAGGCATTGCCATTGATTGAAAGCAGGGATTTTTCCAGCCTGAAAGTTAAACTTTATTACTATCTATCGCGGGATCGTTTAGAAGATGCAACCAGCAAAGGTTTGCAACCAGAAGAACCTTCTACTATTCTTGGTTCAGAGGTCCGGAAAACCCCCTGTGTTTTCTGTTATCTGCAGCCTGAAGATGAACTCTGGGGTTTTGCAGAAAAAGAAGATTATAAGCTGCTTCAGGTGCGAGTCGATCCCCAACTTTGCGTTGTGGCTGATCAGGCCCTGTTCCTGAAAGGCTGGGAGTTTGTAAAGGGCGATTATTCCCCCGGCGGTTCTTATGAAATGGCCAGGGAATGGATTTCCCGCTATGATCAACAGGTTTTGCCTCTGAAATTTTATCGGCAGGGGATGTTGGAGGCCCCGGAAGTCCTGGTCCGGAGCAGGATCCCCCCTGAAGATATTAAAGTTGCGAAATGAGAAAGGAAGGCAGGTTTTCCTGCCTTCCTTTTAGTAACGAACGATATTTTCTTTGAAATTCCTGATTCCCCCCCTGGGGTTTTTCACATCTCCCAGGTAGCGGGGAATAATGTGAATATGCAGGTGAAAAATGGTTTGACCGGCAACTTTTCCCAGATTGATTCCAATATTGAAGCCATCTGGATTGTATTTGCCCTGCAGGTAATCCCGAACTTCTCTGGTTAAACTGTTTAAAGCCAGAACTTCTTCATCGGTTGCAGAAAAAACATCCGGGAAGTGTCTTTGGGGAATTAAAAGCATGTGGCCCTGATTAACCGGGTACCTGTCGTAAATGGCAAAAGCCAGTTTATTTTCCAGGATGATTTTGCGGGAGGGATAATTGCAAAAAACACAGTCTTTGGCCATAAAAAACCTCCTCAATCAGGGGGATAATTCTGGGTATCAAGGGATTCTACCTGAACGGAATAATCAAAAGCAGGGGGGGCTTTTTCAACAACCTGACCCTCAATTTCGCCGATTAAGGGAAGGTCGGCCGGAGGAGCAACACCCTCCAGCTTGATTTTCTTCAGATCTTCGGTTATTAAAACCAAGATATCATTTTCCAGTTGTAGACGCCCCCTGGTCTGCACCCGGTCGTTTTCCTCAAGAGAAGGCAGGGGCTTAGGATGGCGAAAAATATTGCCCAGCCCTCGGCCGTTGTGAAAAACCAGGACAGGCCTGGAATTTTCAATGACTATTTCACCCCAGAACTGCAGGGTGGTTCTTTCCGGGGGGATCCAGTCCAGAACCTGACCCCTGACCCTGATTTCATTTCCTTCATCCTGGAGAATCCCGCTGACCTGATAAGCTTCCAGCTGGGGATCACGCCGATAGGTTCCACTCAGGCGAATTTTACGTCCGGCGAAGGCTTCGGGGTCCGCCAAAACCGAACCAATAGTGGTAAAAGGATATATGCTTTCTGTTGGGGTACAACCCCCGAGGATAATCAGAGTTAGAATCAGGGAAAAATATTTAAGCTTCATGGGATCACCTACTAAAAACTTTTTGCTATACTGATTTGTTAGTTATCAATTCTCTTTTTCCACATAATCGCCTTTCTTCCTTCACGGGTTGGAAAAAAAATTATCAGGCAGGACCGGCAATGGGAATGGAGAAATAAGCTAAGAAGGAAAATGAAAGAGCAGGGAGGCCAGCCTTATGATGCCAGAAAAAAGACGGTTCGGAAAGTTTTTGAGAGAAGAATTAAAAAAAAGGAACCCCCTTTTTTCCCGGGAAAATGTTTCCGCTTCTGATTGTAAGCTTTATTTGCAGGAAATTCCTCAACTGTGGGGGGACCTGGGTCCCCTAACTGAAAATTTTCAATTGGAGATAATGCAGGGGAAGAACATCTGTTTTTTAAGAACCTTAAGCCGAGAAGAAAAGAAAGAACTGGAACTGGCCCGGATTCCCCTGGAAACAGGCCGGGAAGGAAAAGGGTCAGATCTGTTGCAGTTAACCTGGCTTTTGATCCTCGAATCATGGGATCAACTTCTGGCCCGGCGACTGGAAAAAGAAAAAGGGGAAATGCACCTGGACTGGTTGATCACCTTCCAGGAAAAGGAGTATGCTCGATTAACTGATGAAATGGAGGGTTGAAGGGAAGATGGCCGGAAATGAAAAGCTTTTAAAAATGAAAAAATTTGCTGAAAAGTATGCAGAAAAATCAGGTTATCGGTTGAATCCAGACCCCGAAATTCTGGAGATGATCCTGGAGGGCCTGGTTAATAACAAAGAGGAATATGGGCGTCAGTACTGCCCCTGCCGTTCTGTGAGTGGAGATCCGGAGGAGGATCGCAAAAAGATCTGTCCCTGCTTCTGGCATCATCAGGAAATAAAAGAGGATGGAAAGTGTCATTGTCAGCTTTTCCTGGCTCCAGCAGAAAGTGATTGAAATTACGCATATAATTAATTAAAATATCTGGATAACAAACCGGTAACAGGGAGGAAAAATGATGGAGCTTTATTTTTTTAACACCAAAACCAGGAAGAAAGAGCTGTTTCAACCCCAACAACCTCCCCGGGTGGGCTTATATGTCTGTGGACCTACCGTTTACGATTATGCCCATATTGGTAATTTGCGCGCCTATGTTTTCTCGGATATTCTGCGGCGAGTCCTGGAATATAATAATTTCCAGGTACATCAGGTAATGAATATTACCGATGTGGGGCATCTGGTGTCGGATGCAGACGAAGGAGAGGACAAAATGCTGGTGGGCGCCCGCCGTCAGAAAAAATCTCCCTTTGAAATTGCCGACTACTTTACTGAGGCCTTTTTTAATCACACCCAGCGCCTGAACATCAAGGACCCCACTATTGCCTGTCGGGCGACAGATCATATTCAGGAAATGATTGATTTTGTCCAGGTTCTCCTGGACCGGGGTTATGCTTATGAAATCAGCGATGGGATTTATTTTGATATTTCCCGTTTTCCCCATTATGGAAAACTATCCAGATTGAACCTGGAAGAGCAGCTGGAAGGGGCCCGGGTGGAAGTGAATCCCGAGAAAAAACATCCTGCTGATTTTGCCCTGTGGAGAAAAGCTCCGGCCAATCACATCATGCAGTGGCCCAGCCCCTGGGGCATGGGTTATCCCGGCTGGCATATTGAGTGTTCAGCCATGGGTCTCAAATACCTGGAGGGTTTCTTCGATATTCATACCGGGGGAGTTGATCATATCCCCATCCACCATGAAAATGAAATTGCCCAGAACTGGGGGTTTACCGGGAAAGAAGTTGTTCGTTTTTGGATGCACAGTGAATTTCTCCAGGTCGAGGGGGGCAAAATGGCCAAGAGCCTGGGCAATATCTATACCCTGGAGGACCTGGAAGAAAAGGGCTTTGACCCCCTTGCTTTTCGCTACCTGCTCTTAAATGCTCATTATAGAAAGAAGGTTAATTTTACCTGGGAGGCCCTGGAAGGGGCTCAGAGGGCCCTGGAGCGTTTAAGAGAGAATTTCCTGCGGTTTAAAGAGGCTTCTCCCGGCCGGGGGAATCAAAAAGGGCCAGAACAATTCCGAACCGAAATAGAACGGGCTTTTAACGATGACCTTAATGTGCCCCGGGCCCTGGCTTTAACCTGGGATATATTGCGGGGAGAAGACCCTACCCTCGAATATTATAAATTATTACTGGAGGTAGACCGGGTCCTGGGGCTGGGCCTGGAACAGGTCGAAAGGCCCCCGGTAGAGGAAATCCCCGGGGAAATTAAGAAGCTGATTGAGCAGCGAGAAGAGGCTCGAAAAAAGAGAAACTGGGAAGAAGCTGATGCCATTCGGGATCACCTTGAAGAACAGGGGATCCGCTTAATTGATACTCCCCAGGGAGTTCGCTGGGAACGCATAAAAAAGAAAGGTTCATAAAGCCGCAAACTCTGAAAAAGAGGTTTGGAGTGCTACAGGCTAACCGGACACCAAGAAAGGGCTATTTCTCCATCGGATGAAGTTTTTCACCCATTTTGTTTCTTGCCCGAAAATTTAATTCTAAACAATGATATTCAACATATTTTTCATGCTTCTCAGGCAGCCTGAGAACGGCTTTGTTCTCTCTCAAACTCAACTGGAGACATATAACCCAAAGAGCTATGAATGCGGCGAGAATTATACCAGGTTTCTATATATTCTATTATAGCCAGGCGAGCTTCAGCCCTGGATCTAAAGCGACGACCATGAATGAGTTCTTTTTTCAAGGTAGCAAAGAATGATTCCATGCTGGCATTATCATAGCAATCTCCCCTGGCCCCCATGCTTTGCCTGATACCGCAAGCTTCAAGTATTTCCTGATAGGCATAGGCCGCATACTGGGATCCCCGATCAGAATGAAATATGAGTCCTTTGGAAGGCTTTTCCCTTTTGATGGCCTGTTCAATAGCATCTAGAGTTAGCTGCTTTGTCATCCGACTATCCAAGGCCCACCCAACTACCTTTCTTGTAAATAAATCCTCTATCGCGGCCAGATATAGCCAACCCTCATCTGTAGGAATGTAAGTTATATGCCCAACCCATTTTTCATTCTGGGTTTTTGCCTGGAAATCTTTTTTCAATAAGTTTGGTGCTATAGGGAAATGATGCTTGGAATTAGTAGTTGCTTTAAATTTCCGTTTTTGACGGCATACCAGGCCATCCTCCTGCATAAGCCTGGAAACTCGGCGATTACTGCATTTAATCCCTTTTCTCTTTAATACTTTTTTAATCCGCCTATGGCCGTAAGTTTTACGCGATTCATTGAATATTTCTCTAATCTCAATGGTCAATATCTGATCTTTCTGTTGTTTGAAACTGACTGGGCGATTAAGCCAGTCATAATAAGAGCTCCGGCTTATTTCAAAAATCTGGCACATCTTTCTAACGCGAAATTCGGAGCTATGTTCATGAATGAACTGGAGCTTTATTTCGCGTCTTTGCTGAAGATGCCCATAGCCTTTTTTAATATAGCATTTTCCTCCTCGAGATCATGGACTTTCCTTAGGATTTTTCTTCGTTCTTCATCTTCGGGAGTGAGATTGCCCTTGCCTGGAAAGACCTGGTTCCCATTCTCATTAAATTGTCTTACCCAACGCCGGACAGTAGTTGCTGTTACTCCAATATCTTTGGCAACTTCAGCAGGCTTTTTCCCCAGTTCATTAACAAGTCTAACAATTTCTTTCTTGTATTCGGAAGTAAATTTAGATGGGGTTGCCATTAATAACACATCCTTTCGACTGGCTCTATTATAGCAACCTTTCTTGGTGTCCAGCAAACCGAGGACATTCGACCGGCAGAAATACCATCTTTTTATCAATTCACAAAACCCAATGAAATACAAAAAGAAGCCCTGGGGTGTCTGGGAATTGATGGAGATAAGTTACTTGGTAGACAGAAAAATAATTTGAAAAGTCTTTAGAGTTCTCTAATAATGGTAGTTTTGTGTTTACAAAGGGGGTAACTTCGGCCTAATGTTGCTTTTGCTTATGGGTTTCTTATTCTTTTTTTAAGAGGCAAATAAAGAGGGAAAGAGGCGAAAAATAAAGAATAGGGTTCTCAAGACAAACAATCCGGAAATAGTTGAGATCCCTATTAGTAGTTATTTTATGTTAGGAAAAAGTTATTGGAAATTATTCCAGTGAATTTTTTAAAAAGAAGGTCCCTTAATCCAATCCCATATTCACAAACATAGGAAAATGGAACCCCGACAACAAGGTTTCTATTCCTTTAAAAATAATTAGCTCTGGAGGTTAATTATGGATACAAATAATAAGGTAAAAATATTGGGAACCATCCAGGATGGTGGCCTGCCCCAGGCCGGCTGTTATTGTCAATACTGTAACAATGGCCGAGAAGGAATTTACGGCAAAAGGTATCGAGCATCTATTGCCCTCGTGGATCAGGAACAAAAATCCTGGCATCTTTTTGAAGCCACCCCTGATCTGGCTGGCCAAATTGATATTGTCAAAGACACCTATCCCGAAATAGGTTTGATGGACAGTATTTTTTTAACCCATGGGCACATTGGTCACTATACGGGGTTAATTTACCTGGGGCGTGAAACTTTATCAACAAAAAACATTCCGGTATATGCGGGAAAGAAAATGGGAGAAGTTCTGGAAAACCATATTCCCTGGAAACAGCTTGTGGAGCTTAAGAATATTGAACTAAAAAAATTGGAAGACTCGACGCCTGTTAACTTAGGGAAGGGTTTACAGGTAATTCCCCTTGAAGTTCCCCACCGTAATGAATACAGTGAAACTTTTGGGCCTGGAAGGCCCACGAAAAAAACTCCTTTTTATTCCTGATATTGATACCTGGGATAACTGGAAGGACAATTTAGAGAAACTTATTCCAAATATGGATTACTTGCTTTTAGACGCAACCTTTTACTCAGAGGATGATACATCAATTATTGCCAAACCTTCTGAAGTCCCTCACCCAAAGGTAACTAAAACCATGGACCTATTTCAACCATTTGTCGACAGGGGTGAGGTGGAGGTTATTTTCATTCACTGTAACCATAATAACCCTCTTGTGGATCCTGATAGTAAGGAAAACAAAGAGGTGCAAAGGAGAGGTTTTAAGGTAGCCATTGAGGGCATGGAATTGGAATTTTAGGTAGGGGTATTGAATTTTGAATTAGAAAAATGAAGAGAGAATTTTTCTGATGAGCCCCTTACTGGAAATCTGTACACCGAGATCTATTCGAATGGAACTGGGTAACTTGAAGTCCTGCCGCAACTGGGAATTTGGGTTCTTATTGATGGGAGGATTTACAAAATGAGAAAAGTATTACTGTATTTTATTGCAGGATTAACCCTTGTTTTGATAGTAGGAATAATTTCCTTCCAGTACAGTCGTTCCTGGGAGCGATCATTATTTATTGATCCTATATATAGGATTAGTAATGATGAAAAAGTAATCGCTCTTACCTTTGATGATGGACCATCAGAAATAAGAACACCAGCCCTGCTTGATCTTCTAAATGAATACAATGTAAAAACTACCTTCTTTATGTTGGGGGAGAAAATCGAAAAATACCCTGATATTGCCCAAGCAGTTTTCACCCAAGGACATCTTATTGGAAACCATACTTATGATCATTCACGTTTGATTCTTAAATCCCCCTCATTTATTACTGAACAAATATTAAGGACGGAAGAGTTAATCAAAGGGATAGGGCAAGAAAAAGTGCTGTATTTTCGTCCCCCCTATTCTTCTAAATATATTGTTTTACCTTTAGTCCTAAAATCCATGGATAAAAAGCTTGTAACAGGTACTTACGATCCTCCTTCACAATATATATCACCTTTTAGCGCCGAAAGAGTTGCTGATGAAGTTATTAAAAACGTACAACCTGGATCGATAATTTTTTTGCATGATGGTAAAGACAATGATAAAGAACAATTTGTAAGATCTGTGGAATTGATTATTATTGAGTTAAAAGATAAAGGATATAATTTTGTCAGGTTGGATTATTAAAATTATGGACCTTCTCCAAATAGGTACAGTTGACATTATGATCTATCCCTGAGATTAATCGCTTGAAAAAACTTTAGCTTGGAATAATCATTATCATGAAATCCTCTAGCATTTCTTCTTAAAGAACTTATGGTATAGTTATGGGCTTCAATAGAGGCCGTGTTTATTGGATAAAAACAATATGATATAAGGCCATGCTGGTGTTTTTCAAGAGATTCAGTGAATTTTCTGGGCTCTGGTATCTCTGTTTCCTTTGCCATCGCACACCATTGTTTTAAGGCTGTTTGGAGTGCTACAGGCTAACCGGACACCAAGAAAGGGCTATTTCTCCATCAGATGAAGTTTTTCACCCATTTTGTTTCTTGCCCGAAAATTTAATTCTAAACAATGATATTCAACATATTTTTCATGCTTCTCAGGCAGCCTGAGAACGGCT